>Ga0222713_10001552_pt1 | contig 25572 bp, 19 predicted proteins | sample C33_649DmetaG_FD_165061 | JGI IMG/M metagenome (GOLD analysis project Ga0222713, IMG submission 165061) | Estuarine water microbial communities from San Francisco Bay, California, United States - C33_649D | ecosystem: Environmental > Aquatic > Marine > Unclassified | place: USA: California... | reverse complement strand
TAAACGCCTGATATACAAAGCCCCACTGCGCTCGATGCGTATGCGAGCCGAGGTATCCATGACCCATTGCTTGTCGTACAAACGCAAATGACTCGAATCGACGCGTGTACTGATGAACTCTGGGGTTACTCGAGTTCTCAAATGAGCATTGACCGCGTAGCGATTTTTCAAATCGTGAACCCAAGCATGGGTTCTCCAAACCTGGTCCTGGGCGGTCATTTGAAGGCCCCAATCGTCGTATTCGGTTCTTCCCACCCGCATGTACTTAGACGCCAAACTCAAGGTCCATGATTCGGTTGCACTGCGTTGAGCTTCGACTTGAACCCCTTCCATTTGAAAGCCTGCCCATTCCAAGTGAATGGCCCCTGTTTTCAAGGCAAATTGATTGCCGGGGCGAACGCTTAAACTCCATTCAAAGGGGTCCATTTGGGCTCCCGGAAATACAAAATGCTCCAACCAATCAGTTTGAAGAACTGCAAATGAAGCTTCAAAGCTGTCGCTTGGGCTGTGAATGGGGGCGGCAAATCGCTGCGGAACCGCATCGTGCAACCAAGCTTGAATCAATGCTTGGCTCTGACTAGGCTGAAAACGCCCGCGAATTTTCCCTTGAATGGCATCACCCTCCAGGTTCCATGCCAGGGCTCGAGGTCGGCTCAATTTCTGGCGATTCACGTGCAAGGCCGAACCATTGTGCAGCCAATCCAAATTGCGAACCAACACCTGCCCCTCAAAAGCATCGATATCAAAGCTCTTGCCTTCGATCTCCAATTGCGTGCTCAAAATCGATGGCAGAGAATCCCAGCCCAAAGCCTGCAAATCGCAGGCCAAGAGATTGGCACTTAGGCTCCATGTGGGGAGATCCAGCATATCTTCAACCTGCAACCAAGCTTCATGGGTCAAAAAGGGGTCTCGGCATTTCCACTGACCTTTAGCCGAAGACTGAGTGAGCGCGAGTTCGAGTTCAATGTCATGTACATCTTTGTTCATGAGCTGAAGGCTTTCCAGGCTGCCTTCTACATCGACCACCATGCGCGGGCCGGGCACATCTCGAAAGCGCCCCAACAGTTGACCTTGCAACAATCCAAGGCGTGAATCGCCTAGAGCGAATCCGGCGTCGAACGATTGAAGAGAGGCTGAAAACTCGCTCCATTCGCTGTTCAAATCATAAGCGTACCAACCGTTGAACTGCCCTTTTCCACTGTTGACCGAACCTTGCACATACAGCTCTTGAGCGTCGAGATCAAAGTTGGCGTCGGCCACCCAAGCCCCCCAAGAGGCCAATTCACCCACCCACGATTCACCGGGGAATAAGGGCTCCAAGTCACTGGGAACCAGCTTGGAGTCGGCCAATTCGATGCGGTGCACCAAGGAATCTGCATAGGGCAAGCCTCTCAAATAATAGGTACCGTTGAGGTTCGTACCCTGGCCTAGGTTGAGCGAAAATCCAGGTATCTCCAAATTCCCCAAGGGGCCCTCAAAAGAAGCCAACATCGAAATCTTACCGTTGCGGTGATCAAACCATTCATGGAAATAAGCCAGATCCTGGGTGCAGATTTCAGCCTCTTCGACATCTCCCATCCAGAGCATGTATTCAAACACGCTATCCAGGGCATATTCGTGGCGATAATCCAAATCCATGAGCCACTTCACCTGTGAACAGGGAGTGCGCAATTCAGAATTTCGGAAACGCAAGAACTGGGGCCTTACATTCAAATCGGTTTTGAATTCTTGCACGAACAAACCCGAACGTTCTTGAGTACTCAAGCGCTCTATGTGAAATTGTGGGTCGCCTGCCGAGTCAGAAAAACAGGGGCCGGTCAGCAACTTGACGGCCTGAAAATCCATGTATTCGGGGGCAAACCTGCCCGCCGTCAACCGAGTCGAATAGGCCTCTTCTTGCAACAAACTCAAGCCTGTCTCGCGCAAATCAAAGTAGCGAAAACGCCCCCCGTCGATGCGAATCTCTTGGATGTACCAGGACCATGCCGGGCCTGAACCACCCGAGGAAACGCTCAAGCGATCCAAAATTTGTTGATAGTTATTGCCTTCTGAACCGCTGTGAAAACCCATGCTGAGCTGCAATGCTCGGGCGTTCACCTGCCGAATTCGAATCTGGCGATCCCACCAATTGATGCGGGATAACGCTACATCCAAACTGGGCAACCACAGCAATGTATCGCCCTGCACATCGGTTACAGAAAGATCTTCCAGGTGAAAATTTCGAAGGAAATCAACCTGAACCAATCCCACAGACACAGGGGTTTGCAGGTATGCCGAGACCTGCTTCATGACCCAATCGGCCAAGGCATTTTGCACCAAGCGATTTCGGGTGGCTACGGCGAAGGCCGAAAGCAAGAACAAGCCCCACAAGAGGGCCGACAGCGCTTTCTTCCTTATTTTTGAATCGCGTAAAGCCAAACCAACCAAAATTAAATCCCGGCCTGAGGCTTCCATCCACACATGTACCGCTATTCCACCATATTGGGCATAGAGAGCAGTTGCGACGACACCTCGGCTGCTGTATGGCAAAATGGCAAAATCCTTGCCAATGAAACGGCGGGGCAGCCGGTGCACGAAGCTTGGGGTGGAGTCGTACCCGAATTGGCTTCACGCGCCCACCAAAGCCACATTCTGCCGGTCATTCAACACGCCTTAAACCGCGCTGGAATTGGCCTTGAACAACTCGATGCCATAGCCTGTACCCAAGGGCCGGGCTTGATGGGCTCGCTCATGGTAGGGTGGAATACCGCCAAAGGCCTTGCATTGGCTCTGCAAAAACCCTTGATCGGAGTGCATCATTTGCAGGCGCATGTAGCCGCTTTGCATTTGGAACACGAGGTAAAATTCCCCTTGTTAACCCTGCTGGTCAGCGGTGGGCACACCCAATTGTTGTGGATACCCGAACCCGGTCGCATGCAGATAGTCGGCGAAAGCCAAGACGATGCAGCTGGTGAAGCTTTTGACAAGGCTGCCAAGCTCCTGAATTTGGGTTACCCAGGCGGGCCTCACATCGATCGATTGGCCTCTGGGGGCGACCCCAAAGCCTTTAGCTTTCCAGACAGCCAAACGCCCGACTTGGGATTTAGCTTCTCAGGCATCAAGACCAGTTTGTTGTATTTCTTGCGAGAAGCCCAAAAGGAGAATCCCCAATTCGCCCAAGATCGACTGGCCGACATTTGCGCCTCTTACCAGGGGCAGGTGGTGAGCAGCCTGCTAAAGCGGGTTAAAAAAGCCATTCAGCTGTACCAACCGGCCTCTATGGGTTTGGTGGGCGGTGTTTCAGCCAATTCTGAGCTGCGCAGGCGCTTCACCGAATTGGGGATTTCCAAACAAATTCAAGTCTGCATTCCTTCCTTCACCTATTGCACCGACAATGCCGCCATGATTGCCCAGGCAGGATCCATGCAATTGGAACAGGGAGAAAGCACCCCCTTGTCTGCCCTGCCATTCGCTCGTTGATGGAGCGTATGCATATCGCCATCGGGCGCTAGTGCTTGTACTCCATTCGCTTTAGATTTGGCTATCTTCGTGGGCCATGGATGCTTCTACCTTGATGAACGGCATACGGCAAGGCGATCAGCGCGCCTTGGCGCGCGGCATCAGTTGGGTAGAAAATCAGCACCCTCAGGGCCTGGAGTTGCTGAAGTTGACAGGCAAAAAAGTGCCTCTCATTGGCATAACGGGAGCCCCGGGAGCTGGCAAGAGCAGCTTGGTCAATGCCTTGGTTAGCCATTGGGTAAGCAAGGGTTACCGCGTGGCCATCTTGGCCATTGACCCCTCATCTCCCTTTCATTTAGGAGCCTTGCTCGGCGATCGGCTGCGCATGCCTGGGCTGTTTTTGGAAGAATCGGTTTTCATTCGAAGCATTGCCGCTCGCGGATCTTTGGGCGGGCTCAGCGCCAGCATCATGGAGGTCTGTGATTTGGTCCAAGAAGGCCCTTTTGATCGCATCATCGTTGAAACCGTTGGCGTTGGACAAAGCGAGATTGAAATCGCCGGATTAGCCGATACCACCCTGGTCCTCACCGTTCCAGAAGGAGGCGATGATGTACAAGCCCTCAAAAGCGGCGTCATGGAAATTGCCGATGTTTTTGCAGTAAACAAATGCGACAGACCGGGCTCAGAGGCCATGCTGCGTCATTTGCGCGAGCTGGCTCATACGCATGCCCAGTCAAGTTGGGAAGTGCCTGTTATTGGAACAGTAGCCACTCAAGGAGAAGGCATTGAGGCCTTGGATGAAGCCCTTGAATCGCACCGCAAATCAGGACATATTTCAGCCAAGAAGCAGCATTTGCTCATGGAAAAGGCCTATCAGCTCATTCAGCGCAACCGCATGCGCGGTGTTCACAAAGAAATTTTAAAAAAACAATTGGCCTCTGCTCAAACAAAGCCCGGGTTTAATTTGTATGATTTTGTGAACAATTACGACGCATGAACATTGCCATTCTCAGCACTTCTTCCAGAGCTCATTCCAATACAGCCCGTGTAGGAAAAGCCATTGAGCACTACTTTGAGAACCATCCCGAAAAGCACCTCATTTTCAGGCCTGACTTCACCCAATACGACATTCCATTTTTCAATGAAGCCTACCTGGACCCCCAAAAGCTCAGTTCTTTTCAGCAAGAAGTAGTGGATGCACTTACCCAGAGCCAATTGGTCTTTTTCTTATCGCCCGAATACAATTGGTTCCCCAGTGCTGAAGCGGTGAATTTATTGCACCAATTGGGCAACCGTAAATTCATGTCCTGTTGGGAAAACAAAACCTGGGCAACCGTAGGAATTAGCAGCGGTCGAGGCGGTCGAATTCCATCCGTTCAACTGGGCTATGTTTTGAATAAAATCATCGGGCATCTCGGAGCATTCAGCCAAGTGTCAGCGAAAAACTTCGAAAGTCAATTCACACCGCATGTCTTGGATGAACAAGGTCTTTCCCTTGGAAATCAAGAATACGACCAAGGATTGGAGTCTTTCTTGGTCTACAATTACGAACTCGCGAAAAAATTAGGCTAAACCGCTTAGGGCTTGATCAACACAGTACCCTGCCCTTCAATGGACAACCAGTACAAGCCCGGTTTCAAAGCTGAAGCAGAAATGCTCATTTGTTTGGAGAGGGCAACCCCTTCTTGGCAAATTTGACCTTTGGCGTCAAACAAAGTCCAGGTCCGGGCGCGGTTGTTGCCGAATGTCACGTTCCAAATTTCAGAACTGGGATTGGGATAAACCTCAAAAGCCAAAGGCGTCATGTCGGTGCGGCTCGCCAACAAATCAGCTAAGGTAACCGTACAAACACCCGATGATTCCAAGAATCGCGAATCAAAATCAACCCAAGCGATGTTGTCTATTTCTTGATTGAGACTCAGTTTTTGGGTCAAATCGACTTGATATTCCACGAAACCGCCAGCCGACGCACTGTTGCTTTCCAACGAAGACAAATTGGCTTCAGGAAACTCTACCACCAAAATGCGCCCTTGAACAATGCTCAAATTAGCTTTCAAGGGATAGTGATTCGTCACCAACAATCGCTTCAGGGGCAGATTGGCGTCTAGGGTATCGATCATGACCGCGCGTTTCACAAAACCGCTGGAGGTATTCAGGAAGTCTACGCGGTAATTCCATGAAGTAAGTCGGTAATCAATCGTTTCCCCGCCTTGGCTCTTTTTGCTCACAGATGGAGGCAATTGGCCACCCTCTGCAGGCCCCATGAGCAAGGTATCTTGGTTATCAGCCGCCCATTTGTCGTCTTTGGTAAAGAAACTGCCCACGTGAATCTGCACAGATTTGGGCGATCCTGTTTCGGCATCGGGGGCAATTTTCAGTTCTGCCTCATACACCATTTTAGCAAAAGGAGCCAGATTGACCAGCGTAAAGACGGCTTGACTACCATCGTAGTTGCTAGGACTGGGATTGCTTTGGAACTGGGTCAAAGCGGCATCGTGCTGAACATGCAAGGTAGGACCTGTCAAGGTAGACGCACCGTGGTTTTGAGCCACAATCAGGAAACGTGCCGACTCCCCTGCCTGATTCGTTTGAGGACTCAAAGGCACCAAATGCACTTCCAAGTCTTGGATGCTGGGCTGCTGGTAATAGCCCAAGCTGGTAGAAGCATACATGCCCTGACGAATGCGGGAAGTTTGGTTGTTGGAACAAACCGAATATAAATGGCGACCTGGCTGCAAACTGATTTGATAATCGCCAGCCGGCAAGGCTACCGAGAAATGCCCTTGGTCATCAGTAATGGCAAAAAAGATGGAGCCCGTCGCTTTGTTTTCCAAGCGAATGGGACAAGTGGGAATGCCGACTTCACTGCTTTCTTTGCTGCAATTGGAGTTGGCATCGAAATACACATCTCCCACCAAATTACCTGCTTCGTTTTCCAAATTAGAGAAATAGCGAATGCCAGTATTTTGTTCTGTAAAATCGCCCCATATGAAAGCATCATCGCCGCGTTGACCCAATTGAAAGGTCCCCGAAATGCGATTTCCTGTTAAAGCCAAGGCACCTGATTCATAGCGAATCAAAGAAGATCCGTTACCGTCTTTTTCGAACTGGCCGCCAATCATCAAATAGTCGGGCGCACCGGCAATGGTTCGGGGTTCAGCGATGCTGAAGGAATCGAATCCCAATGCATCTGACCACCCTGTACCGATAAACTTACGAATCTCGTAATCACTACTGGCACTCTGGCCCAAAGCGTAAATCTCTGTGCCGACTGTCGCAAAATCAAGAACTTCACCGCTGAAGGGCGAACCGATCCCGCCCCATTCACCGTTGGAAGCCGTGTAATAAGCGATGTTCCCGGTAAAAGTGCTGGCAAAATATTGAAAATCACCGGCGATGTACAAGCGAGAGCCCAAAACCAATAGGCTCTTGATGGTTCCATCGGTGCCTTGTTCTGAGCTTGAACTTCCCAAATAGGACCAACTCGTCCCGTCAAAGGCAGCGATGTTTTGAACGTCTACACCGTCTACCTGATTGGTAAAACGACCGGCCACAATCAACTTATTGTCGTAAACGGTCATGGCCATGATGCCATAATTGGTCGATGCGATCCCATTCACTTGAAGCCACTGGTTGTCGTCCCAACGGTACAAATGGCTAATGGCCGTGGTGGCATCTTGCGCTGCCCCCGCAATGTAAGCGGCGGCATATAAGGTATCGTGGTACAAAACCACGCTGTGGAAATTGTAACTGCCTTGGGTGCCTTCTACCAATGGTGGGGTCGTCAGACCTGGGAAATAGGTCCAGTGCACACCGTCCCAAGAGGCGGCGGTAAAGTCATTGTTATCAGGGGTAGACGTTTCATCGAAGAGCACGACATACTCGTTGCCCGCCGCGTACGATGCTACAACCTTACCGGGTACACCATTCCCCAGCGGTTGTAGCACCTGCGCATTGGCCCCCATTGTCCAAACGCAAGCAAGCAGGAAAAATCCGAGCTTACTCATGCCTAGCAAGATAGGGTTGATGAAACACAATTTTCTCATGGGCGGCCTCCTTTCAAAGACCAAATCAACTGGGTACTCAAACCCGCAGACCACGCATGGGCCTTGACGGCAGAACCCGCTTGATACAAAGGCGTCATAGCGCCTTGCATATTTCCAAGAATGGACCAACTCAAACCCGGGCGCAATTCACGCTCCCAACCGGCGGCCACTCGAGCCGACAAGAACCAGGTTTGGAATGCATCGTCAGACCAATCTTCCAAAGTCAAATAATGGTAATTCAAGGTTTTTCCACCCTGCCCCGAAATGAGGTTGGCTTGCAGTTGAGCATCCATGACCCAGTTTCCATGTCGACCCGCTTCAGGACGGAAAGACAACCCTACAGGAATGCTCAAGAAATTCAAGGTGCTTTGGCCTTGGTATTGCACCCTTGGCCCCGGACTGAGGTAACCGAAAATGGGATAATTCCCAAAGGCATCGGCAACCGTTCCAACCGCTGAACTGGCGGGCATGCTATCTTGAAAATCAAAAGACTGGCCACGGCGATTTTGCGCCCAAGCCAAACCCGCGTGCAAGCGTAAATGTTCTTGAATATCGCGTTGAACGGAAAAAGAAAGGCGAGCGCTTTGCAAACTAAATTCGCCTTGCTGCACGCGATCAAAATAATTTTTATGTATGTAGGAAGAACGCACAGGAACGGCCGAATACAGAATACCTGTTTGGTTTTGGTCGAACCCGACCTCGAGATACCAGGGACCTTTATCAGATCGCTGCGAATCTCGAGGTGCGGATACCACCAATTGATTCTGTAAAAACGGTTCCAAGCGAAACACTCGAATGGATAAGGCCTTGGAATAAGGTTCGAAAACAGGAGGCAAAAGCCCCTGGTAAACCTCACCTACCCCTGAGGTAGATGCCAAGGAAGAAGAAGGAAAAGTTGAAGGAATAGGTGCGCGGTACAAACCCACATTAGCCTCATGCTCAGCACTACCCGCAGAAACCGATTGTTCTGGGGAAGGCGCTATCACCGGGCTCTGGGATTCAACCAATGCAGGGCCTTGGGCACCTGATTCGCTCACTGCGCTCGAGGAAACGGAGTGGCTAGCCACCCAAACCCCCAAACTCACCACGGCGATGCTCGCAGCAGACACCCATGCCCACAAGGGGAAGCGGCGCTTACGAGCATCCATTTTCGCCTCAATGGCCTCCCACATTTCGGGAGCAGGCGTAAGTTCAACTCCTTCGAGTTGTTGCTTCAGCCATTCATCGATATGCGAATTGTCGCGGTTCATTTCTTTCTTTTCTTCAGTTCTTCTTTCAGCATTTTCCGCCCGCGGCTCAGCAAGGTTTTGGCGTTCCCTTCGCTGACCCCCATCAGCTCAGCAATTTCTCGGTGAGGCAATTGGTCAATGGCGTAGAGGTTCAATACCGTTGCGTAGGTCGGTGGCAAGGCGTGCAAGCAAGCCAACACCTCAGAGAGTTCCAAAACCGGCAGCGGCTCAGAAGTCTCTTCTTCTGACAACTGATCCGACTCTGGCAACTCTTGAAACTGTGGGCCGCTTCGCTCTTTGCGGTAACGACTTAGCGCCAAGTTGATGAACACCCGGGTCATCCATCCTTCCAATTGCTGGGGATTTTTTAGGGCAGAAATGCTGTCAAAGACCTTGATGAAACCGTCTTGCAGCAAATCTTGCGCGTCATCCGTATTCCCGGAGTAGCGCAAGCAATGTCCAAACATTTTGGGGGCGAAGCGGTCGTACAAAGCCTTTTGGAATTGACGATCGCCTTTGATACACCCAGCTATGAGGACATCGTTGCTGATCAAGGGTTTCGGATTAATGACGCAGAAAGTAGTAAAGGTTACAAAAAAATATAGCGAACGCGAAGAAAACATGCGAAAAGCCCATTTTTCGGGTATTATTTTTGGCTCAACCCATGAAGTTTGATCGCCGAGACCTGAGCCCCGAAGAATTGTTGCAATTGTATCGTGCGTTAATCAAACCGCGGGTCATAGAAGAGCGCATGCTCGTGTTGCTGCGTCAAGGGAAAATTGGAAAGTGGTTTTCGGGCATAGGCCAAGAAGCCATCTCGGTAGGCATTACCTGTGCGCTCAAACCCGAAGAATACATCATGCCGCTGCACCGAAATTTGGGAGTATTCACAACTCGCGGCATCCCCTATCAAAAGTTATTTGCTCAATGGCAAGGGAAAGAATCGGGATTCACCAAGGGGCGAGATCGCAGCTTTCACTTTGGAACCCAAGAGTACCGCATCGTGGGCATGATCAGCCATTTGGGAGCCATGCTCGGGGTTGCCAATGGAACAGCTTTGGCAGCCAAAATGGCCAAGCGCCCTGAAATTTCAGTTGCCTTTTCGGGAGATGGCGGCGCCTCTGAGGGCGACTTTCACGAAGCCCTGAATACCGCTGCCGTATGGAATCTGCCCGTTTTGTTTGTCATTGAAAACAACGGTTATGGACTCAGCACCCCCAGCCAGGATCAGTTTCGTTGCAAACAATTCATAGACAAAGGAATTGGCTACGGCATGGAGGCCCATCAAGTCGATGGGAATAACATATTGGAAGTCTACCACAAGGCTTGCGAGTTGAGCGAATCCATGCGCAGCCATCCGCGCCCGATTTTGCTCGAATGCATGACCTTTCGCATGCGGGGACACGAAGAGGCCTCGGGAACGAAATACGTACCCCAACACTTGTTCGATGAATGGGCGGTCAAAGACCCCATTCGCAATTTCAAGCAGTACCTGCTGGACGAAGGCATTGCCCAAGAATCGCAACTCAACCAGTGGGAAAACGAAATGTTGGCCGAACTCAACGAAGCGGTAGAACGGGTATTCGAAGAAGCAGAACCCCAGTCCAACCCTGAGCGTGAATTAGCCGATGTATACGCTCCTGTAACCGTTCCCACCACCCCAGCAGGTAGCCAAAGCCGGGAACTTCGTCTGGTCGATGCGGTTCAAGATGGCCTCAAAGAAGCCATGCGCAAACACCCCAACTTGGTTTTGATGGGGCAAGACATCGCCGAGTACGGCGGTGTATTCAAGATAACAGAGGGATTTCTGTCTGAATTCGGTTCTGAGCGCGTGCGCAATACGCCCATTACCGAAAGTTCCATCGTCGGCGCCGCTTATGGTCTCGCCATTAGCGGGCACAAAGCCATGGTTGAAATGCAATTCTCAGATTTCGTAAGCTGTGCGTTCAACCAGATTGCCAACAACCTAGCCAAAAGCCATTATCGGTGGCAGCAGGCCGCTGATGTGGTCGTGCGAATGCCGACCGGAGCCGGTGTTCAGGCCGGGCCCTTTCACAGCCAAAGCACTGAATCTTGGTTCTACCACATACCGGGTCTAAAAATCTATTACCCCTCGAACCCCGCCGATGCCAAGGGCCTACTCTTGCGGGCATTCGAAGATCCCAATCCCGTCTTGTTTTTCGAGCACAAATACCTGTACCGCAGCTTGACTGGTCCCGTACCCGAAGGTTATTACAGTTTGGAAGAAGGGCAAGCCCGGGTGCACGATTTGGGCCGTGACGCCTGCATCATCACCTACGGCTGGGGGGTCCATCAGGCCTTAGCCGCCGCTGAGAAAAACCAATGGCCCATACAGGTCATTGATTTGTGCACCTTGTTGCCTTGGGACAAAGAGCGCGTCAAACAAGCCGTTCAAGATTGCGGAAAAGTCTTGCTATTGGGCGAAGCCACCGAAACAGGTTCTTTGTTGAGCGACATTTCGGCTTGGATTGCCGAGCATGCATTTGAGCATTTGGATGCCCCGATCGTGCGCTTGGGCAGTCTCGACACTCCCATTCCCTTGGCCAAGAATCTAGAAGACGGATTCCTACCTTGGCAGCGATTGGAAGCTGCCATGCGTGATTTGTTGGCCTATTGATCCGCGGGACGCGATTCCGTCACCAACACCGTTTAAACCCCGGCGACGCCGTAACAAGCAAGAAACATTGAATAATCAGACTGTGCCGCCCATGATCAGGCCGGTATCCTTGAGCACTGAAACAACGCCTGCGTTAAACGTTGAATCTGAAGTGCATGCAATCGCCATCGGCCACTACATATTCTTTGCCTTCAACCCTCAACTTCCCTGTATCGCGGCAAGCTGCTTCACTGCCCAATTCTACAAAATCGGCATAGGCAATGACTTCTGCCCGAATGAAGCCTTTTTCAAAATCCGTATGAATCACACCCGCGGCTTGGGGTGCTTTCGTGCCTTTGGTAATGGTCCAAGCGCGAACCTCTTTAACACCTGCGGTGAAATAGGTGATGTAATTCAACAAATCGTAGGCCGCGTGTATCAACTTTTCGGTACCGCTTTGCTCCAAGCCCATTTCGCTCAAAAACAATTGGCGATCTTCAAAAGACTCCAATTCGGCAATTTCAGCTTCGATCGCGGCTGAGATCATAAGCAACCCCGCTTCTTCATCTTTGATCAGCTCGCGCACCTGGTCTACGTAGGCATTTCCCGTATTGACGCTGTTGGGATCGACGTTGCACACATAGAGTACAGGTTTGTCTGTAAGCAGTTGCATGTCGTGAATCAAACGGCGCTTTTCTTTGTCCATCGACAAGGAACGGGCGTTTTTACCTTGCATCAAATGGTCGCGAAAAGCTTCGCAAACCTCCAACATGCGGGCTGCATCTTTATCGCCACCGGTACGGGCCACTTTGGCAATGCGCGAGATTTTATTCTCGAGGGTTTCCAAATCTTTGAGCTGGAGCTCTGTATCGATGATTTCTTTGTCTCGAACAGGATTGACCGAACCATCTACATGAATGATGTTATCGTCATCAAAGCAGCGCAGCACATGCAAAATGGCATGGGTAGAACGAATGTTTCCCAAAAATTGGTTGCCCAATCCATCGCCTTTGGAGGCCCCTTTCACCAAACCTGCGATGTCGACGATTTCGATGGTGGTAGGAACCAAATTCTGCGGATTCACCAAGGCCGCTAATTTATTCATGCGCACATCGGGTACCGTAATGGTTCCCACGTTGGGTTCAATCGTACAGAAAGGGAAATTGGCGCTTTGGGCTTTGGCCGAAGAAACCGCGTTAAATAGGGTGGATTTTCCTACGTTAGGAAGACCCACAATACCGCATTGCATGGACATAGGTTCAGTGATTAAAGGTTGAGTAAATCCCCAATGTCTTGGAGAATTTTACGGGTCAAATTATCTGCCGTAGTTTGGTTGGCGCTCTCGGCGTAAATGCGAATGATGGGCTCCGTATTGCTCTTGCGCAGGTGCACCCAATCGCCATCAAAATCAATCTTGACCCCGTCATCGGTATTGATGGGGTGTTTTTTGTATTTGTCTTGAAGCTTGACCAACAAGGCATCTACATCGGTTCCAGGCTGCAATTCGGCTTTGTTCTTGGACATTACATACTGGGGGTACTGGGCCCGCAGTGCTGAGGATTTCATCCCTGACTCAGCCAAATGAGACAAGAACAAGGCTATGCCTACCAATGCGTCACGACCGTAATGCAATTCGGGGTAAATGATACCCCCGTTGCCTTCCCCGCCAATCACAGCGCCTGTTTCCTTCATGGCTACAACTACGTTGACCTCACCCACTGCACTTGCGGTATACAATTGACCCGCTTTCTCGGTCAACTCGCGCAAGGCCCGTGTGCTTGACAAATTGCTCACTGTGGGACCCGGCGTATGCTTGAGCACATAATCGCTGCAGGCGACCAATGTATATTCTTCGCCGAACATTTCCCCGTCGTCTTGAACCAGGGCCAGGCGATCTACGTCGGGATCCACCACAATGCCCAAATGGCATTTTTGAGACTTTACCAGGGAGGCAATCTCACCCAAATGTTCGGCCAAGGGCTCAGGATTGTGAGCAAAATGGCCGCTGGGCTCGCAGTTCAACTCCAATACTTCTTCCACACCCAAGGCTTTCAACAAGGCGGGAACCGCAAACCCTCCAACGCTGTTGACTGCATCTACCGCTATTTTGAATTTGCGCTCGGCAATGGCCTCTTTGTTGACCAAAGGCAGCGCTAAAATCTTTTCAATGTGGGTCGGCAAATAATCCCAGCAGCGACGCTGACCCAATTGGTCAACACTCGCGAATTCAATGGCGCCCGACTCGGCGATGGCCAATACTTGCTCGCCATCAGCCCCGCTGATGAACTCCCCGCGGTGGTTCAACAATTTCAAGGCATTCCATTGCTTGGGGTTGTGACTGGCCGTCACGATGATCCCCCCGGCTGCTTGGGCATCAACCACCGCCATTTCAACGGTAGGTGTGGTAGCTAGACCCAAATCGATGACATCAATGCCCAAGCCCACCAAGGTTTGAGCAATCAATTCGTACACCATTGGGCCGCTGATGCGGGCATCGCGACCCAACACCACTTCGTTCCCCTGCCCCTTTTGCAATATCCATGTGCCAAATGCCGAAGCAAACTTGACCACATCGATGGGACTGAGGTTTTCATCTTGGGCACCGCCTATGGTTCCCCGTATTCCTGAAATGGACTTGATCAGCGTCATAAAATGGGTGGCAAAAATAGGCAATGCACAGCAGACCCTTTTGCGAATTCAAGTGAAAATACCGCATTATTTCACAGTTGAACGGCCCCTGTTACCTTTGCCCCATGCAAAAACTCATTGAGTGCGTACCGAATTTCTCAGAAGGCCGTAGACCCGAGGTCATCAAAGCCATCACCGATGCCATTGAAAGTGTGGAATCTGTTCGATTGTTGGACGTCGACCCCGGCAAGGCCACCAACCGAACCGTAGTAACCTTGGTGGGTGATCCTGAATCGGTTATCGAGGCTGCATTTAGAGGCATTGCCAAGGCTGCAGAACTCATCGACATGCGTCAACACAGCGGCGAACACGCACGCATGGGGGCTACCGATGTCTGCCCGCTTATTCCTGTGAGCGGCATCAGCATGGAAGAAACGGCGGCTTACGCCCAGCGATTGGCTCAGCGTGTTGGAGAAGAATTGGGCATTCCAACTTACCTCTACGAGGCGGCCCAACCGAATAAAAAACGCAGCAATCTGTCTGTGATTCGCAGCGGTGAGTACGAAGGATTTTTCGACAAGATCAAACTGCCCGAATGGAAACCCGATTTTGGGCCCAGCCAATTCCCTGCTGGTCCTGGGGCCACGGTTATTGGGGCCCGAGACTTCCTGATTGCTTACAACGTAAACCTGAATACTCGTTCCACTCGCATAGCCAACCGCATCGCATTTGACGTGCGCGAGGCCGGTCGTATCAAACGAGATGGCAACCCCATTAGCGGCAAGCCTGTACTGGATGAAAACGGGGAACCGGTTCGCATTCCCGGCAAATTGAAACACGTAAAAGCGGTGGGTTGGTACATCGAAGAGTACAACCTGGCTCAAATCTCCATGAACTTGACGAACTACCGTGAAACTCCCTTGCACCAGGCCTTTGACGAGACGTGCAAAAGCGCCGAGGAACGAGGCGCGCGGGTGACGGGCTCTGAATTGGTGGGGCTGGTTCCCTTGCAACCCATGTTGGAAGCCGGTCGTTACTTCTTGGAAAAGCAAGGCCTGAGCACCGGTGTGAGCGAAAGCGAATTGGTTCACACCGCCATTCGCAGCATGGGACTCGACGAATTGGCTCCATTCGACCCTCAAAAGAAGATCATCGAATACTTGCTGAAAGATAGCAAAAGTGAAAAATTGGCGCGCTTGAGCGTGGTTGACTTCGCCAATGAAACGGCCAGCGAAAGCTTGGCTCCCGGCGGGGGAAGCGTTTCAGCCTTGGCCGGTGTATTGGGCGCTGCGCTTGGCACCATGGTGGCCAATGGGTCAGCCAACAAACGCGGATGGGAAGAGCGAGTAGCGGAATTCAGCCCATGGGCCGAAAAAGGCCAAAAACTAAAAGATGAGCTGCTTTACTTGATCGATGAGGACACCCGTGCCTTTGATGGAATCATGAACGCCTATGCTCTACCCAAAGACAGCGAGGAGCAAAAAACCATTCGCAGCCAAGCCATTGAAGCGGCCAACCAATATGCCACCGAAATCCCATACCGCACCATGAAAACAGCCTATGCTTGTGTGGAGGTCCTAGCAGCTATGAAAGAAATCGGCAATCCCAATGCTGCTAGCGATGTCGCGGTGGGTGCCCTTTGCATCAAAACGGCCGTTCGCGGTGCATGGCTCAACGTGTTGATCAATGCTCCCGGATTGAAAGATCGAGCTTTTGCCAACCGCATCGTGAGTGATGCCGAGGCCCTTTTGAAAAAGAACCACGAAGCTTGCGATGCCATCATTCTGGCCATCGAAGCAGAGCTGCGCAAATAAGATGAAGCAGCTGCTGGCCTTTCTTTTGAGCTCATGCCTTTGGTTCAATGCCCAGAGCCAATTTGCGCCAGCAGCGGGGCAGCCCGGCAGCACCGCGATTCATGCCGATTCATCTTGCCTGGTAGATTGGGCTCTATTTTGCCGGGTTGAACGCGGCTTCAAACAAATCAACCTGCCCGACTCAGGCAGAGCCAGCGTTGGAGAACCTGAAAATGCCTGCGGCAAACCGGGTAACGGCCTAGTCAGTTTGGGAGATGCCGGCCGAGCCATTTTGGAATTCAGTCCTCCCATAGCCAACGGCCCTGGTTTTGACTTTGCCGTGTTTGAAAATGCTTTCAACGACAGCTTCTTGGAACTGGCCCATGTAGAGGTCAGCAGCAACGGGATCGATTGGGTGCGATTTCCAAGCCAATCGCTCACCCAAACCCAAACCCAAACACCTGCCTTTGGCTATACTCAGCCCCAGCGCATTCACAATTTGGCCGGCAAATACCGAAGCCCCTATGGGACTCCCTTCGATCTAGATGAACTGAAAGACAGCAACCGAATCGATCTTCAGTGGATCGTGTATGTGCGCATCATGGATGCGGTGGGCAGTGTAGACAGCAGCTGGGGCAGCCGCGATGCATCAGGCCGCCTGATCAACGACCCCTGGCCCTCTCCCTTTCCCAGTTCTGGCTTTGATTTGGAAGCAGTGGGCATCCTGCACAACGCTTTGTTTTGGACCGGCCCCTACCAGCCCGGCAGCCCCTTCTATTCATCGCGTGAACACCGCTTGGAAGCCTGCCCCAAAACGCCGGGTTACTTGTATGCCTCGAATGGCCAAATTGTAGCGAAGAAACCTGCTCAAGTAGAAAATTGGAGCCTTCCTGCTTTGGCACCTGGCGTGTATTTCTATCGCAGCCCCGAAACTGAAACCTTGCGTTTCTCAGTGCGTTAATCCAGCAGGTGAACCAATTCAATGGTGGGCAGGAAAGATCCGCGAACGTTGTTGGTCAACACGCAGAACATTTTGTCTTCGCTTAAACAGCGCCAGAAATAGGTTCTGAAACCTTTCCACCACCCGTTGTGGAAGACCCATTTCTTGCCGTCGATCACCCGCATGCGCCAGCCCAAGCCGTAATGGGCCTCGCTGCTCGTGGCCACTTGGGGCGTGAACATGGCGTTTTTGGCATCGGCATGCAAGATCAAATCTGTGCGAAGGGCCCGGTCGAACAACAGCATTTCATACACATTGCTGTACACTCCCTTATCACCCGTAGTGCCGTTGTGGGGCAAATCGTCGTAGACTTGGCCCGATTTATAACCTTGTACCGGGTATCGAACCAAGGGAAACGAATCGTAATTGCAAATGTGCGTGTAGCGCATTCCCGCGGGCTTAAAAATGGCTTCACGCGCATATTCCCGAAAATCCATTCCCGTTTTGCGCTCCACAATCAAAGCCAGCAAAGCATAGTTCGTATTGGAATAATCATACGATCCAGGACGCGCAAACATGCGATACGATTGGTCATTGATCAACCTCAAGACATCTTCATTGCGCATGTGCTGAGACGGGGTCACTCCTGAGGGCAAGGCCAGATTGAAATAATCAGGCAAGCCGCTGGTATGAGACAACAAATGCCGCAAGGTCAAGTTGCGCCTGCGAAAATCAGGAAGATGCCAGTGCACCGAATCGTTGATATTCAACAAACCGTCTTGCTGCATTTTCATGATGCTAACCCCTGTGAAGGTCTTGCTCACCGACGCCAATTGAAACAAATCATTGGGCTCAGCCAATTGCCGTGCACCGAAATTGCTGAATCCCCGCGCCCCTTGAATCAGGCTGTCGTTTCGAAAAAACAGATAGGTGCCGTTGAAAATCCCACTGCGGTATACGGCGTTGAAAAAACTATCGATGCGGTGTACGCAGCTCGTATCCAAGCTCGGATTCTGCCGAAAATCATGCCCCATAGAGGACTCGGCGATCGAAGACGCCAAGGGCCCGCGCGTAGAACCGCAATGCAAAGTTCCTACAATAATGCTCACCGCTATGAATCGCCAAAAACGCATGAAATCCAAAAATACAATGGCCCGTGACCGGGCACCCATTGGATTTACACACACCTTGTGGGTTTCCTAGGGTATTTGCAAAATTTTATGGGTCTGCAGGGAAATGCGCCACTGCGGGTTTTGCTTCACGTATTCCACCAACAGAGGAGCCGCCCAATCCCGCTTATCCCACTCGGGTTGCAACAACCTCACGCAAGAGCTCGACACTTCTTTCGCCCAAGTCTCGGCCCATTCAAAATCGCTCTTGTTGAAGACGATGATTTTCAATTCATGCGCCTTCTTCAACTCAGAGGCCAAGGGGAACTTGAATTTCTTGGGCGACAGGGTAATCCAATCGAATTGACCGCGAATCTCGTGGGCCGCCGAGGTTTCTATATGCACCCGCATCCCCTTGCTGTGCAAAGCTTCACACAAGGCTGTTAAATCGTACATGGCGGGTTCACCGCCGGTGATCACCGCTATGGGTGCACCTGACTGAAAAGCGTCTTCAGCCATCTGTTGCACAGAAACCCGTGCATAATCTTCGGCGTTCCAACTTTCTTTAACGTCGCACCATACGCAGCCAACATCACATCCAGCCAAACGAATGAAATAGGCGGCATGGCCTGCAAACACACCCTCTCCTTGGACGGTATAAAAGGCCTCCATCAAGGGCAGGTCAGTGCGGCTGCTGGGCATATTAGGCGTATTTGCGCTCAAAAGCTTGCAAGGTATTCATCATCAAGCCCGAAATGGTCATGGGGCCAACCCCACCGGGAACAGGCGTAATGGCCGAGGCTACTTCGGCAACCTCGCTGTACAACACATCACCGGTCAAACGCCATCCGCGCTCCCGACTGGTGTCTTCAACACGGGTGGTCCCTACGTCGATGACAACCGCACCGGGTTTGACCAAATCGGCCCCTACAAACTCAGGTTTTCCAAGGGCCACGACCAAAATATCGGCTTGGCGGGTATAGGAGGCCAAATCCCGGGTTCTTGAATGGCAGATTGTCACGGTAGCATTTCCCGTTTCCGAACTATCGCTCAGCAGCAAACTCATGGGCCTACCCACAATGTTGCTCCTTCCTAAAACGACCACATGCTTGCCTTGGGTCTCAATGCCATAATGTTTGAGCATGAGGGTGATGCCGTAGGGAGTTGCGGGCTTAACACCTGGATGACCCTTGGCTAATTTGCCCATGTTGATGTCATGGAATCCATCGACGTCCTTGTCTGGGTGGATGGCATGGGTTACAACCTCTTCGTCAATGTGGTTGGGAAGAGGCAACTGCACAATCAATCCCGTATAGGTATCGTCTTGGTTGATGCGCTCGATTTCAGCCAGCAATTCATCTTGGCTAATGCTCGCATCATAGCGCAAAATACTGGAATCAAAACCCACCGTTTGGCAGGCTTTCTCCTTAGCCCCAACGTAGGTCTGACTTGCCCCGTCGTTACCCACCAGAATGGCTACCAAATGGGGCACCATACCGGTTTTCGCTTTTCCAGCTGCCACTCGGGCTGCAATTTGTTCGTTTAGACTCAACGAAACTTCCTTTCCACTCAGTATTTGGGGCATGGAACAAAAATAGGCAATCAGAGCAATTCTATTTGGGTGACTCCATCGCCGCCAAATTGCTCGCTTTCGTGCTCAAATCGCTTGATGTACGACAAACTCTTGAACAGTTCCCGCAGCGATTTCTTCAAAGCTCCTGTCCCCCTTCCGTGAACGACTTTCAACGATCGATTCCCCAGGGTATAGGCTTCGTCTAGCCAAACATGCACCCTGGAAATCGCCTCATCGGCCCGTAGACCGCGAACATCCAAAATCTCGCTGAATTGCTGCTGCTTTTCGATCCAATTGTAGCCCAATTGCCCTCTTTGCTTTTTTTGTTGACGCTTGGAGAGAGCCGCGCCCAATTCTGACTTAGGCACCCACATTTTGAGCAAGCCAAAAGCAACCAATGCTTTGTCTTTGGAAAGCTCCAAGACTTCACCTTCTTGGTCGCCGCGCAGGCTTCGAACGAGCATTCCCGGCATCAAGTCCCGAAGCGGCTCTTCTTTTTCTTGAGTCTTATCTGAGGCTGCATGAGGCAGGGCCTTCAAGCGTTTTTCGCTTTGGGTTTCCACCTTGGCCTTGAAAGAATGTAGCGTTTGGCGCGCCTTCTGGGTTTTGTCTTTATCGGCCCCGTGTTCGCGAATGACCCGAATGGTTTGTTCAATTTGTTGATTGGCTTCGGTGAGCAATCGTTGAGCATCGGTTTTAGCCTGAGCCAAAACCTCTCTGCGCTTGTCTTGCAACTTGTTTTTCAAGGCTTGGTATTCAGCCGTCAACAGTTCCAAATTGGCCTCTTGTTTGCGCACATGCCCTATACGCTCTTCCAGCTCTTGGGTCTGACGCTCAACCTGCATCATCAGATCTTCGGTACGGCCCATCTCTTTCCCGCTCAAGGTCTCAATGCGCTTCATCCACTGAGCATCAAAGCCCGTTTTTCGCATCAATTCCAAGGCAAATGAACTGCCTGGCTTTCCACTCACAAGGCGATACAGCGGCTTCAATTCGCGAGGATCATAGGCCATACTGGCCTGCAAAACGGGTTCCTGATCCATGCCCCACTCCCGCAATTGACTGAAGTGAGTGGTGGCAATGGCAAATGCCCCTTTTTCAGACAATGACTCCATCACTGCCTGGGCTATGGGTGCTCCAAATCGAGGGTCAGTACCCGCCCCAACTTCATCGAATCCCAGCATGGCTTTGGGCGATGCTGCATCGAGCATGACCCTTAAATTCTTCAAATGAGCCGAGAAGGTACTCAAACCCTCTTCCATGCTCTGCCCATCGCCACAATCGATGGCCAACACGTCAAATAAGCCCAAGCGGGAATTGGAACGGGCGGTCACGAACAAACCGCACTGAAACAAATACTGCAGCAGCAAAACAGTCTTGAGCACCACGCTCTTGCCCCCTGCATTGGGGCCCGAAACCACCAACAGGCGTGCCTGGCCCATATCCAAATTCAAGGGAATCACGGCCGCATTTTTCTTCTGCAATTCAGCCCGCATGACCGGGTGAGTGGCCTCGACCCATTTCAACCCCTTGTTGTCCAGAACCAATTCAGGACGTTCGGCCTCTTGCTGATGCACCCAATCGGCTTTGACGCGGCGAAAATCTGCTTCTCCCAGTCCTTCCATGGCGCGGTATAATTCGCCTTGAAACGGAGCCACAAATTGGGTCAATTCACGCAGGATACGCTCCCGCTCTCGACGCAATTCGGCAAACACTTCCTTGAGGCGATTATTCAATTCCAGCAATTCACTGGGCTCGATGTACAGCACCTTACCCGTGGCCGAAACGTCTTTCACGAAACCTTTCACTTTTCGCTTGTGCTCGGCCATTATGGGCAGAACCAAACGCTCTTCCCGAACGGTAATTTCGGTTTCAGCCGTAAATCCTTGCTCTTTGAAACTGCGGTACAACTGACGAATGCGGGTGCGCCCTTCACGCTCCAAGCGACCGATTTCTTGGCTCAATTTGCCAAACAAGGGCGATGCATGAGGCTTGAGTTGAGCCTTTTCATCCAATACAGCTAAGATGCCCAAGGCCACATGTCGCATGCTTTCCATAGGCGGAAAAAGCGCCAGCGTATGGGGGAATTCATCTTCTCTTTGGGCCAAACTGCGGTGGGAACGCAAATACGCCTCTGCCACTTTGGCGATGCGAAACAAAGCCATTTCATCCAACGCATAATTGGCAATCGTCAGGTGAGGCAAATAAGCGCCAATATCATCGGTCTCGGTGAAGTGAAAAAAAGACGGCATTTGAGCCAGCAACAACTGCGTCTCTGACAAGGCGTCTAAGCGCGCTTGCAAGGCCTGGGCCTCTGTTGCCATATCCATTTCGGCAACCCGCTTTCGTGAATTTTCGTATTTGCACGACTGAGACAGGGCGGTTCGAATGCGGTCGAAGCCCAAGGTCTGTTCGAAATTCTGCGGATACTTCACGGGTGTGCTTGCCGACGGGCCAATTCTTTGTTTTGCAATTCGGTGATCACCGATTCCCACACTTGCGCATAAGCATCAGGATGATCCTTGTACCAACGCATGGCAGGATAAAAAGTTCCTGTATCCAACCCGTGTTTGGTCAAAACAAACCGGTAATCCCGCAACCAAGCCGAATCAGGCAATACCCCAAAATTGTATTTCTGCTGATGCCCAGCCTCCAAAAGCACGGCATCAACCAATACAGCCGTCATTTTTTCGGCATCGATGGGCGAACGCTCTTGGCAAGCCCCTACGAAAAGGAGCGCCAAAAAGGCCGTATTTTTGAGCAGCGACATCGCCCTTCAAAGGTAGCCAAAAATGAACCGCATTGCCCAAAACCTCGAGCGCTTGCGCAGCGAAATCGGCGAGAAAGCCCAATTGCTAGTCGTGAGCAAATACCGCGAAATCAGCGAAATACAAATGGCCTATGACGCAGGGCAGCGGCATTTTGCTGAAAACCGGGTTCAAGCCTTGTTGGAACGAGCCGAACAACTGCCCCCTGACATTCATTGGCACCTCATTGGTCATTTGCAAACCAACAAAGCGAAATACATCGCTCCTATTGTGCATTTGGTTCATTCGGTCGACAGCCTTCGCCTGTTGGAAACCTTGCAAAAAGAAGCCGAGAAATGCAATCGCATCGTTTCATTCCTGGCCCAAATTCACGTCGCCCAAGAAAATAGCAAATTTGGCTTAACCCCCGAAGCGTTCCCTGATTTTCTGCAAGCCTATCGAGAAGGTTCATTTCCCAATTTGGCCCTCAAAGGCCTCATGGCCATGGCCAGTTTGACCGAAAATGAAACTCAAATTCGCGGCGAATTCGCCCGCGTGCGCCTGCTGTTCAATCAAACGCAGCCTCAAATAGGCCCCAGTTTCGACACCCTTTCCATGGGCATGAGCAGCGACTATGCCATAGCCCTTGAAGAAGGCAGTACCGTGGTACGAATAGGCTCTTCGGTTTTCGCCTAAGCCCCTCAAACAAGCATTCACGCTCCATGAATTTATAGAGCGAGGACACTACCGTGAAGGAGACAGGTCCTTGCATATGGATATTATAGGGCCCCTCGCAGGGGCTTAAAAAAGCCCCGAGCCAGTTGGCCCGGGGCTATACACACTTAAAAATGGTCAGAATTAATAGTTATTGAGCATCATCGGCATGATGAGCATGGTGATGTTCTCGTCGCTGTCGTTGTCAGTCGGCAAGATCAATCCCGCACGGTTGGGTTGTGACAATTTCAATTGAACTGAATCGCTGTCTAAGGCAGCCAACATCTCTTTCAAGAATTTGGCATTGAAGCCAATTTCCATGTCATCACCCTCGTACTCGCAATGAACCACTTCCTGAGCTTCATTCGCCATTTCGATGTCTTCTGCTGAAATGGTCAACTCAGAGCCCGTAATTTTCAAACGCACCTGATGGGTCGTCTTACTGGCGAAAATGGAGATACGGTTGATGGAACTCAAGAAATCCATGCGTGAAATGGTCAGCACATTGGGATTCTGTTCGGGAATCACCGCGCCGTATTCGGGGTAGCGCTCGTCGAGCAAACGGCAAATCAACTGAGTATCGCCGAAACTGAAGAATACGTTGGTATTGTTGTAATCCACGATAACCGGTGTCTCATCATTGGGAAGAGCCGTTTTCAGCAAATTCAATGGCTTCTTGGGAATGATGAAACTGTGTTCTACCCCAGGCTTCAAATCGTTTCGGGTGAAACGAACCAGCTTGTTGGCGTCAGTTGCGACAAAATTCACAGAAGTGCCCTGCATTTCCACGAACAAACCGGTCAAGTTCAATCGCAGTTCATCGCTACCGGCTGCAAACAAAGTTTTGGAAATGGCGCGCAACAGCACATTCGAAGGAACCGTAAAGGAACCATCTCCGCTTTTTTCAGGAAGGCTGGGATAGTCAACTCCGTCTTGACCCGCCATTTTGTAGCGACCGTTGTTGTTCACCACTTCAATGCCATGGGTAGCCGCATCTACGTTGAACGTAACAGGCTGCTCAGGCAAGGAGCGAAGAATATCGATGACCATTTTGCTCGGAACGGCCACGCGCATGTCGTCTTTTGACTCCACGCTCATGGTGGTGGTCATGCTGGTTTCCAAGTCGGTAGAGAAGATCGTGAGTTGGTTGCCCTTGATGTCAAAAAGGAAGTTCTCCAAAATGGGAATCAGGGGCTTGGACATGATGGCCCCGTTCACGGTCAGCAAATGCTGCAACAACTCGGATGAGGGTGCTATGAATTTCATGATTGGTTATCGTTTTGGCGGCCCATAAGAACCGGATGATGCAAACCTATTGGCCCAAATGCAATAGAAATGCACAACTTTATTGGTTTTATAAACATACGTCAGGTGTGTTCATGGTTCAGGGGCCTCTTCTACCACAAATACATCTTCCCCATCGCGCTTCATCAAGTAACGCTCACGGGCAAATTTTTCCAGGTTCGATGGACTGGAAAACAGCTCGTTTCGTTGCCGCTTGAGCGCTACAATCTCTTTTTCATGGCGCCGAATGTTGTCTTCCAAATCGCGAATCTCGGCTCCCAAGCGATAGCGGTATACGAAATTGTTGACATCAAAAAAGGACATCCACAGCAGAAAAATGCCGAACACAATGGCGTAGCGATACCGATAAACCGGGTGATTCACTTTGCAAAGATGCTCCCTTTCTCACGCTGGCTTTGCACAGAATTTAGGCCTGTTCGCATTTCTGTACTTTTGCAGGTGCACATACCATGATGCCCCGTGTTAGTACCTTCTTTTTCGCGAGCCTTATCCTATTATTGGCCTTGGGTTCTTGCCAGCGCAGCCAAACCAATCTGCCCCTGGCCCAACCCCAGTGGCTACGCAATGACCAGGCCCGCGGTTTTCGCCTGGGAGCACAAGGAGACGACCAATTTTTACTGTTATTGGACCCGGTGAGCGGCGACACCCTAGGCCGATTTCAATGGGGCCCAGGGCAATACGCCCAATTCCGACACTTGGACGCCAAATCGCGCATTGCCAGCGGTTCAGGGGTCATTAGCGGCCTTTTTTCAGCCTTAGACTTGGACACCCTGATTCGAGCGGTGGATCAACGCAGCTACCAACCCCATGGTTTGATGCACCGAGAAGATTTGATTCAGTTTGCCTTGGGAGGAAACTTCAACCGCCAAGAGCTGCTGAAAGCTCAGCCGCATCTGCTGGTTCATTACTTTTTTGACAACAGCCAACGGGAAGAGATCGAGCGCCTAGCTCCCAAAGTTCCTGTTTTGTGGATCCAAAACTACCGAGAGGCCAGCCCTCTGGCGAAGGCCGAATGGATTCGGGCCGTTGGATTCTTGTTCGGGGCTTATTCGCAAGCCGACTCCCTATACAGCCTTGTCAAGCAGAATTACCAAAAACTCGCCCAACAAGCCAAAGTGCCCAAACCCGTTTTTTGCAACTTGCCCTACGCAGGCAATTGGACCTTCCCCGGCCAAAACGCATATTTGAGCACTTTGATTCGAGACGCCGGAGGCACAGCCATTTGGCCCCAAGAAAGCCAAAGCGAGGTCATGGTGATGGGCATAGAGGAAGCCGTTGGCCTATGGAATTCCCAACCCCAATTGCTGTGGATACATCCCGGCGATTGCCCCGACTGGGATTGCATGGCCGACCGTGTGCCACGCTTAATGCCGTTGAGCCGTCAAACCCAATTGCGGGTTGCTCAATGCGACAAAGGCGATTTGCCTGGACAG
>Ga0222713_10001549_pt1 | contig 25597 bp, 34 predicted proteins | sample C33_649DmetaG_FD_165061 | JGI IMG/M metagenome (GOLD analysis project Ga0222713, IMG submission 165061) | Estuarine water microbial communities from San Francisco Bay, California, United States - C33_649D | ecosystem: Environmental > Aquatic > Marine > Unclassified | place: USA: California... | reverse complement strand
AGGAAACCCCATCGCTCTTACAGCAGAAGAACTTGAAAAATTAGGTCAAAACTTGGCTCAATTAGCAACAAGTAGTTCAGAAGAATTTTTAGGTTTCTTGGATAGAATACTTCAAGATACGGACAATATTAGAACAGATTTATTGAAGGTATTATCCCCACAGCAGTTGATAGATTATATCAAGAAGGGTGCTGAAGGTTTGGCTGATATTTCATTTGAGACCAAAGAACAAGTCCAAGATTTAGTATTACAACTAAACGAACTTCAGAAACAATTTGAAGAAGGGGGATTACCACAGGGTGCGGAAGTATTCAACGACATCATTACAGAAATTCTGAAGAACCTGAAAGATTTACCAGCCGCTACAGAAGATGCTGCTAAAACTTGGGAACAAACATTTAGTGAAAGTAAGTTCAAGCAAATCGCAGACCAAGTATTACAGGTATTCAGCGATTTATCAAATCAGATTAGTAATGTTATATCACAATCAACGAGTTTGTTATTGGAGCAATTACAATACGAACAGGAAGCTACTTTAGATTTGATTGGTGAGGCTAATACAGAAAACGCAAATGAAAATAAGAAGATACTGGCTGAAAGGGAAAAGGCTGAAAAGGAATTTCAGAAAAGAAGATTTGAAATTGAAAAACGAGCTCGTATTCAAGAACTTCAATTTGGTTTAGCGAACGCATTATCACAATCAGCTCAAGCCATCATCAACGCATTAGCTACAATCCCCGCACCATTTGGAGCGATATATGCGGGTGTGTTGGGTGGAATAACCGCAGCACAAGTAGCCGTAATAAACGAGCAAATAAACTTTACGAAGAGTAAAGTATTTATAGGAAGACGAGGTGGTCTAATACAAGGTGCCAGTCACGAAGGCGGGGGTGTCCCTGCTATGTTGGAAGGTGGCGAATTTGTATTATCAAGACCCGCTGTTGAAAAATACGGGGATTTGGTTGGGTCTTTGAATGCCAGCGTCGGTGGCAGACCTTTACAGATTGACGATAGTAGATTGGTTCAAGCAATAGCTTCACAGAATACTTCACAAACCCCCATAAAAACTTATGTTCTGTATAACGACATTCAGAACACAGAAAAACTAAATGCCAGAATACAAAATTTGGCTAAATTGTAAGATATGAAAATATTTGAATTAGTAATAGATGAAAATGATGAAATTTCAGGAACACAATATCTGTCCCTTGTAAAATCACCAGCTAATATGTTTGAATGGGAAGTATTCAACGATGAAGAACCCCACGATTGTTCCCGTCATTACGACTTTACAGACGATGCTTTGGACTTATTTGATGAGTATGGTAGTTCCATACCAAATGAAGTTTTATTTGAAGCAGAGCAAAGGGAAATTGAATTGACGGAAGAGGGTTTTGCTGCTCCGACAATCAGAAGTAATCCAAGAGCAGAAGATATTGGGTGGGACAACCCCCAAACATCAGTAGGTGTATCAAGATATATCTATGTGGTTGATACGGGAATGGGAGCTCCACTTATCGCAACATCAAGAACGATGTGTCGTAAATTGATTTTGGCACAGAAAGTATTTCGTAGAAGTGATATAAACGACCTATCCAACAAATTACAAGCATTAGGTGAAGAAAGTTTCAAGTATGTATTCCGTAAAAAAGGGTTAGGTGTTGATATTTGGAACTACAAAATGGGGAAGAACGACAGACACTGCTGGAGGGAACTTGTATTCTATAAGAAACCTGATGAAAGTTTTGAAGATTTATTGAGTAGAATACCTTTGGCTGCGCTGGCTGGCACAAGAAATGCTGATGCTATAGTTCAAGGGGCTACAAGACCTTATGTTGCTGAAGCTAAAATTCCAAATGGAACAGGTCAATTAGAATTATTTTCAGCCCAACAGCGTTTGAAGCCAGTAGGTTTCCATATGGGTCTATTCTTATACAAAGACAGATTTTCATGTTTGGTAGGTGAGCCCGAGGCTAAATATCTATCCAAGATAAAATTGGGTGATTTGGAAGCTTGGGTTGGTGCGAATGTAATGGATAGTTATTTGGAAGAAACGGGTGTTGTAATTGATAAGTTCAAGGTAAAACACAAGTTCGTAAAAGTTCCTGAATATATCCGTGAAGTTGCTGAAAGAGCTGTAAAATACGCTGAAGAAAATGGTTGGGGTTCTTGTGGAACAGCCGTGGGTAAGCGTAGAGCTTCAGATTTGGCTTCTGCTGACTATGAACCAAGTTTAGATGTTTTGGCTCGTATGTATTCGTATGGTTCAAGACACAAACAAGATTGGGAAAGTTCAAAAGATTTTGAAACGGGTTGCGGATTTAGAATGATGAGTTCGTGGGGATTTTCACCAGAGAACTATGATGCTGCTATGAAGTGGTTGGAAAGACAATTAGACGAAGCTACAGAAATGTCTGTGAAGTTTTCTTCTGATGAATACAAGGGTGATATTACAGCTGTTGTATTTGAACCAGATACTTACATCTACAGATACGACCAAGAGACACAGACCCCCTATTATGTGTTTATGTCCCGTGATACGATTGAAAAATTGTTGAAGAAATTTTCAAGATTGAAGGAAGCTGGTAAGGTAAAAAATACCATCAATTTAGAACATTCAGATAAGGTGTTTGATGCGAACGATGTGTATTCTTATGAAAACTGGCTGGTGGGTAATAATCCAAAAGAAGATAAGTCATATCAAATCTTCGGTCGTGAAATGAAACCTGGCACTTGGATTACAACCATTCACTTCAAGAACAAAAAATTATTTGATGAATTTGTATTATCCAAAAAGACGATGGGAATTTCTTTAGAGGGGTTATTCCAAGAATTACCATTCAACTTTGAAGAGGTAAAACCTGAAAATTTTGTTGAACCGAGACCAGGTGAAAGTGAAGACGATTTTATTTCAAGATGTATGGGTGATAGTAAGATGAATGCTGAATTTCCAGACCAAGAACAACGAGCGGCAGTATGTTATTCATATTGGCGTGAAAGATTTGCGTTCCCCCCTGATACTTGTTGGGAAGGTTATGAACCGATTGGGACAAAGATAGTTGATGGTAAGGAAGTTCCAAATTGTGTCCCCGTGGCACTTGGAAAAGAATATATGTCTATGTTAGGCATATATGGTGGAGCCCCCGCCTATTCAACAGAGGGGGAAGCAGATGAAATGGCTGGTAGGCTTGGCTGTAAGGGCACTCACTATGAAGAGGGTGTTGGTTATATGCCATGTGAAACACACGATGAAGCTGCTGACCTTTATGATAGTTCATTATTATTATTTGAGCTAAAAGACATTTTAGCTGAATATTTATCTAATGAAAATAAACAATAAATTTTCAAGTAATATTTATTACTAATAAACAAACAAAAAAGATTATGAAAAATTCTAAAGAAATTTTGGAAAGAGTTGCTGAATTAGTTGGCTTGAAATTCCAAACTACTAAAACTGAAAAGTTTGCCGAAGTAGAATTAGAAGGTGGATATATTGTAAGCAACCAGTCAGAAGCTGACTTCGTTGTTGGTGATACTATTTATCTTGTGAATGAAGACGGGACTTATTCAGTTGTAGGTGCTGGCGAATGGACTTATTTGGACGGCGAAAAGAAATTGATTACCGATGAAGAAGGTAAATTGGTTGAGGTTCGTTCAGGTTCAGATGATGTTGTTGAAACAGAAGCTACAGAAGAAAAGATGGAGGAAGTAGAAATTGAAGTTCCTGCTGAAGTTGAAGATGTAGTTAGTGAAGACATCGTCCAATCAATCGTAGATGCGCTTACACCTGTAGTGGAGCAAATCCAACAAGTTCAAGAAGAAATGATGAAGTTGAAATCTGATTATGAGAAATTCAAGTCAGAAGCTTCACACACACCTCTAAATGAGGATAAAGTTGTTTCAAAAATGTTTTCAACCGATAGTAGATATGAGGTGTTGAAGGCTATGAGACAAAAAAGATAATAAAAAAATCTAAAAATAAAAACAACAACAAATAATAAGAATTATGAAAAACGGAAATTTCAAACAATTCAATTTCGCTGCTGATACATCTGCTATGAGCGACTATATGAACGCTAATGCTGATTTGTTATTGAGCCGTATTATTATGGATACGACTGAAGCGAATACATATCGTGTAATCCCAGGCATCAAGTATGCGGAACTTATCCCAGTATTTGATAGTGGTGATATAGACACATTAGGCTACAAAGGAAATGGTTGTTCTACTTTCACAGGTGGAACTGAAACTATGTCTGAAGTAGAATTGAAAGTAAGTCCTTACACATTTGAGAAATCATATTGTGAAGGCGAATTGAACCAAACCATCTTATCTGTAAGAATGCGTCCAGGTTCATATAATATTGACTTACCATCTTTGACTGAAGCATTTATGGCTGACTTGGCTAAAAAAGCAAATGTATTCATGTCTAGAAAGTTCTGGGGTGCTACTTCAGCTGCTGATGGTTTTTCAGGTGTAATAGAGCAATTACAATCTGCTACTTGTTCTGCTTCTACAAACAACATCACTTATACAGCTTTGACTAGCGCAAACGCTATTGCTGTAGTTGATGCTTATGTAAGTGCTATTCCTGATGCGTTGAAGTCAGTTCCAACTATCTTGGCTGTTTCACACGCTGATTTCCAAGCTTACGCTTTAGCTTTGAGAAATAGCAATTTATACTGGTTTGACCCATCTACTTTGAAAGAAGGTCAAATGGAAATTCAAGTTCCATTCACAAACACTAAAATCGTTTCTACTGAAATTGGTTCAGCTGGTTCATACGCTGTAATTTCTACATCAGAAGGTTTGATGATGGGAACTGATTTGCTTTCAGATGTAAGCTCACCGATTTCTTGGATTTCACAAGATTTCGCGCAATTGCGTATGAAGTTGGTTTGTAAGGTTGGAGCGGCTGTTCCTTTCTGCGACCAAGTAGTATTCGCATCATAATAAACTTGAATAAACTAATAACTAATAACTAAAACTATGGCTACAGGTTCTAACTGCGTAATCACAAATGGACTAGAATTGTCTTCTTGTGTAAATAATGTCCCTGGTGTAGAAGGACTTTGGGTTCTTACATCTACGGGTTCAACTGCTGACTTTGAAAGCATCACTTATGATGCTAATGGTTTAGTAAGTGCTGTGTCTGGTGCTACGGGATTAGGTTTAGAGTTCAAGAAAATTGATGTGGTGCGTAATTCAAGCGCAGCTCTAAACGAAGAAGTAAGTGTGAATTTAGAAAGTTTAGGCTTCACATTCAACACTTCACTTATCTTCACAATCCCTGGTCTAGACCAAATAAACGGAACTAATTTGTATGAAGAGATTGTAAAAAATACTGCTTCATATTGGTTGGTAAAATTGAAGACAGGTAAATACTTCTTGGCTGGTGCCGATGGAGGTATGTTTATCAGTTCTGCTTCTATTGCTTCAGGTTCTTTACCTGGTGATAGTCAGCTTTACACTTTGAATTTGACTTCAAATTCTACAATTTCAGTTCCACAAGTTGATATTACAACTACAATTTCTGCTTTCTTGGCTGGTTCAAACATCAGCGTTGATAGAGAGTAATAAAAATAAAAATCATTTTATGGGGGGTGTAGAAACCCCCCTTTTTTAGCCTAACATAATAATTATACTATATGGCAACATCACCACGATATACAGGTAATAAAGAATGGATTGACTTATGGAAGTCAAACAGAATTGCTGGTATAAAACAACAAATTCCTTATGGTTTAGGGACAACAGAGGAGCCCACCCCGCCAGTTGAAACTTACCATTTATTATCGGAAGATAGTTTTGAATTACTTACAGAAGGTGGGGATAATATAGATTATGATTTCGTATAAATAAAAATAACATATAAAGAATATGGCAAACAAGAAAATAAGCCAACTTACCACCACAACAACGGCTGATGATAATAGTTGGATAGTAATGAATGATAGTGGTAATACTGCCACTTATAGAATAAAAAGAGTAGATTTACTGGCTGGAACTGATGCTGTTGGTTTGGTTGCTGGAACAGGGACTGATAGTATAAAATCAACTCTAACATCAACACCAGCGACAGCATCGGGAACAAATAGTATCGCTATTGGTAAAGGTGCGTCATCAACTAATACGGGTAGTATAACTTATGGAAATAATACCACTAATGATAAGGCTAATGCTATTGCTATTGGTAATGATATTTTTAGTGTTGGTGAAAGGAGTGTTAGTATCGGTAAAGGACTATATGGTGATGCTACAAAGGGAACAATACAAATAGGAGATGACTTGGCGGCTAGTCAAGGTAGTATTGTTATTGGAAATACCGCAGAAAATGGTAATCCATCAAGAGCTACTGGAACAAGAGGTATTACGATAGGTGCTTCTAATACAAATAACAAAGGAAATAACGCTGTTGTAATAGGTTCAGCGTCAATCATAGATAATGGTGCTGGTGGAGGTTCAACTCAATCAGTTATTTTAGGTGGAAAAAGTCATACGATTTCTTCAACGGGAACAAACAATATGATTTTGGGTGGTGCTTCACATAACCTATCTGGAGCGACAAATTATACAACTTTCTTGAACCTACAAACACAACCAACATCTTTGGCTTCAAACACCACTTATGTTGATAAATTAGTTGGCGTTGGAAATTCAACTCAACTAAATACTGGTGGTGGAACAAATACACAAACTGCGGGTTCTAAAAACAACTTTGTTGTTGGTAGTGGAAACACTATTGGAGGGTCAAGTTCATTCCATGTCGTATTTGGTGAAGGTAATAGTAATACCAACGGAAACCACCCATTAGGCTCATTTATCTTTGGTAGAAATTGTAATGCTAATAGTGCGAATAACCGATGGAGTATGATAGTCGGTAATGGTTGTGCTGTAAATGCTACAACGGGTTATGTCTTTGGAGACAATAGTAATGTAAATGGGGACTACGGATTGAGTATAGGAACAAACATAGTAAATGCTGGTAGTTTTAGTTTTGCGTATGGTGATGGAAACAGAGTAATAACACCATACAACTTATCATTAGGTATGGATAATGATATTGAAAGTGGGTCATACAACGCTGAAATAGGTGGAACAAAACATAGAAACCCAAGTGGCTCGTATAATGGTTATTTATCGGGTAGAGCAAACACAGGTTCAACATCTAACTATGGTGCTTTTATTTCTGGTGAAAGTAATATAATAACTGGAGCGGGAACATATAATAGTATAATAAATGGTAGTGGTAATACTATTAGTAGTAAGACAAGAGCTACTATGGTAGGAACAGACAACAGAACAGCAAATTATGATAATACCACATATACAGAAAATCTTTTCGCATATCAAGCACACGGGGTAGAGTGGAAACAAGGTGGTAATGTATCAGGTTCATTTAGCGTAGATTTATCTACGGGTTCATTATTCAGTTTCACCATTACTGGTAATATTGGAACAATTCAGTTGAATAATACCAAGATTGGATATGAATATGAATTTTGGGTGTATAATAGTGGAACATACACAATTTCTTCAATCAACCTTGATGGTGTAAGTAATTCTTGTTTCGCAAAGGGAAGTAGTGTAAATCCAACTAATAATGGATACACATATTACAGATTGCGTATTGTAGATGACGGATTGGGTGGAAAAGTTGGTGTATTAGACGAACACCTAAACTTTGGAGCACTATAATAAAATATGTTAGAAGTATCTGGTAATATAAAAGTTAGAGACAATACAAACCTAGCGAGACCTATTACCAGATACAAAATAACCTATCTAATTTGGGATTTGGCAACACGAAATATATGTATAAGGGTAGAATACTATAACGGGGAAAATCTTTCATTTACGAAAGATTTTTGTTATGAGGGTTCAGACGATGTAGATGTAAATAAATTGATAGATAAAGTAAAAGCTCAACACTAATGGCGACCTATAAAAAAATAGAAACAAAATACATAAACGGGGAACAGGTCTTCAACTTTGGTGGATTGGTTCCAGGTATATTGGCAGGTCAAACACCTCCAGGCCCTAGTCCAACTCCCAGCCCAACAGCTACGATTACACCGACTATTACGGCAACTCCAACTGCGACCCCGACTATCACACCAACGCATACTCCGACTAATACCCCTACTCCGAGTATTACACCAACTCATACGGCAACTCCGACTGCGACACCAACTTTGACCCCAACACCAAGTAGCACGCCAGCTCCGTCTATTGACCCTGATGCTGCGGCTTATATGACGGCAGTATTGAATGCGGGCGGAACATTAGATGTTGTTATGAGTGGGGCTGTTGAGACCCTTGTATCTGATTTGAAAACTGCTGGTGTATGGGGTAAAATTGATGTATTCTTACCTGTTCTGGGAGCTACAGCTAATTCACATAAAATCAACTTGGTTGAACCTACAAACGCAACTTATGATTGGTCTTATTATGGTTCAGTAAATCACACCATAGAAGGTATGACTAATGATAGTGTGGCAGGTGCTGTAATCCCTGATTTCTATATTGAAAATTTTGTATATTCAACAAGTGGTTCTTCACACTTTGCTTTGTATAGAAACAGAGCTGACGCTTCTGGTTTGAATGGATTTATCAACACTATTGAAGGCACCCCATATCAATTCTTCGTGAATGGTTGTTATGGTGCTAATAGTCCTTATGTTGAAATGTATGGTGGAACTAATAGTGGCTGGAATTCAGTATCAAATAATGGTGAAGGTGTTATGACTTTGAATAGAACTAATCCAACATCAATATCACTTTATCAAAATGGCACTTTGATACAGACAAGAACTGATACGGCTAGACCTATTGTTTCATTAGGAAAACATAAGCCAATATTATTAGCTTTATGGTGGAACCCTAACTACGCACCAGATTATGTATATCCAGATTTTGGTAATCAAAGAATAGCCAGCGTATCTTATGGAGCTGGTTTGGGTAGTGGTGAAAGAGCAGCATTAGATTTAGCTATAATGAATTTCAATACAACATTAGGAAGATAATATGAAAACGGGAAAATTACTTACACAGGAACAACTTGAATTGGTATTGAATAAGAAGTATAATGATACTAACTATTTTTTACCATTACAAGACACATTTGATAATTGGGTTATAGAAATGGCACAAGTTGATAATATCACAAATTCAGATTTCTTATGGGTAAAGAATTGTCCTGAAATTGAATTTGAATATAAAAAAGAACCACTACCTTTATGATATACATTACCCAAAACGCAACGAATACAATAATGGTGAATGTGAGCCAGTATAAAGAATTGAGCTCCCCTACTTACCTATGGGCTTTACAGAACGCACAGAGTGGGGTTAGAACGACTTTCATACCACGAAATATCAGTAATGTATATCCGTCCTATTATGCCAACAAATACGATGTATTCCAATTTGATACATATAAATCACAACCTGAAGTTTTTATTGCTTCAGGTTCTACTAATTGTAATATACATTTATTAGATAATAACGAATATTGGTTGGGGATTTACGAACAAGTTTCATCTACCAATCTACAGACATCGTTGTCCCATGATAAGTTATTGTCGTCATTAGCATTCATTTTTGTTAGTGAAGATGATACTTATTATACAGGGAATACGACACCAAATAATATAATTTACTATGGAACATAATAAAAATTTTGACCTAAAAACTTTCTATCAAGAATACCCTATTCAGCGATTAGATATTCGTGTGAATACTGAAAGCACCACAAGACAATACGACTGGGTGAATTGGGGTCAGGGTGGTATGAATGATTACCCACAATTCGTTTTAGAATTGAAAGAACTATCCCCTACTTTATCTGTATGTATTGACGCTAAATCTAACTTATCAATCGGTGAGGGAGTAGAAATTGAAGGCTTGGGTAATGTAATGGTGAATAGATTTGAAAGTTTCACAGAGTTATATTACAAATTGGTTATGGACGCTTGGCTGTTTGGCGGTTGGGCTATTGAATGTATTTGGAACAGGGAAAGAACAGCTATTGAAAGTTTGTATCACTTACCATTCCAATATGTAAGAGCTGAAAAGAAAACAGAAGACGAACACATTAGAGACATAGATTGGTTCTATTATTGTGAAGATTGGAATACAAGCAAAAGGGATAAGAAAATCACAAAATTTCACACATTAGACCCTGATGTAAAAGATGCCAGACAAATCTACTATTGGACTAACTACCAGCCATCAAACAATAAAATCTATCCCGTATTACCTTGGCAGGCAGCAACTGACGCTGTGGCTTTGGAAGCGGAGATTTGGGAGTTCCATAAGAAAAATTTAGCAAATTCACTTCTGCCAAACCTATTTATTGGATTAGCTGGTTCCCCTACCCCGACAGAAAAGGAAGCCATCTATTCTGAATTGGTGGCAGCTTATCAAGGAAAGAATGGTTCAAAGTTGATGGTCGCATTCTATGATAGTCCTGAAGAAAAACCAACTATTGAAACCATTTCAAATGACGCAAATTCAGGTTTGTATCTTGATGTTTTGACTTTGGTTCAACAGAACATACTTACAGCCAATCAGATAAGTAGCCCCCTTCTTCTCGGGGTTCAGGTCGGATTGTCTAACGGGTTCAGTTCAAATGCTGAAGAAATCAAAGTGGCTACAAACCACCTTATTACTTTCGTAATTGAACCATTCATAAAGAAGATGAATATGGGTTTGGAAAATGTATTGGCACTAAAATACAACCAACCTGTAAAAATCGTAAATAAATTCAAAAAATTCAATTTAGAGTAATGGTATATTTCATTTCAGAAGATATGGTAAGAAACAACCTACCAGTAGAGTATTCACTTCTAACTGGAAACATCTTACCCGCAATTCAACAATCCCAATACATCAATTGCCGTGATTTGACGGGTGATGACTTGTATAACGCAATCGTAGATAAAATTACAGATGGTTCAATCACAGGTTCAACCAATTCAAATTACAAATATCTAATGGACGAATATTTGACGCAGGTGAGCTTATATTGGACTGGGGTATATCTACTTACCAACAACCTAGCAAAACTCCAAAATAGAGGACTACAACAAGAAAATTCAGAGTTTTCTTCATCTGCTGACTTGTCGGTTTATCGTGAATTGAAAAAAGAGTTTAGAGAGCTGGCTGATTACTGGTCTGATAGAGCCAAGAACTACCTTTACTTCAATCAGAATTTGTTTCCAGAATTTACTTACTATTCAGGTGATGGCACACAAGCTGCGTCTTCAACAGAAAAGTTTGGATATGGTGGTTTGGTCTTGGGTCAAGCTCCAAGATGGTCTGTAAATAACCATTCGTTCAGAGGTAGATTTTGTTGCTAAATGATTTATTTTCCTACATATCGCCGTGGGGAGAGTATGGTTGGATACATTCAGCGTTGCTCTGCGAACAGGAACTTACAGAAGTTAGTTCCGACAATAGATGGTCGTTTAGAATTGTGTAGAGATTTTGTGAGAGAGAGCCGACTTTTGCTAAATCAGCCTTTTTCGTCAAAGAACGATAGTAAGAAATAACACGATTGGGTTTGTAGAACCTACGCTCTTCCCATTTCTTATTCACACATGTTTTCACGACATACCATTCCCCCCAACCAATAGTCATTACTTCAACGATAAAGTAATTATCGTCCCAAGTAATCATACCACTTCTAATCATTCTGTCTTCCATACTACAAAGATATAGAATAATTCCTTACGAACCAACAGCCCATACTTCCCAATTATCTTGTTTGATAGGGGCAATATCTGCGTGTTCTACCACATAGTCAGTATAAGCGTGGCAGGGACTATCAACTTTCTTTCTACGCAAAACCTGATGAAGATAGGTAGTGCGTTCATCGTTGTTTTGAAACTCTTTTTTTGTGTTGAAGGACATTTCAACAGGGTAATCAATATAAATTGTTTTCATAGTTATTTTGTATTATGATACAAATATAAATATAAGTTTTTAGAAAAACAAACCTTTTGGAACTTTTTTTTTATGGTCGCTTGACTTTTCTGTTAGAATGTTATATTTATTATTGTATTCCCTTATGGAACACATAATAAACAGAAACAAAAAAAATTAGTAAAATGCCAAAAATCAAATTGTATGGTTTGCGTGTAATTCGTCAAATCAAGAAGCGTTTAGCATCGGGTGAAAAATCAACCACGATTGCCAGAGATTACGGAGTGTCTGCGGGACACATTAGAAAAATTCGTCTTGGAATGGAAGACCCAACAAATCCAAATGGTCGTTGGGGATACATCACTTTTGAAGACAATAAGAATGAAGAGTAATTTTATTGTCTTCCAAACATATAAGGGCTTCAAGGCAGATGAAAATGTCTTGATGTCCCTTATTGTTGGATTACATAAATCCAAGCAATCAATATGCTTTTCAAATGAATATGCTTCATATAAGATTGGGGTGTCTGAAAGACAAATTAGTCGTATCATTTCCAACTTTACTGAAAAAGGATATATCAAGATTTTCTTTGATGGTAAAAGACGATTTATCTATCTTCAAAAAGAACCTGAAATTTTTACTGGTATTGAAGATTTGGTATGTTCCCTTGAAGAAGAACCCCACGACAATCTGTCTATCCCCCATAGACAAGATGTCTATACCCCCACGACAGATGGTCTATACCCTATAGACAATTCGTCTATAGCTATAGACAGGTCGTCTATAAATAATATAGTAGATAATATAGATGATAGTATAGCTGCTGTCTGGCAGCCGTCAGCCTACCCATCTGATTTTCTTTCTTTGGTTGAACGATACAACGAAGAGGGGGTGAATATGGAAAAGGCATTCCAAGTGTGGAACAGGTTAGACGCAGTCCAACGAAAATTAGCATTTGATAATGCGGAAAAATATTGTTTATATTTGGAAAGTGAAAAGAACAAAAAAGGGTATTACAAAAAAGAATTAGCGTATTATCTTCAAGATGGCATATATTCGTGGGCTGTAATCAAAAATTTCAGAGCTCAACCAAAAAAACTATCCAAAGAAGAACAAAATAAATTAGCACTAGAACAACTAAATAAATTTTTACAAAAATGAAAACAAATTACATCGGAGCATTTGAAGCAAACACAGACGATTTTTTGCTTCAACTATGGTTTGACCTACAACCATTTATCAAAAAGTATTCTACGAATTTGGTAGAAGATAATATCTTCAACGGAATAGTTGATTTCCTTGATGAGAACCAAGACCACTGGTTTTGGGACAGATTGGAAACTGATTTAGCAACTGAAGATAGTGTTTATCAAAGTATTACAAATTTATCCAAGCAATTAGCTAAAGAATATTCCAACAAGTTATGGAAGCCCGTTAGAAACAACTTTGGTGAAATTGTTGAATGGCAGGCTGTGGAACTTATCAAGGACAAGTATGAACTACCCAAATGGAAGAATACAAAAACAACCAGAACTTCCAACGGAATTTTGGTAAGATATTCAACGAAAAATGAAATAGCACTCAAGGGTCTTACACCCAAAGGTGTAATAATGTCCGTAAAGGACTACCAGGTCTTCTGTAATGAAACGAAACTTGATTTGAATACCCTGACCCCACCGATGTTGGAAAAGTGGATTACAGACCTTGAAATGAATTTACACCCTGAATATTGGAAACAATATCCAACGATGAGAACTTTTGAAGAAAGTATCTTGGTTGAAAAAGGCATAAAAACAGAACAGACCATAGACAATCAGCCCGTCTATCAGCTTGGACTTGGATTTGTAAATCAAAAAAAGAGCGGTAAGGCTGACTGGAAGTCCCATGAAGAAACACTTGATGTTTTTGACTTGGAATTGTAATATTTATTATACAGGGGTGGATAAGTTTTTTATGTCTGCTATTTTACTTTTATTTCAGATTATTCTGTTTATGATAATTTTTTTTTTCGCTTATCCCCCCTTTTTTTTTATTATGGAACAGATAGTCAGAAGAAAGCGTGTAAATGAAATCGGTGAATGGGAATACGAATGCGATAGTTGTAAATTATGGCTTCCCAAGAGTAAATTTACTGGTTGTGTAGATTGGATTGATGCCTATGGAAATTGTTTGATGTGTAGAAGTTGTATAGCTAAAAAAGCTATGAAAACTAAAAAGAATAACGATAGAAATAGCATCAACGAGATACTTATTGGAATGGGTTATGACCCATATAATAAAGAAAAACCTGTTTGGAAACAAGTAGAAGAACGAAATAAGAAAAGATATGGATAATGTTATTATTACTGCGATATTCAGTTTTATCGCAACAATAGTAGGTTTTATATTTGGCTCAAGAAAAAACCAAGCGGAAACTGATAAAATCGTATTGGATAATGTAAAAGGTATTTTAGATGTTTATACCAGAACCATAGAAGATTTGAAAGATGAAGTTTCAGAGCTGAAAAAGGAAATCAAAGAATATAAAGCTTGTATTGATAAGATGGAAAAAGAACTCAATACATTCAAGAAACAAATGAATAAATAAAATGGATTTAGAAGAGCTCACAAAGGAAGATATTTTTGGGCTCACTACCCAACAAAGAGAAGAATTGATAAAGCAATCTGCTCTAATTTATATTAGACAATCTGAATTAGGTGCTACACTTTGTGATGTAGATTTCTTATCTTTTCTAAAAAGAACCATAGAAGAAACAAAAATAAAAATTCAAGCTTATGAAGAAGCCGATGAATTTGAACTTTGTTTTTTCCTAACTGAAGTTGTAAAAAAAATAGAAGAAGAATACGATGGGTTGTTCGTGTAAGCAAAGTCCATTAGAAAGGACTGAAAGAAAAATACAATATTGGGGCTGGCAGAAGCTGGCTCCGTCAGACATTAGGGTTGTGGATAATTTTATTTTTTCTAAATTGGAAAAATACCCAAATTCTATGGAAGAAAGAATTTCTTTCTATGGTGAAGCCAAATCAATCAAGGCTTGAGTGTTCCATTTGTTTTCAGGGAAAGGGGGTCTATGACCCCTTTTTTTATGTAATTATGATTATGAATAAAATTTGTTCCATGTGTGATTTGGAATTGGATACTTCCAATTTTTATTACTCAAGAAGTAATAGGGACAGCTTTGCTAATATCTGTAAAAAATGCTGGAACATACGAAGAAACAAAAATGAAAAGCTGGTGGATTTCAATTACACTTATGGTAATGAAGTGAAAGATATTATGAAAACACTTGGGTATGATATTGAAACCCCCATTCACGAGCAATTCAAAAAAAAATACAATTTGTAAAAAATTTATTTGGCAGTTCAGATTTTTTGCTTTTACTTTGTAGGACTAATCTGATAAACAAATAAAATTATGAATTACATAGACCAAAACATCGTATCTGTAGAATTATCCACCATCAAGCGTGGATTACACAAAGTATTCGTAAATTGGAATACCAAAGAACAATCGTCAATTACTTTTTCTACCAAGAAAGAAGCACAATATTACTACGATTATGTTACTGGTAATCCCAATCACCCAATCCACAAACACCATCGGGAGTTTGGTTTGATTGAAATAGCTTGTCTAAATCCAAAAAATATTTCAAAATAATTTTGGCAGTATAAAATCTTTGATGTATCTTTGAACTATGAAAAAGAAAATAGAGCTAAACGGAATAACATATATGGTATGGTTAGGTGTTGAAAGAGGCACAGACATAACTGACTTGTTAGAATATGTAAAAACCAAAATACAGAAAGGTATAATGTCTGGTTTTTATCCACACTTTGAAGTAAAACAACTAAATAAAAAATAAACAAAATGGAAAAAGTAGTATTGAAACCTGAAACCAAACTCAACGCAATTCTTGTGGTTGATAAGAAAAATGAAGAAACCTTTATGAGCCAACACCTCAATATGACTTTGGAAGAATACCTTACAAGGTCTATGATTATGAGTGTTGTGGAAAACGCACCATCACTTCCAAAACTATACAATATGGAATTGGACTTTGTTATGAATGTCGGTGGTAGAACATCAAAAGGTTATTTCTATGAAAGCACCGCATACAAACACGAAGACGATGATGTGTTAGTATTTGTAAATGTTATTGATAAAATTTTGGCTGAATAACTTGACTTTAGGAACACTTATGTTATATTTATTAGTATAACAATAAACAGAAAAAAAAGTAAAATTATGGCAAACTCAACAAACGCAACCGACAAAGACAAACAAATCATTCGTCAGAGCCAACTAAAATTGGCATTAGATTATTACAACACCTGTGGGATATGCCCCACTATGAGCGACCTTATCAAAACAACAACCATGTTGGAAGATTTCGTCATCAACGGATATTCTAAAGATATGGTTTCAAAATTTGAAAAGCTTGACGCATTCATAAATTCTGAATATCGTGGTAAATAATATGAAAATACAATTTGAAATAGAACTCAACGACCTACCAGCATTTTTATCAATATTGGATAATGCTGAAGAAAGGTCAAGACAAATAACAGATAATGGTGGGGTTGATTATTCTACCCAAACGATTTGTAATGATATTAGAAAACAAATCAAAGAACACCAAGTATTAGAAAGAATATTTATCTTGTAGATTGGCTGACTGGCTGAATTACAATAACCAAGATACAAAAACAAACTGCTCCCATTTGGTTTGTTCCCCCATCTGAATAAAGGTGGGGGTTTTCTATTTTAGTCATTTACATATATTTATTGGTATAAACAATTTCAATTATGACTAAAGAAAAATGGTTTTCCGTAATTAGACACACCCTAACATTTGTTGGTGGTATGTTAGTATTGAAAGGCACACTTGAAGAAAGTGTCGCAGAACAAATCATCGCTGGTGTTATGACCCTTATTGGATTAGTATGGGGTCAAGCTGAAAAGAACTAAAATACGATGGAAGAGAAAAGAGGTAGAGGACGCCCCCGTTATACTTGTATGGACGCATTAGTTCATAGGGGAAAAGTTCCGCCTACTTGGAAAGAAGACATATTGGCGTTGGGTAGTCGTGGAAAAAACAAACTACACTTCGCCAATTATCTTCACATTTCAAGGGACACTTTGTATAAAATTATGGATAGAGACCCCAAATTTGCGGACACTATAAAAGAAGCAATACAACTATCGGAAATGTGGTGGGTCAATAAAGTAGGTGAAGCATACGAAGAAGATAAGTCCAATAAATTCAACGCTCAACTATGGAAATACTATATGGCTAATGTGTATAGGGATAGTTGGAAAGGCGACGAGCAGTCCATAGATATTACAAGCAAAGGGGATAAAATCACACCCCCCGACAATTCCATAATTGTAGAAATAGTGAAACCAAAAGCAGATGAAAATACAAGCAACGGAACTATACCTGAAAATAAATGAAGCCAAAGAAAATAAACGATACATCTTTCTTCGTGGTTCAAGTAGAAGTGGTAAATCAATAGCCGCAGTTCAAACACTAATTGTTGAAGCACTAACCCGACCAGGTATTTCTATTACCATAGCCAGAGCTACACAAGTATCCATCAAGAACACCATTCTAATTGATTTCAAACAACAATTAGAGGCGATGGGTATATTCCACTTGGGGACACTAAATAAAGTGGATTTGACCTATACATTTCAGAATGGTTCAATCGTAAGGTTCATAGGGTTAGATGATACAACAGGAAAATTGCGTGGTCTAAAATCCACGATTGCTATGGTAGATGAAATAAACACCATAGACAGAAATAGCTTCGTTCAATTAGACATCAGATGTGAAGATTATATCATCGGAGCATACAACCCTGAAGTTGATGAATACTGGTGGGGGTTTGACTATGAAAAGAAGGACAACGCAGAATTGATTATTTCAACATTCAGGGAGAACCCCTTTTTAGAAGATAGTATCCGTCAATCTATTATGTCCCTAAAAGACACAGATTATGACTTGTATTTGATTTATGCTGAAGGAAAGATAGTTCCACCCCGTGAAAAGATATTCGTTCAACCAGAGACATATTCTGAACCCCCCACACAAATCAAATCCACATACATCGGACTTGACTGGGGTTTTGGTTCTGACCCTTGTGGTGTAGTGAAAGTAATGCTGGCTGCTGATGGTAATGTTTATGTGGAAGAAGTGATTTACGAACAGGGACTAACAAATGCGGATTTGATATATTTATTGAAAGAATACGGAATAGACAGAACAACTGAAATTGTAGCAGATAGTGCTGAACCCAAATCAATAGAAGAACTACGAAGAGCGGGGTTTAGAATTAGAGGTGTAAAAAAAGGTGAAGGTTCTGTATTGTTTGGTATTCAGAAAATTAGAACATATAAGATATTTGTAAAAGAGACATCTGAAAACTTACAAGCAGAGTTCAGAAATTACAAATTCAAAAGAGACAGAAGTGGTCGTCTAACAAATGTGCCAGAAGGTCAAGACCACTTATTAGATGCTCTACGATATGTGATGATGGAATTTATGGATAAACCAAAAGTAAAATACAGCTTTATATGAAACTAGTAATAGGTGAAAACGAATACCAAATCAACCCCCTAACTTTAGAGGACTACAATTTTTATACAAGTAGTGAAGGTTCAAAAATAAAAGACATAGACCTAATCGTTAGATTTACCAACGCACCCAAGAAAGAATTGATGAAACAACCATTTCACAAAATCAATTTTATTGCGTCCATGATTAGAAGTAGCTGGGGGGCTGATGATGATACTGGAACATTAGATTTGGTTTATACACATAATGGTAAAAAATATGGATTGATAAAGCCGTCAGAATTGACCTTTGAAGAATGGATAAACTTGGAAGTGTTTATGGGACAATCCCCCTTGAATTTACCACTTCTAGCAACACACCTTTACAAACCACTAAAGTCGGATAAGGTGGGTGATGATAGGGAATTGATAGATTATGACTTGTCTGAATGTGAAAGTCGCTATAATGAGTTTCTTTCATTTCCTATGCCAGTATTCACATCGTCGCTTTTTTTTTTAGCAACTTTCGCGCAGAAATATACGGAAAATTTGTTAGGCTCTATGGAGAACAACCTGAAGAAACAGAAACTAATGAACGAAGCGAAGAAACTACAAAAGAAGAAATTTTACAAACAATAGTAGATTTCTACTATAACTCCTTGATGTTGGCTTGTAATGATAATCTACTAAATCAAGGGGAAGTTCTAAAACTAAATTTATATCAGGTATTGTCGTATTTATCATATAGGTTAGATAAAGCTGATAGGGAAAACCAAAAATACAAAAACGCTATAAAATGAATATAAAAACACTTATAGATTATTTTAGAAATTTTACAGAGCAACACCCCATTCTTCGCACTTTCAGTTGGGGTAATCTGTCTGATTATTCAAGGGAAGATTATATTACACAATACCCCGCCTTACATATCGTGCCACTCCCCGCTACTTTGGGGAACACATCAACAGATATGACTTTTTCAGTTCTTATCTATGACTTATTGAATGAGTATGTTGGAGACCCCATCAATTCAAATCAGTTGGATAGTATGGCTTTATGCCAAGACATTCTGAATGACTTTGTAAATGAGTTTATCAACCAGCTCACCGACTATGGATATTATCTTCAAATGCCGATTACATTTAGTCCGTTTGTTGATAGGTTCGCAGAAAGTGTTTGTGGTGTTGAAGCACAGATTGTTATTACGATGGAACAAACATCGTGTATCCCTGCTTCTATTGTCCCTGTCCCGCTCAATCCAAATGCTGTAAGCGGGCTGTTTGCTTGGTATGACTTACAAGACGCAGATACAATCACACTAACAGGGGGAACATCAATTACACAACTATTAGACAAGTCAGGTAATAACTATACCCTAACACCATTCAATACACCACCAACTTATCAGAAAGTCCCATCGGGTAATCTAACACCATTCTATGCGTTGTATGATACAAATATGACGGGATTACAACATAACCTATCATCACCAGTATCATTCCCAAGTGGATATACGATGTTCTTGGTAAGTGATTGGGAAAATACTGATAGTATCCGTTCTGTGTTTGGTGTAGTAACTGGTAATACCTTTTCAACTCTATTTGACTTGAGAGATGCGGGTATAAATATTTATAGATTGACGGCATCTGTATATCAATCGGGACAAAATTATCTAACACAAATATTGGGTGGTAGTATTGACCCATCAAATAATGCGTTTATTACCACATCATTACAAGATGGACTTACAAGTGATATGAAAATGTATATGTATGGTGGTGTGTATAACTATGAAGATTTAGTAGCATCACCAATTACTACAGATACGACTGATTTTGATTATATCATATTAGGTGATATTGTGCCAGGTGGGACTGGTGATTTGAATATCTGTGAGGCAATTATCTACGATAGAAAACTCACAGACGATGAATATAACGGAGTATTGAAATACTTGAAAGATAAATACAGACAACCTTACTGGCTATAATGGAAGAATTTTTGGATTTGTTAGGTAAGGCTATAGTCAAGATTGTAAGAGCAGAAATGCTTACCCCCCGTATGCGATATACAAAGAGGGGGAACATTCCAAAGGGGACTTACAATTTTACCGCATCAGGTAATCTATTGCGTAGTGTGTCTTATGTTGTTATGGACGAAGAGATACTAATTCTAATGGAAGATTACGGGGTTCAATATGTATTTTCTGATTTGGCTGCTGCTACTGGCGGTGAAGGTGGTTCTTGGCCTGGCGGTGGTAAGTATTACCCTGATAGAAGACCACCAGGAGCCAGAGGTAAATATTCCCCATTATTAGAGAAATTGGAAAAATGGGTAAATGATAAATTACAGATAAGGGGAGCACAAGCCAAGTCCATCGCATTTGCCGTTAGAACAAACTTATTCAAAGCGGGATATAAGGGATTACCATTATTCACACAAGAGGTGAATGATTTGATTGCCGCAGAGATGGATAAACTTTTACAAGACGACAGATTTGCTGAAACGATTGTAAGACAAGAAATATTAGATAAACTTGAATACCTACGAGTATTAGGAAAAGAGGAATATAATTTAGCAATTGGACTATGATAAGTTTTTTAGCACAACCAAACACTATTGAGCCAGTTTATTCAAACTTGGTATTTCAGTTCAGCTCAACGGGAGCGACTGACCCCACAAAATACAAATACAGATATGTTGTTGATGTCTATGTTTCAGAAGGTTCTGATGAAATTGACGGACAAATAGCACAACTAAAAATTACCCCATCTTCTGATGGTTGGGGACAAGTAGATATTTCCCCTATCTTGAAGAACTACACACATTCAAAACCTGTGAATGCTGGCTGTAGTGGAAACACAACACCATTACACACTTCAGCTTGGGGTTATTTGGATAAAAACATGTTGGTATATTCAATCAAAGTGGGTGAGGAATATGCTACTACATCTAATGGAGCAATCTTCGTGTATAACGGAAAAGGTGATATTGGAGAACCTGATGTAAGAAGTGATGTTAGTTATGCTTACAACGGAGTAAAAGAATGGTTCAACGGAAAGCAATATGACTTCACCCCTTATTACCTAACAGGTTCAACATCGTTCAATAGTGGTGTTTCAAGATATATGACTAATTCCCCTCGTTCAAGATGGATTAGAGTTGGGGATTATTCTACGCTGGCTGCTTTGAACTGGTATGATACAACAGAAGATTTGGACGCTAGACAAATCTATTCTGCGTTATTCACATTCTATGATGCCACAAATGCTCTAATCACAACTGAAAGAACCTATAATGTTTATGACCTATGTGGAACAAGACCTAATTGTTCTTATTACGACCATTACTGGGATACACCTACAAATTGGTCGGAGCAACAGGTAGTTTATTTGGGTGTGGGGACACCTAATATGGAAGAACACGGATTTACATTACCAGTAGGGACTTCATATTACAAGATTGAATTGGAAGGCACATTATCACAGCCAGCCCCACCAACGCCAAGTATAGATACATTTAGTGGTTGTTCGTGTTATAGCTATGAAATCCATAACTACGGACTTGAAGGACAGATTAGTATTGACTACTTGGATTGTTTTGGAAACGCACAGAACATCGTAGCAAACCCTGATACATTTACTCAATTCTGCGCTTGCCAGAATACCATATCAGTTAGTGGTATTGATTATACGATTACACAACTACAAGATTGCGATTATTGTAATTGTAGAACATTTAGAATACAAAACCCCGACCCTGATTTTTCATTATCTTATACGGGATATTCTTGTAGTGGTGGAACGATAAGTGGTTCAGTTCCCCCTGATGATGAAGTATTCATCTGTGCTTGTGAAGGTTCAGTTGCTTCATCAGAGGGATTGATTATCACAGACACGAATGCTTGTCCTATTCCGTTTAGTGCGGATTGTAGGACATTTGGTGTATCACATACGGGTTCAACGACACAGGAAATAACCTATACGGGTTGTTGTGGAACATTACAGACAACAGCAGTTCCCCCATCAGTAAGTGCGTTCATTATTGCTAATAATCCATTCCCAAGTGTAGCTGGCTGGACGGCTGTTGATTTGGGAGCGGCTACTTACACTTGTCCGCCAGACCCAGTCCCACCAAGTCCAACCACATTTGGAACGGGTGATAATATCATCGCACAGAATGTATGTGATTTGACCTATATGTATTTCAGTTATACAGGGGACACATTAGAGGTTGGTAAGTTTATCAACTACGAAAATACAGCTTATGAAATCGTAAATGTCGGTGGAGGGGGATTTGTTCCATTATCATACCCTTATGTGTTTGATACTGAAGAAGACGCATTAGCGGCTTTCCCTTGTCCTACAACATCAACGGGATTGTGTTTAGACACGACAATTATTTCTGAACCATTCTTCTTCTATTTGGACGGGAATTGTTCTGCTGGTGATAGAGTAATTTACTTTATGAATAAGATGGGAACTTGGGACAGCTATAACTTCAGAGCGAAGGAAGATATTGGTTATGGTATTCAAAAGGAAGAATACAAACAAGCACCCCCATTATATTCTGAAGGTTGGTCTAACGACAGCTATTATGGTTGGAATGAAAGACGAAAGGTATGGTCGCAGTTGGTAAATAAGTCAGGTATTCTTTATACGGACTATATGCCACAATCAGAAATGATTTGGTTGAGTGAGGAATTATTCCAATCCCCATCGGTTTATTTGGTGGGTGATAATGGGGTATTAGAACCTATTACTTTGACGAACACAGAAGTTGTTGTTCCTAACTATCAAGTAAATTCAAACAAATACCAAATCAATATTGAATATAAATCTGGATATGATACAATAAGACAAAATCACGAATAAGGTTATGGTAGAATTATGGCTACAATCCAATATTACTGATGAATGGATTTCAATAGATATAAGTGGAGATTTGGCAATATCAATTACCAAGTCCTTTGACGAGATTGAAGATTTTTCAACAATCAAATCAAGTTATTCAAAAACATTTGAAGTCCCCCAAACATCAACGAACAACAAATTCTTTAGAAGTTGTTTTATGGTAAATTCATCAAACTTCGCAGATGCGGTGGTGGTGAATGCTGTGGTAAAGTATGGTGGGGCTGATGTCTTTGTCGGACAGCTCCGTCTAAACAAAATCAACAACAGGGAAATTGGTGGAACTTATGAAGTGTTCTTGACCCAATCATTACCCGATTTATCACAGACCTTACAGAATATCCGTTTGGTAAATTTAGATGTATCTGAACTTACACACACTTTGACCTACGATAATGTCGTTTCAACTTGGTCTTATTCAGGGGGTTCGTATGATAGTTATTCTGGTTTGACTGGCAGGCTGTTATATCCATTAGGACACTACGGATATGATAGTGAATTTTACTATGGTGAATTTTTACCAGGTTCAAGTGGATTTACCAATTCAGGACACCCTATATCCCCCACCCAATTTGCTCCGTGGCTAAATGCGAAGTATCTGTTGGATAAATCATTTTCAGCGTCCAATTTTACATACACATCAGAATTTCTAAATTCAGATTATTTCACAAGTTTATTTGTATTATCAAAAGCTAATGATTTGATGGGGGCAAAAAAATCATCAGATGTTAGTGATAATGCGAATGTGTTTTTGGTTGAAAATAATACAACATTTTTGGATAAAGGCTGGAACCCTGACCGATACAATTTCAATACAAACTACTACGATGGATTTATCTTTACAGATGAACTGAATGACCCCTTGAATATCTTTAGTCCGTCTATCAACAATACACCAAGTGGTAGGGGACATTTCTTTACGCCAGCCGTTACTGGCACTTACAAATTCAAGGTAAGTTTTTCAGCATTCTTGTCTAATGCTTTCTTACCGACTTATTTGAATATTGCCATCAAAGATGTTGATGATGGAACAATTTATCAACAGAAACAGGGACTTATTATTTTCAACACAACCACGCCAACAGAATATACAGATTTGTATATGAATGCTGTATTGCCAGCAGGTAGAAGGGTGGCTTTGTATTATGCCGTTCAGAATACGGGTGGAGACCCCTATTCAGACATTTATTTTACATATCAAAAGTGGGAGTTATGGACTTCCCCTATTATCAGTTTCACAGACAACATTTTATTACAACAACAACTACCCGCAGAGATTACCTGTTTGGATTATTTCAGGGGGATTGTAAATCATTTCAATTTGGTTGTAATACCTGATGGTGATAGAAACTTTTTGATTGAGCCTTGGGACAATTTCTTTGCGTCTGGAAGGACTTTGGACTGGTCTATGAAGTTAGACCTATCACAGACCACAACGATTGAACCTACGAACAATTTGAATAGGGAGTATATTTTGGAATATGAAACAACAAAAGATAAATTGTCTGATTTGAATATTCAAAATAACAATCAGGTTTTCGGCACATATCGTTATGTAGATAGACAACCATTCCACGCTGGAGTGTATAGACAAACTAGCATATTCGCACCACTTCCAATTTCAACATTTGACGATGCTACGGAAAGTAATATTCTTATCCCCCATCTTTACGAATGGAAGGCACCGACATCTGATAGTCCCGAGCAATTTACACCAGTATCATCTGATTTACGATTGGGGTGGTATAACGGAATGTTGGACGCAACCATCACAGGTTCAAGTGTGAATTGGTATATGTTGAGTGGAGCAACCGCTATAGCTCATTCAACCTATCCAGCTATTTCACATTTATCTTCGTATGAATATTCGGCATCTACATTTAGTGATTTGAACTACAAGAACCAGTATGACTTCTGGCAAAGATGGAATGATAGTTATGTGGGTTATACATCACATGATGTGTATAATGATTTTTGGGCTGGTAGGCTGACTACATTATACGAAGCTGATACTAAATTCTTTACGGGTATGTTCTTCCTTACCCCTGAAGATGTGAATAACATAAACTATAATGATAAAGTATATTTCCAAGATGCTTATTGGCGTTTATATGAAATGACTGATGCTGATATTACAAGTGAAAGTATGGTTGAATGTAAGTTCTTGAAAATTCCTTATGATTTACCATCAAAAACTTATAT
>Ga0222713_10001547_pt1 | contig 25601 bp, 19 predicted proteins | sample C33_649DmetaG_FD_165061 | JGI IMG/M metagenome (GOLD analysis project Ga0222713, IMG submission 165061) | Estuarine water microbial communities from San Francisco Bay, California, United States - C33_649D | ecosystem: Environmental > Aquatic > Marine > Unclassified | place: USA: California... | reverse complement strand
GTGAATCTCGCAGGCGTGGACCTCGGCCTCGGGCCGCTTGCGCAGGTCGCTCAAAAACTGCCGTAAAAAGGGCTTTTCTTTGGCTCCGAGCACGAGGTCAACCCCCTCCATAGCCGCGATTTCACTGGGGCGAAGCTGGGCGTAGCATCCGGTAATCACGACAAAGCACTCGGGGTTGGCGCGGAGCGCTTGGCGCACGAGTCCGCGCGTCTCTTTATCGGCCTCTTGGGTTACCGAACACGTATTGATGACGGCCACATCGGCCGCATCCCCAAAGTCGGTGCGCACAAAGCCCGCCGCGTACAGATCGCGAGCCAGGGTGCTGGTTTCGGCAAAATTGAGCTTGCACCCGAGGGTGTGAAACGAAGCGCGAAGTCCGGTGGGAAGCATCCTGCGAAAATAGCGAATTTTCGCGGCTATCTTTGGCCCGAAATGCTTCGTTTTGCTCGGAATTCTGTGCGCCTCGGGCGCCTGCTAGCAGCCGGCGCAGTGGCCTCTCTCGCCCTGCAGTGCCAGCCCGAAAAGAGCAGCCCTGAGGGCATGCTCTTTCGCTACAACGAGGCCAGCGGAATTTCGTCGCTTGACCCCGCTTTTGCACGCGATCAGGCCCACAACTGGGTGATCCGCCAGCTCTACACCACGTTGTTTGAGACCGACTCGACGGGCCAGCTTCGCGGACTCCTCGCCGAGGCCTGGGGCACCGCGCCTGATGGCTTGCATGCGGGAATCCGCATCCGCCGCGACTTCGCTGCCCACAACGACCCCTGCTTTGAAGGCCAAGTGCACCACCTCGACGCCCACGACGTCGCCGCGAGTCTGCAACGCCTCAAAAGCCCTGCAACAGCATCCCCCGGAGCTTGGCTGCTCGAAACCCTTGATTCGGTGTGGGCCGCGACGCCGGATTCGCTCGTGCTCGCACTGACGGTACCTGATCCGGCGCTGTGGAGCAAACTGAGCGTGCCCTACACCGCGGTGGTTCCGCGCCAGGCCATTGCCCGCTACGGTGCGGACCTCAGCGAGCACCCCGTGGGTTCTGGCCCCTTTCAGTTCAAAGCGTGGCAGCGCGGCCAAAAACTGGTTTTGAGGCGCCACTCCAACTATGCCGAGCGCGACGCAGAGGGCCAGCAACTGCCCTACCTCGAGGCCGTGAGTATCACGTTTACGCCCGACCGCCAGTCTGCGTTTATGGCCTTTGTGCAGGGCGAACTCGACTTTTTGACGGGCATCGACCCCAGCTACAAGGACCAGTGGCTCGACCCCGACGGCAGCCTCAAGGCCCAGTGGCGCAATCAATTCACCCAGCGCACGGCGCCCTTTCTCAATACGGAATTTCTCGTCGTGCGCTACGGCCCCAGCAATCCGAGCTACCTCGCCGACGTGCGGGTTCGGCGGGCCCTGAACTGGGCGGTGGACCGCGACGGAATCATTCGCTACCTCAAAAACGGCCTGGGCGTTCCCGCTCATGGCGGAATCCTACCCGCCGGCATGCCCGGCTACTGCCCCGCCGAAGAATGGACCACGCCGTGGGCCTACCGACCTGATTCCGCCCGGATACTGCTCACTACAGCTGGGTTGCTGACCGCCGACGGTCGCCCCAAGCCCGGAATCCCGGCGCTCGTCCTGAGCACCACCGCCTCGTACCGCGATGTGGCGGAATTTCTTCAAAGTTCCTGGACGCAACTCGGGCTGCCGGTCGAAGTGCAGGTGCTGCCGTCGGCCACCTTTCGCGAAGACAAAGCCCAGGGTCGCCTCGGGCTGTACCGTGCGAGCTGGATTGCCGACTACCCCGACCCGAGCAACTACCTCATGCTCTACGGCGAATCGGGTGGCCCCAACGTCAGCGGATTCAACGGGTTAAACGGTTACAACGCGTTTCGCGCGGAATCCGACCCCGCCCAGCGCACCCAACAGGCCGCCCAGCTCGACGCGGAGCTTCACCGTCAGGCTGCCCTTATTCCGCTCTTTTACGACGTCAGCCTCAGGGCGTGGCCCAAGGAATGGATTGGTCCGCCGCCGCATCCCATGAATGAATTGGACTTGCGGAGGGTTACTAAATTGAAAAAATAGACGATTTAATACATTATAAATCAAGTGATTAAATCTCTATCTCTCTCTCTTCGGAAATTAGGATTATTACCTCTAGTCTCACTCATTGCAATTACTTGTGCGTGGAGTTATTTGTATTGGGTAAATATCCTGGAAACAGGAGTTATTATAGATTTTGCTGATGGAGTAGCCCATTACGATCTGTCTCGAGGTGCCTTAGAGAATCCAAATTTTTTTTTTGATAATTGGGCACGACCAGCCCACGTTCTATTCAGTGTGCTACCGGCCCAGTTTGGGATAGAGGGATTCGTTTTATCCCATATCCTGTTGATGGTGGTAAATTCTGTACTGATCATTCACTTAGGTGCTCGATGGAATCTAAGCGCACCTTGGCTTCTGCCGTGGTGGATGATTGCGAATACCGCAGTTATTCATGTAACTCTTGGTGGTTTAACTGAGCCATTATTTATTTCACTTTCGCTTCTCTCGCTCGTACTATTGGATGCGAAGAGGTGGTTTGGGCTAGGTATAGCTTTAGGTGCAACGCTAATCGCGCGCCATGAGGCACTTCTGGTAATTGCCGTTGTACTCTTTTACGCGAGTTTCTCAGAAGGGTACAATGCGATTCGACGTGGTGCAATTGGATTTTTCATATTGCTCACGGCAGTAAGTATTTTGGGAATTGTTTGGGGAGGGAAATCGACTCTATTTTGGATTGTTAGCGACCAGCCATATGGCCGAAACCCTAATGTTTACGGTGCTGGAACGTGGACTCATTTTTGGGATAATCGCCGCTTTTGGGCGAGTAAGGTTATGATTGGCGCTTTTGCAATTTCATTAGGTGTTGCTCTATTTGAACTAATCACAACTAAAAAACTAAACGTTAAATTGATCCCGTTTGCAATTGCTCTAGGGACCTTAACTGCCCACAGTATTTTGTGGAAATTTGGTTGGATGGGTTCACTTGGTTTGACCCGAATCCTATCAATTGCGGTTCCCTTCATGGCTTTGGGGGTACATACACTTAATTGGAAAGGAGGTCTTTTCGTGGTCCCCTTATTTCTTGGCCACGTCTATCAGTGGAATCGGGATTCTCCCGACACCAAATACGAAAAGAGCGTTCAACAAATTGTCTCAGAATCTGATTTGGATGGACTTCGTAGCATACCTCAATCTATCCGAATAGCCGCACAGTGGAAACTTCCGCTCATTTTAAAGGGTTTTCCCACAAACAATTCGAAGAGAATGGTCCAGTTGTGGGATCTGCCTCCGCTTCTTCCGAGTTCTGCGATGAGAGAGGGTGACCTAATAATTTGGGATAATGTCACGGGATTTCGCGAAGGTGGAATCGATCTAGCCATATGTCGAAGAGATGCGGGCCTTCAACTTATCGATAGTGTTGAAAATTACGGCGTTAAGCTGGTCGTATTTCGCGTCGTTCAATCCGATAACGAGGAGCTCCTGGTGACCAGTAAATTGGTTAAGAGTCTAAGCGGTTACGGAGTTTGGTCTTCCAATAATGCGGGTGAATTGATTATCAGATCCCCCAAGAAGTACGGTAGAATCATGCAGTTAAGGCAGAATTCAACCACACGAGTGACGTGGAAGGGAAGTCCAAATGGAGAACTTGTAATTCGTTCTCACGATGGGAACGAACGCCTTGTGGGTAGTGAAGGTTCACTAATCTTCAAGAAAATCGATAATCCCACAATGCTCTTGTGGCGAGCTGAAAATGGAGAGGCGCTAATGCATTTTGAGGCAATTAAAACTCAAGACTAGAAGCTAGTTGCCAGCAACGAGCAGCTAGCTATCAGCAACTAGTTGCTCGAAATGGCCACCCGCACCGGGTTGTGGTCGCTCCACGTTTGCTTGACGACGCGGTGTTCGAGGGCAGTCCAGGGTCCGCTGGTCCATACCCAGTCGATGCGTAGGGGCACAAGGCGAAGGCCGCGGTAGGTGCTTCCCCAACCGGCTCCGCACTCAATGAAGCTGTCGCGACCGAGGCCGCGCAGGCGGCGGTGCGTAGCTGACGTAGGGCCGTCGTTGAAGTCGCCCAAAACCACCACGGGGCGCGGACTCTCGGCCCACCAGGCGGCAAGGGCCTCGGCCTGAACCGAACGCGGTTCGGCGCGGCGTACCATACGGCGAAGTAGTAGCTTGGCGCTTTGCCACCATCCGGCCTTGGCCTGCTCGGACTGGGCTTCGCGCAGGTCTACGTCGGTGCTGACCAGGTGCACGTTGGCCACGCGCAGCGTGTCGCCTTCGGGCAGTAGCACGTCGGCCCAAATGAACCCGATGCGTCCAGAATCCCCCGGAAACGCCACCTGATCCCACTGAACAATGGGGTAGCGGCTGTACAGGGCAAGGTCAAAGGCCGCGACGCGGTAGGGCAGCGCGGCGCGAAGCGGAGCTTCGGCCGCGGTTCCGCCCCGAACGTCTTGCAGCGCAAGGATTTCGGCGTCCAAGTCAAGCGCGAACTGCGCCATGCCGGCGACGGTGGCCGAATCGTCGGTCCAGGTGCGGTTGCGCCAGTGGTGCACGTTCCACGACGCCACCGAGAGGTGCGGCCCCAGCGAATGCGACGGCGGAGTGCGCACCTGCATCCAGCTGCCCATCGGAGCCCACAGGAGGGCTAGCAAGGTTCCGCCCAAAAGGGCCGACGGGTGAAGGTGGGCGGTGGCCATGAGGCTCCAAATCACGTGGTACAGCACCAAATAGGGCAGCAGCAGGCTTAGCGGAGCAAGCAGCGCGACATCCGTGGCCATACCCATCCACGCCAGCCCCGTGACTGGCAGGGCGAGCAGCTGCGGAATCCACCACCAACGGCGGCCCCACTTACTTCGTTTGGCTGTGGCGGGCAAGGACTTTGCGTTCGTGAGCGGTGAGTGAATCGTAGCCTTTGGCCGAAATTTTGTCGAGCAGCTGGTCGAGGCTGGGCTCGTTGGGGCGCACCACGCTGAGCGGGCTTTTGGGCTTTGTGGACTTAGTGCGGAACCGCTTCGCGGTCCATCGCGGGCGTGACCAATCGAGCAAATGGGGTCGGCTTGCGAGGAACCAGCCGGCGGCGGCTCCCGCGAGGTGCGCAGCCCTCGCGGTGGTATCGGGCGAGAAGAGGCCGATGACGTCCATGCCCAGCAGAATGGCCAGCACGATCCACAGCTTGAGCTCGAGGATAAAAAAGAGGCGGACCTTAAAGTCGGGCATGCGCACGGCGGCGGCGGTGAACACGGCGTAAACTCCGGCAGAGGCGCCCACGACCACGGCGGGACGCCAGATTCCGGCAAACCAGGCTCCGAGGGCACCCACCACGATGCCCACCACAAAGAGTCGAAGGATGCGCGGCGCAGGCCATAAGGTTTCGAGCAGCGAGGCGGTGAAGTAAAGCGTCAGCGCGTTAAATACCAGGTGCAGCAGGCCGTAGTGCAGCGCGCCGTAGGTCAGTAGGGTCCAGGGCTGGGTGAGGGGCTGGATTCCGCCCGTGTGCAGGGCAAAAAAGCGAAGCATTCCGTGCTCGGCGGGCCAGCCGAGGGCCCATCCGGCGAGTTCAAATCCGGTCTGAACCAAAAAGACGAGCACCAACCCCGCGATGAGGCGGTGAATGGGGCTCTGCTGGATCCACAAGCGAATTTGGTCGGCGGGGCGCACGGGCAGAGGGGGTTAGAATCGAGTTCCGCTGGACTGCCAGCGTTTGATGAGCAGGAACCCAAAAATCATTCCGCCGACGTGGGCAAAGTGGGCAATGCTGGATCCGGAATTGGCGACTCCGTTGAAGAGTTCAAAAAGGCCGTAGATCGCCACAAAGTACTTGGCCTTAATCGGCAAGAGAAAGTAGAGGTAGATCTGCTGGTTGGGGTACATCATGCCAAATCCGAGGAGTAGCCCGAATACGGCGCCAGAGGCTCCGACCGTCGGCGTCATCGCCAGCGACTGCATAAAGTACAGGGCCTCGCCACTGCCCGTTGCGGCGTGCAGGTTAAAGGCCTGAACGTACTCCCAGTAGTTGACCCCGAGGTGCAGGGCGGCCGCGCCAAATCCGGTCACAAAGTAGTAGAGCAGAAAGCGCTGGCTGCCCCAGCGGTTCTCGAGCGGAGTTCCGAACATCCACAGCGCGAACATGTTGCCGAGGATGTGCCCGAGCCCGCGGGTGTCGTGCAAAAAGAGGTGGGTGACGAGCTGAAAGGGCTTGAACAGGTCGCTGGTGGGCAAGTAGAGCCCAAACCGTCCAATCACATCGATTCCCATTCGCCCAAAGACGATGGTGGCAAAAAATGCGAGTCCGTTGATAATCAGCAGGTTTTTAACAACCGGCGGAAGAAAGCTGAAGCCAGAGGGGCGGTAGTACATAGTTTAAAAGAATCGGGCAAGTTCGTCGGCGTTGAGCAAGCGGGCGGTGGGCCGACCAAGGTCGTCGGTCCAGGGGTCGCTGCACGCAAAAAGTCGGTCCATGACGTCTTGGACGTCGGGTTGCCGGCGCGGATGGGCGCTGAGCCACTGGCTGATCCAGGTGCGCAGTTCGCCATCGTCTTCGGGGTCAATCCGCGAGAGTCCCTCGAGCCAATCGATTGCGGCTTCGGGGGCACAGAATCCGGGTCCAGCGGTCCACGTCCATTCGGAACCGCGGACTTCCCACGCAAAGCCCCAGCTCGCGAGTCGGTCGGTCCAGACATCTGCAAATCCGGGCGGTGGCGTCCATTCGAGCGGAAAAAGCCAGTTTTGACCGTTGCGCGGGCTGCCGTCGGTCCAGCGCTCGAGGTCGATGCGGCGCTGGGCGCGCTCAAGGTGCACCACTACCAGCTGTTCGGCCATAGGCACCACGGCGTACATGCCGGCCACATTGAGGGCGCGTCCCGTCGTGCTGGGTCGTTCGACCGAGGGTTCGTGCGACTCGTCGTTCCATCCGTGGCTGGGGAGTTCGAGTTCGCGCTGTAATCCGCGTTCCGCCTCGGTGGGCGGCGCAAAAAAGTTCAAATTGGCCCGGACTCCGGCGTTGCTGGGGCGCGAAGGCTCCGAGGCAAAGGGGTTGAAGTTCGTGTTGACGTAGACCCCAGGTGCCTCGGGCTTGACTCGGGTGCTCCAGTCGATGTGTTCGCCCACAGGAACCTCAAAGTCAAGGGTGGGCGCAATTTGGTGGATTCCAAGGGCACGGCGCACGGCACTGCGCACCATGGCATACACCCCGCGCTCGTCGTCAAACTTGATTTCGGTCTTGGCCGGGTGCACGTTGACGTCGATGCGCTCGGGGTCGAGTTCGAGAAAGAGGACGTAGGCCGGGTGCTGGTCGCCCGCAATTAAGCCCTCAAAGGCCTCGAGTACGGCGCGGTGGATGTAGGGGCTGCGCACCGTGCGGCGGTTCACAAACAGGTACTGGTCGCCGCGGGTTTTGCGCGCTGCTTCAGGCCGAAGTACAAATCCGTGCACGACCACCAAGTCGGTGGGTTCTTCGACCGGAACCAACTGCTCGTTGCTCCGCCGTCCGAGTACCGCGGTCGCACGCTGCCGTACGTTTCCGGGTTCGAGGACGCGTTCGTCGCTGCCGTTGTGCCTGAGAATCATGCGCACCTCGGGGTGGGCGAGGGCTAACGCGTCAAACGTTTCAAGCACGTGGCGGAACTCTACCGTGTCCGACTTCAAAAACTGGCGACGGGCAGGAACGTTAAAAAAGAGGTTGTCCAGCGTGACGGTAGTGCCGACGGGGCCGGGGCTGGGGCTGCTGCCCTCGTGGTTGCCGCCCGAACAGCGAAGTTCGATTCCCACCTCAAAGTCTGCAGTTCGCGAGCGAAGCTTGAGCTGGCCCACGGCGGCCATGGACGCGAGGGCTTCTCCGCGAAACCCCATGGTGGTCAGGGCGAAGAGGTCGTCGGGCTCCCGAAGTTTTGACGTTGCATGGCGCACTAAAGCCAACGGCAAATCCTCAGGATCAATGCCGTGTCCGTTGTCGCGAACCTGAATGCGGGTGCGTCCCGCTTGGTTGAGCGTGACTTCAATTTCGGTGGCGCCGGCATCCAATGCGTTCTCAACGAGTTCTTTAACTACAGACGATGGCCGCTGTACGACTTCGCCAGCTGCCACGAGGTTGGCCACCGATTCCGGCAGCGCGCGAATCGGAGCTCGGTTCATCGCAGCAAGTAGGCAGTTACCGCAAAAAGCGCAGCCAAAATGGCAATCATGCGCACGACGCGCCGCGAATCGGCTCGTTCGGTGGTGCGTTTTGAGGCCCACGCCGTGCGTAGCCGTTCTCGACGGGCATCTTCGGTTTCAGCGGATTGCTGGCCGAGCTGGGCAAGGCGTTCCTTGCGCTCGTCGTAGTACCGGTGCTGCAGTTGGAATCCGCGCGGAGTCCGTTGGTTTTTAAACAGAGAAAAAAGCGCCATACCCCCCAAAGGTACCGCGATTTTTTGGCCTACTTTGGGGGTAATGATTTCACCCCGCCGTATTTGGACAGCGCTGCTATGCAGCGCATTGACGCACAGCGCAGTGCACGCGCAAAACCTCGACCAGCAACTCGGTCAGCTCATCATGGTGGCGGGCTACAGCAACAAAGGCTCGGCAGAAATTGACCGCCTCGAGGCCATGGTTCGCCGCGGCGAAGTGGGCGGAATCATTTGGATGCAGGGCGGCCCCGAACGCCAGCGTGCTGCAGTACAAAGGCTGCAGGCTGCCGCGCCGATTCCGCTGATGATGGCCCAAGACGCCGAATGGGGTGCGGCGATGCGGCTTGACAGTGTGCCGCGCCTGCCGTGGCCGTTGACCTTGGGGGCTACGGGTGATACCAGCCTAGCGCGCCGCTACGGCCGCGCCCTAGCCACCGAATCGCGCATGTTGGGCGTGCACGTCAACTTTTCGCCGGTGGTCGACGTCAACACCAATCCGCGCAACCCTATCATTGGACAGCGCGCGCTGGGGAGCGATCCGCACCGCGTCGCCCTGCTCGCCAAGGCACAAATTCGCGGAATGGAGCAGGCCGGAGTCATGGCCTGCGTCAAGCACTTCCCTGGTCACGGCGACACGGAATCCGACAGCCACCACACGCTGCCCACGGTGGGGCGTCCGCTTCGCGAGCTCCGTCGCCTCGATCTGGCTCCGTTTGCCGCGACGTTTGATGCGGGTGTCGGCTCGGTCATGGTGGCGCACGTCAACGTTCCGGCGCTTGACGCCAGCGGAACCCCGGCCTCGCTGAGCAAGGCCGTGGTCACCTGCTGGATGCGCGACAGTCTGAAGTACGACGGACTCAGCTTTACTGACGCCCTCAACATGAAGGGGGTCGCCCAAGACCTCGCCCCCGGCGAACTCGAGGTGCGTGCCTTTGAGGCGGGCCACGACGTGCTGCTCTTTGTTGGGAATCCACGTGCCGCCATTGCCGCGCTCAAGGCTGCCGTGCGCAGCGGCCGAATCGATTCGGCAGAGGTTCACCGTCGCTACCAGCGGATCCGTGACGCCAAAAAACAGTGGAACTGCGCGGCGCCGCTTCCGCCCGCCAACTACGAAGCCCAAAAGGCCGAATGGGACGCCCTGCGCCGCGAAATCTACGCTCAAGCGTTTACTGCCGTGAAGCCGGCTCCCGCCTGCGACGCGGTGGAATTTGTGGGGGAGGGCACGCCGCCGGCAGGGCTCCGCGCCGCGAACGCCGCAGACCAGCGCGTGGTATTGATTTTTGGACCGTCGACGTCAACTGCCTGGAAGAAGGGTGCGTGGACCGAAGAAATGAAGACCACCCTCGCCAAGCACCGTGCGGTGGGCCGTAAGGTTTCGGTGGTGCACCTTGGTAACCCCTACGGCCTGCGCGGTCAGCCCGTCGAAGACCTCGAAGGCCTTTGGGTGGGCTACGAAAACACCCCCGAAACGCGCGAACTCGCAGTTCGAGTGGCCAAGGGCCAGCAGGCGGCGCCGGGAAGCCTTCCGGTCAGCGGGATTCCAACGCCCAAGTTTTGGTCGAAGGCCAGCCCTGAGCAGGCGGGATTTGCCCAGGACCTCGACGCCCAAATTGCGGCGGTCGTGCAGCGCGGGCTTGACGCCAAGGCCTATCCCGGCTGCCAGGTGTTCGTCGCGCGCCACGGCAATATGGTCCACAACAAGGCCTACGGGACCGTGGACGGTTCGACCCCCGCAACCCCCGAGACGTGGTACGACGTGGCCTCGGTGACGAAAATTCTCGCGAGTGTTCCGCTGCTCTTGCGCGCCGAAAGTGAGGTTCCGCAGGGCTTTACGTCGCGCCGCATGGACGAACTGCTGCCTGAACTCAAAGGTTCCGCCATTGGACGCGCCACCGCCGCCGACGTCCTCGCGCACCAGTCGGGGCTGCCGGCGTGGATTCCGTTTTACAAGCCCATGCTGCGCCAAGACGGTGGCTTTGACCACCGCTACCTGCGCACCGTGCGCGACTCGGTGTACCGACTGCCTGTGGCGCCGGGAATCTGGGCCGCGGAGTGGATGCACGACACGCTGATTGCGCGGATTGCGCGGGCACCACTCGGCCCGAAGTCCTACCTGTACAGCGACCTTGGATACTACCTCTTTCAGCGCTATCTCGAGCGCCGCGACGGCCGCAGCATTGAACGCCAGCTCGAAGACGACTGGTACGCTCCGCTGGGTGCCGCGCTCGCCTACAACCCTGCGGGCGCGATGCAGATTGCCCCCACTGAGAACGACCGCAGCTTTCGCCGCCAGCAACTGCGCGGAACCGTGCACGACCAAGGCGCCGCCCTGCTTGGAGGTGTCGCCGGCCACGCCGGAATCTTTGGCACCGCCGAAGGCGTAGGCCGCATGATGCAGCTCTTTCTCAACGAGGGCCAGGCCAACGGGTTAAACTTCGCCAACAAGGCAGCTATTCAGCGCTTTACCGCCTGCCATGCCTGCGACCAGGGCAACCGCCGCGGACTCGGTTTTGACAAGCCCCAGCTCGAGGGCAGCGGCCCCACCTGCCTGTGCGTGAGCCCGCGCAGCTTCGGCCACACCGGATTCACCGGTACCTTTGCCTGGGCCGACCCCGAATCCGGAATCGTTCTGGTGTTCTTATCCAACCGTGTCTATCCCGATGCCAGCGTCAACAAACTCGCCCAAATGGGCATTCGCACCCAGCTTCAAGAAGTGGTGCAAAGCGCTCTGCGCTAGCCTCTTGCTCGCGGCTTCGCCCGCGGTGTATGCTCAGGCGCAAATTGGCCAGCAGAGCTTTACCACCGACAGCTTGGCGGTTACCTACTTCGGAACCGGCAAGCCCCGCATCATCGCCTCGTACCGCGATGGACTGCTGCACGGTCCGACCTTTGAGTACCACGCCTCGGGCCAAATCAACGGTATCACCCACTACTACGACGGCGAAAAGTCCGGCGAACAAAAAATGTTTGACCAAGCGGGCCGCCTTTTGTGGGTGAAAACCTGGCAGTCCGACCGCATGCACGGCGAAGAGCGCCTCTACTACCAAGACGGCCAGATTCAGTCGCGCGCTGAGTGGCGCAACAACCAAAAGCACGGAACCACCATCTTTTACTACGAACTGGGCGGAATTGCGGCCGAAATCCAGTACCAGTTCGGCGAGCAAGTCAGCTCGACCTACTACGACGAAGAGGGCAACGTGAAAAAAAACAACCTCTAATGCGCATCGGAATCGTCTGCCACCCCACCTTCGGAGGATCCGGAGTGCTGGCCACTGAGTTGGCCGCCTTTTTGGCGCGTCAAGGCCACAGCGTGCACGTCATCAGTTACGCCATGCCTGCCCGCATGGACGTCTTTCAGCCCGACCTATATTTTCACGAGGTTCAGGTTCAGGACTACCCGCTCTTTCAGTACCAGCCCTACGAGCTCGCCCTGTCGAGCATGATGGTTCAGGTGGTGCAGCGCGAAAAGCTGGACCTGCTGCACGTGCACTATGCGATTCCACACGCCTACGCCGCCTACATGGCGCGAAAAATACTTGAGGACCAGGGTGTTGTGATTCCCGTGGTCACCACCTTGCACGGAACCGACATCACCCTCGTCGGCAAGCATCCCTCATACAAACCTGCGGTCTGCTTCTCAATCGAGCACTCGAGTGCGGTGACGGCGGTTTCGGAATCTTTGCGCCGCGATACCGAGCGCATTTTTAACATTCGCAAGCGGATTCGGGTGATTCCCAACTTTGTAGACCTCGAGCGCTACGGCCGCTGCACCACCGACACCCGCAGCAAGGTGGCGCCCGACGGAATGCCCATTGTGGTGCATGTGTCCAACTTTCGCAAGGTTAAGCGCATCCAAGATGTGGTCGACATTTTTGCCAGGGTTCGCGCCGAGCTGCCCGCCCGACTCGTCCTCGTGGGAGACGGCCCCGAACGCACCCGAGCCGAAGAGGACATTGCGGCGCGCGGCCTCCAGGACGACGTGCGCTGGATGGGCAAGTCCACCGACGTCGAGCGCATTCTCTCGATGTCTGATGTGTTTCTGCTCCCGTCTGAGTCCGAGTCCTTTGGCCTCGCGGCCCTCGAGGCTATGGCGTCCTATGTCCCCGTGGTGGCGACCCTCACGGGCGGAATTCCCGAGGTCATCGACCACGGCGAGTGCGGCTACCTCGAGCCAGTGGGTGATACCAAGGCGATGGCTCGGGACGTCCTCGACATTTTGACCACTCCCGGCAAGCGTGAGGCCATGGGCCAGCTCGCCCGCGTTAAGGCCGAGCAGTTTGCCATGGCAGCGGTGGGAGCCCAGTACATCGAACTTTACCAGAGGTTACTCGATGAGCAAGCGCGGTGATTTTTCGTCCGGTCCCGCCGGTGACAACCCCTTTGCGGCGGCGTTAGCTTCAGCCCTTGAATCCAAGGGTATTGAGGTACCGCCGCCTTCGGCGGGCGGTTCCGCGCCGAACGACCCCGAACCTGGCCCCACGCCCAAGGGCACCCTTGAACTGCGCTTTGAGCGGCGCAACGGAAAACCCACCACCGTCGTGTTCACCGACCTCGTCGACCACGCCGACCCTGTCGCATGGGCCAGCGAGCTCAAAAAGCGCTGCAGTGTGGGCGGAAGCGCCGACGCTTCCAGCATTCTGCTTCAGGGCGACGTCCGCACCAAAGTCGAGGATTGGGCCAAGGCCAAAGGTTTAAAAACAAAACGAATCGGAGGATGATGCTACAGCTTGACTCGACCCAGAACCCCAAAGTGCGCCAACTTGTGCGCTACCGCGATAAGTCGGCGCACCGCCGCAAAGACGGAGTTATCCTCATCGAGGGGGTGCGCGAGCTCGAACGGGCTGTGGCCGCTGGATGGACGCTCCGCCAGACGTTTTGGGAACCCGCAACCGCCCAGCTTCCCTCGTGGGCTGAAGGCCACGGTCAGCACTTTCGCTGCGCGTCGGCCGTCTACGACAAGCTCGTAGTGCGTGAGAACGGCGCCGGAGCCGTGGGCCTGGCCATCCTTCCGGACCACCGGCTTGAGGACCTGAAGCTTCCGGCGCAACCCTGGATCGTGGTACTTGATGGGCTTGAAAAACCCGGCAACGTCGGAGCCATCTTGCGCACCGCCGACGCGGTAGGCGTGGACGCCGTCATTTTTAGCAGCTTAGATTGCGATCCCTACAGCCCTCAGGCCGTGCGCAACTCCACCGGAGCGCTTTTTAACCTTCAGCTCGCCTCTGCACCCCGCGAAGAGGTGCAGGCTTGGCTTGCGTCGCGCGGAATTCCGCCTTTTGCCCTTCACCTCGAGGGTGCCTTGCCGCATCATTCTGTGGACTGGACAAAGGCATCGGCAATGGTCCTGGGCCCCGAAGACCGGGGGCTTGAGGCCTCGTGGGGGGCTTCGCAGCGCGTCAAGATTCCGATGCGCGGAACCGTGGACTCCCTTAATGTGAGTGTTGCAGCGGCCGTCGTGCTCTACGAGGGCCTTCGCCAGCGGTCGTAGCCGTTTAGAAGGCCAGACCAAAGTTGGGTAAAAAAGGAAGCCCGATCCAAGGACCGGGCTTCACACCAAACCAATAAACCTAATTCACCGACGAATCGATTTCATAGATTCACGACAAAGATAGGTGGATGTGCCGAAAATCATATCCCAATCGGGCGGCTGTTACGAAATTATTAAGTTTCGAGGGGAATTGCACGAAAATTGCTAACGCTCAGCGCAATGCGGCGGCAGTAGGGCTGTCCAAGCCCTTCATTTCACGGGGGTCTCCGGCATACATTAGGTGACCTCCGTCGGGTCCACCATCTGGACCCAATTCAATTAACCAATCGGATGCGGCTAGGACATCGCGGTGGTGTTCTACCACGACCACGGTGTGCCCGAGGGCGATGAGCGCATCTAAGGACTTTAGCAACTTCTGCACGTCGTCCATGTGAAGCCCTGTGGTGGGTTCGTCAAAGACAAACAGCACGGGGTCGGCTGAGTGCCCACGCACTAAGAACGATGCCAGCTTCACGCGCTGCGCCTCTCCGCCCGAAAGCGTGCTCGACGACTGTCCGAGCTGAATATACCCCAATCCGACGTCGGCCAGCGGGCGAAGCTTGTCGGTAATTTTCTTTTGCTGGTGGGCGGCAAAAAACTCCATCGCCTCGTCGACCGTCAGCTCGAGAATGTCACTGATGGACTTGCCCTGAAACTCGACCTCGAGCACGTCTGCCATAAAGCGTTTGCCGTGGCACTGTTCGCACTTGAGGTGCACGTCGGCCATGAACTGCATCTCGACGGTGACGTATCCGTCGCCTTGGCATACTGGGCAGCGTCCGCCGTCGGTATTGAACGAGAAGTGCTTGGCCGCATAACCGCGCAGCTGGGCGGACTTTTGGGCCGCATAGAGGTTGCGGATGTCGTCGTAGGCCTTGAGGTAGGTCACCGGATTTGACCGCGACGACTTGCCCATGGGGTTTTGGTCGACGACCTCGACCGCGCTGATGCGCCGCCAGTCTCCGGTGAGCTCGTCAAACGCGCCGGCGCGCCCGCCGTATTCTCCGAGCAGTTTTTGAAGGGCGGGTACTAAAATGTTCCGCACCAGAGTGGTTTTGCCCGAACCGCTTACGCCGCACACCGCCGTCAATCGCTCGAGCGGAATCCGTACCGTTACATCCTTGAGGTTTTGGGCGCGAGCACCGCGAAGCTCGATCCAGTGACGGGCTTCAGTTCCGAGCGGAGTGCGTCCCACCTGCTTGCGCCCCGAGAGGTAGTCGCCGGTGAGGGTAGGGGCGAGGTACAGGCCGCTACCGGGGCCCGCGTACACGACCTCGCCGCCGAGGCGACCGGCTCCGGGTCCGATGTCAATGACGGTGTCGGCGGCGCGCATAAATACGTCGTCGTGCTCGACCACAATGACGGTGTTGCCCGCATCGCGAAGTGCCTGCAGTACGCCCAAAAGTTGGTCGGCGTCGCGCGGATGCAGGCCCACTGAGGGCTCGTCCAAAATGTACATCGACCCGACGAGCGCAGCACTTAGGCTGGTGGCAAGGTGAATCCGCTGGGATTCGCCCCCGCTCAACGTGTTGGCGGGCCGGTTGAGCGTCAGGTAGTGCAGTCCGACGCGCTCCAAAATGTCGAGGCGGTGGCGCAGCTCCTGCAGCAGGCGTTCACCCACCTTGGTATCGTGGGCGCTGAGTTCAAGCGCGTCAAACCAGCGTTTGGCGTCGCGCACGCTGAGTTCGAGTACCTCGGCGAGGTTGCGGTCACCGACGTGGACGGCGAGGGCTTCGCGGCGCAGGCGCGATCCGCCGCAATCCGGGCACGTCGTTTTGCCCCGGTAGCGTGCCTGCAGAACCCGGTACTGAATCTTGTACGAGCTCTCTTCGACCATCTTAAAAAAGGCGTCGATTCCGGCAAAGTGGGCGCAGCCCTTCCACAGCATCGCGTGGTGCTCGGGGCTGAGCTGCTGTACGGGGCGGTGGATGGGGAATCCGGCGCGCTCGGCTCCCCGCAGCAGCTGGTCTTTCCATTCACCGAGTTTTTCGCCGCGCCACGGCGCAACGGCATCCTCAAACACACTCAATCCGGGGTTCGGAACCACCAATTCCGGATCAATTCCCAGCACGGAACCAAATCCCTCGCACGTAGGGCAGGCGCCCTGGGGCGTGTTGAACGAAAACAATCCTGGGGTGGGCTCTTCAAAGCGCACGCCCTCGGCTTCAAACCGGTTCGAGAACTCATTCAGTTGATCTCCAATGCGAATGCGGCAGGTGCCCTGGCCTTCGTAGAGCGCCGTTTGAACTGAATCTGCGGCGCGGGCATCCCAGTCCTCGTCGCGGAGTCCGGTAGGGACGCGGTCCACCACCAATTCCACGCCCTCTGAGCTCGGATTTTCGTCCAAGCGTACGACGCCCTGTGAGGGGGTCCACACTCGGGCGTACCCCTGGCTACTTAGCAGCTCCCAAAACGCAGACGCGCTCCGGTCCTTCATGTCGAGTGGAGCTGTGACGAGGGCGTAATCTCCTTCAGGCTGGGACGCTAAAAACTGGAGCACATCTGCGACGCTGTGGCGCCGGACTTCGGCTCCGCTGGGCGCATAGGTGCGTCCGACGCGTGCAAAGAGCAGTTTAAGGTAGTCGTGAATCTCGGTGGCCGTGGCGACGGTCGAGCGCGGATTCCGAGTGCTCACCTTTTGCTCGATCGCAATGGCAGGGGCAAGGCCTTTAATGTCGTCCACCTCGGGCTTCTCGAGTTTGCCCAAAAACTGTCGGGCATAGGCTGACAGCGACTCGACGTACCGGCGCTGGCCTTCGGCGTACAACGTGTCAAATGCGAGCGAGGATTTGCCCGATCCGCTCACCCCGGTCACCACCACGAGGTGGCCATGGGGGAACACCACATGAATGTTTTTCAAGTTGTGCACGCGGGCACCTTCTACGCGGACTTCGAGTTCTTCCATGAGCAAGTTGCAAATTTACCGCTTTGTATTCCGAGAAAAAACTTATTTTTGGAACGAGTTCTGCACCGTCAGAACGCATCACACATCCAAAACTGAACCGCAGGCCTATCGACGCACAGCTACGCAATTGACTTAATGCCAACTAGCTATGCTGTATTCCGAGGTTCAGGATGCCGAGCTCATTACGCGCTACGCATCAGGAGACGAACGCGCCTTTGAGGTTTTAATGCGCCGCCATGGCGATCCGCTCTTCGCGGCCATCGTGTCAAAGGTCAAAGACCGCGACGTCGCCGACGACATCTTTCAAGAGGTGTGGATCAAATTCATCCATTCGGTCAAGTCCGGTGACTACGCCGAATCGGGCAAGTTCGCCGCCTGGATTCACCGCGTGGCCCGCAACGCCACCATGGACTTTTTTCGCAAGCAGCAGCGCTCGCCGGTATCGAATTCCGAACACATGGACCTTGCCTCTGACGGAATCGCCGACGAAGCCCTCAACGCCGAAGAGCGCGCCGTGGCCATGCAGTGGATGCACGACGCCCACGAGGCCGTGCAGCGGCTTCCGGCCGACCAAAAGATCGTGCTCGAGCTGCGGCTGCAGTCCGGCTTGAGTTTCAAAGAAATCGCCGAAGAGACGGGGGTCGGAATCAATACCGCCCTCGGTCGCATGCGCTACGCCGTAGCCAACTTGCGGCGAATGCTGCACGTCGAAATACCAAACTAACGGGTCAGGCGTTAGGTAGCTGAACCTCAATGCTGCCTATGGCCCAACCTACTCAATCTGCGGAACACGCACACACTGGCTCCGCCCGCGAAGCCACCTACCAAAAACTCATCGCCTACTCCAAAGCAACCTGCGGCCTCTCTTGCCGTGAGAATCTGCCTACGGAACTTCGGTTTGTGGTGATGAATTAGCTGCTGGCTACTGGTAACTAGCTACTGGCTACTGGTTACTAGCTACTGGTTAGTGGCTACTCGTTTTCTTGCCGCTGGTAACTAGTAACCAGTTACGAGCCACTTGCAGGCGAGCCAACCGTGCTGCCTTCGCCAACGAGCCAACCTTGCCAACTTTACCAACCTTGCTAGCTGCTCGCTACACCACGCTGCACAAAAACCGCAGTCGGGCCAGACGCAGCTCGAGTTCTCCGTACTCTTGGTCAAAATGGCGAACGGCCTCGTCAAGGGCGCCGTCTTCACTGTCTTCGGCGAAGTAGTCGGTGATTTCGTCGAGCGAATCCTCGTCCAGGTAGTCCTCGATCAGGTAGTCGAGGCCGAGGCGAGTTCCGCTGCGCACAATGTTCTCCATCTCGCTCAAAATGTCGTCGACCGAGACCTGCTTGCTGCGCGCGATTTCTTCGAGGCCGAGCTTGCGGTCCACCGACTGAATGATGTACAACTTGAGGTTGCCCTTTTGGCCGGCGCTGCGGATTGCAAAGTCGCCGGGGCGCTCAATTCCGTGCGCCTCGACATGGGCCCTGATGGCGTCCAGGATTTCGGCGCCAAAGCGCTTGGCCTTGGCTTCGCCCACACCCGGAATCGTTTTAAGCTCGTCCAACGCCACCGGGTAGGACGTCGCCATTTCGTTGAGCGAAGCCTCAGAAAACAGCGCATAAGGCGGAATGCTGCGCGTCCGTGCCAGCTTGCGGTTCAAATCCTTAAGCGTCGCGTAGAGCTGCGGGTCGAGGGCAGCGGCCTTTCGGGCGGAACCTGCGGATGCCGCTCCGGAGTCCTCCTCGTCAAAGGCGCGATAGGGAAGGGCCGTAAAGCTCGACTTGCCGTCAAGTAGTTCGGTACCGGCGGGGGTCACCGACAAGATTCCGTAGCGCTCGAGGTCCTTGTCCAGAAGTCCCGACAGCATGAGTTGCCGCACAAGATCGTCCCAGTATCCGGTGGAATGGGACGTCCCTGTTCCCCAAGTACTGAGGCTTCGAGCGCCCAACGTCTTGAGAATTGAGGTTTCGTTGCCTAACAAGGTGTTCACCACCTGAAGTGAACGAAACTGCCCCTTGCCCCCAAGAACAGTGGTAAGAGCGAGTCTCGCGTGCTCAGTCGCATCGCTTCCCTGCTGCGGAGCGGTGCAGTTGTCGCAGCTTCCGCAATTGGGTGCCGCATAGGACTCGCCGAAGTAGTGCAGCAAAAACTTGCGGCGGCAGCTTGAGGTAAGGGCATAGGCACGGGCGTCCAGTAGAAGCTGCCGGCCAATTTCTTGCTCGGCTACTGGCTTGCGCGCCAAAAACTTGTCCATTTTGTCGAGGTCCTTTTCGGCGTAAAAGGTTACGCAGCGCCCCTCGCCGCCGTCGCGTCCCGCGCGGCCCGTCTCTTGGTAGTAGCCCTCGAGGCTGCGCGGCATATCGTGGTGCACCACCAGGCGCACGTCGGGCTTGTCAATGCCCATTCCGAAGGCGACCGTCGCGACAATCACGTCGACCTCTTCGTTCAAAAAGGCGTCTTGGTGGCGGCTGCGCGAGCCGGCATCGAGCCCGGCGTGGTAGGGCAGGGCTGAGATTCCGTTCAACTGAAGCACCTGCGCCAGCTCCTCGACCTTTTGGCGGCTCAGGCAGTACACAATCGCCGAGCGGCCAGAGTAGTCACGCAGCAGCTTGACAATGTCGCGCTCGACGTTGGCCGTCTTGGCTTCGACCTCGTAGGCCAAATTTGGGCGGTTAAAGCTGGTGGTGATGACTTTGGCGTTCGGAATCTCAAGTGTCTTGAGAATGTCCGACATCACCTTGGGCGTGGCGGTGGCGGTCAGGGCCAGAATGGGCTTGCGTCCGATGGCGTTCATCGCCTGGCGCAGCATGCGGTACTCGGGCCTGAAGTCGTGGCCCCATTCCGAAATACAGTGGGCCTCGTCGATTGCGTAAAACGATACCTGCAACTCCCTTAAAAACTCGATGTTCTCGGCTTTGTTGAGCGATTCCGGAGCCATGTAAAGCAACTTCGTACGGCCGGCGCTCAAGTCGTGGCGCACCTCGACCATCTCGCGCTTGTTCAGTGAAGAGTTCCACACGTGGGCAACTCCGTCTGATTCGGCGAAGCTCCGCAGCGCGTCCACCTGGTTTTTCATCAGTGCAATCAGCGGCGAAATCACAATGGCCACCCCGCCCATATCAAGCGCCGGAAGCTGGTAGCAAAGGGACTTGCCGCCCCCTGTTGGCATCATCACAAACGTGTCGGTGCCCGCCATGACCGACGCAACAACCTCACTCTGGCGACCGCGAAAGTCGTCAAAACCAAAGAAGGACTTGAGTAAAGCGCGGCTTTGGGCCGGTACCGTAGGTGCCATAGGGGGATCAAAAATGCAGCGCAAAATTGCACCAAAACTTGAAGGTACGACCAAACCTACCTTTGCCAAATGTCTGACGGCAATACGATGCCCTTTTTGGCCCACCTGGCCGCGCTGCGCACCCACCTCATGCGGGCTTCTGCCTACATTCTTGCAGGTGGGGCGATTGCCTTTGGCGCAATGGATTGGCTCTTCAACAGCGTACTGCTCGCCCCCAAAGAGGCAAACTTCATTACCTATCAGGTCTTTTGCCAAGCAAGTACCTATTTCGGACTCCCTTCGCTCTGCATCGGGGGCTTTGAACTTCAGCTGCTCAACACGCAGATGGCCGGCCAATTCAGTCTTCACATTTGGCTTTCGCTCGTCGCGGGCTTGATCATGGCGTTTCCATTGGTTCTCTTTGAGCTGTGGCGCTTCATCGCTCCGGGTCTCACCGAGCGCGAACGCAAAATGTCGGCGGTCTTCATCGGCTCGGCCTCGGTTCTTTTCTTCAGCGGAGCCTTGTTCGGCTACTACGTTATTGTTCCCCTGAGCCTACAGTTTTTGGCGACCTACACGGTGAGCGGCGAAATCCAAAACCTATTTGAGATGTCGTCGTACTTGTCGACGGTGACGAGCGTAGTACTGGCGACGGGGCTACTTTTTGAACTCCCTGTTGCGGTATACCTCCTGTCGCGCCTCGGACTCACAACACCACAGGGCATGCGCACCTACCGCCGCCATGCATGGGTCGGAATCCTCGCGGTGTCTGCCATCATTACCCCTCCAGACGTTTTCAGCCAGATTATCGTTTCACTGCCTGTTGCACTGCTGTACGAACTCAGCATAGGCCTGAGTCGCTTCGCACAATACCAGCGCGCCCAGCGCGTTAGCAACCCGTCGTGATGAAGCTCGAAGCACAGTCCCTGGTTAAAACCTACCGAGGCCGCAATGTGGTCGACGGCGCGTCGTTTTCGGTCAAACAAGGCGAAATCGTCGGACTTCTCGGTCCTAATGGAGCCGGTAAAACCACCTCATTCTATTCGGTTGTCGGTTTGGTTCGTCCCGACGAAGGCCGCGTACTGCTTGACGGTCAAGACATCACGGGTCTTCCGATGTACCGGCGCGCCCAGCTCGGAATCGGCTACCTCGCTCAAGAGGCCTCGGTCTTTCGCAAACTGAGCGTCGAAGACAACATTGCGGCGGTTCTGGAATGGCGCGGATTCAACCGGGCCGAGGTCTCCCGGCGCACTGAAGAACTTCTCGGTGAGTTCAGCCTGCACAAAGTGCGCAAAAACCGCGGTGACTTGCTCTCAGGTGGTGAACGCCGCCGCACCGAGATTGCGCGATGCCTGGCGTCCGACCCCAAATTCATTCTGCTTGATGAGCCCTTTGCGGGCGTCGACCCCATCGCGGTCGAGGACATTCAGTCCATTGTGGCCCGCCTCGCCGACGAGCGCGGAATCGGCGTCCTGATCACCGACCACAACGTGCACGAAACCCTAGCGATCACCGACCGCACCTACCTCATGTTTGAGGGCAAAATCATCAAAAGCGGAACCGCCGAAGAGCTCGCCGCCGACGACGTGGTGCGCCGGGTCTACCTGGGCCAGAACTTCAGTCTTCGCCGCGGTGTGCGGCGCGACGGAGGCGGTCATTAATCGCCCGTCCGAGGCCCACTTCAGGGGCCAATTCGATCCACAGTTCTTTATAGTCCGAGGCAGCAAATTCGCGCAGCGCGGCAAATAGCCGTTGGGCTCCCTCGGCACAGTCTCCGTGGGTGGTCAGCGCATTCGCCGTTCCGTTCGAAGCAAACCGCAACGCCTGTGCGCCCTCAGGAGCCGAAAAAAGCGACCAGTCCACACCGTGGTCCATCAGCCGAACGGGCTTGCCGGGGGCATAGTGCGCATCAAGCATTCCCGGGGCACTTGGTTTGCTCGAGGACGTTCGAACTTCTGGCTCATACCCGAGAATTTCGGTGAGGGTCTCGACCGGAATTCCGCCCAAGCGCAGCACAACTGCGCGCCCTTCAGGCCATGCGACGATGGTTGATTCGACGCCGACGCCGCAGGCTCCGCCGTCCAAAATATAGTCCACCTGATCCCCGAGCTGGTCTGCCACATGCTGGGCAGTGGTGGGCGACACAAATCCAAAGGGGTTGGCACTGGGCGCCGCCACCGGAACCCCCGCCGAGGCCAAGAGTTGACGGGCGAGCTTCAGCTGGGGAATCCGCACCGCGACATGGTCCAGACCCGAAGTAACCAGGTCAGGCACCTCAGGCCGCTTCGGGAGCACATAGGTGAGGGGAGCGGGCCCCAATTTGGCCCAAAGGAGCTGTGCATCAGAAGGAATCGCCTGTGCGACGCGGTCAACCTCAGTCCAGTCCGACAGGTGCACAATTAACGGGTCAAAGTGCGGGCGGTTTTTGGCCGAAAAAATTCGTGCAACGGCGACCACGTCGAGTGCGTTTGCTGCGAGCCCATAAACCGTCTCAGTGGGCATTCCAACGAGTCCGCCCGAACGAAGTGCGGACGCCGCGCGGGCTACATCCTGGCCAATTAAACTCATGGCCTCAAAGGTATGCTAGCCTTAGTAGGAGTGCTCGTCAAGTTCGACTTTTCCGCGAAACGTGTAAAAGACAAATCCGGTGTAGGCCAAAACTAGCGGTCCACCTATAGCGGCAATTATGAGCATTGTCTCCAGCGATTCCGCAGAAGAAGCAGAGAAGTAAATGTCAAGTGAACGCCCACCTGGAATGCGATTGCGAAGTAGGGTTGGAAAGAGGCTTGCCGCTACTAATCCCATAAGTAAAGCGAGGTTGAGTGCAGAATTAAAAAAGGCCCAACGAAACGCTCGTCGGGCTACCAAGCGAACGGTAGATGCTACAGAAAGCAGCACGAGTACGGGGAGACCAAATAGAATTGGGTAGTTTCGAAATACCTCGGCTACATGGGTCATGAATACCAAAGTAACCATGGTTACAAGCACAAAAAGCACAACAAACGAAACTGCTGCCGATTGAATCAATCGCTCGAGTTTTGCGAAGAGTGCCCCTTCAGTTTTCATACTCAAATAGAGTCCGCCATGGAGGGCAAAAGCGGCAACTGTAAGTAGCGATACGATGAGCGCGTAGGGGTGGAGTAGATCCAAAACGCTTCCGGTAAAGTTGCCCTGGTTATCCATTGGGATTCCGAGTACGACGTTACCGACTACGGCTCCCAGAAGTACGGTCATCACTGTACTGCTCGTAGCGTAGGCTCTGTCCCAGCCATTTCGCCACCAAGCCATAGGTTCTTTACTTCTGAACTCTATTGATATCGCCCTAAAAATGAGTGAAACCAAGAAGAGCATGAACGGTAGGTAGAATGCGCTAAACAAAGTGGCGTAGGCCTCAGGGAACCCCGCAAAAAGGGCGCCGCCTCCAATGACGAGCCAAACTTCGTTCCCGTCCCATACTGGGCCAATTGCATTGAGTGCGATTCGCCGAGACGTTTCTTTTTTGAGAAAGAGGTGGAGCATTCCAGACCCCAGGTCAAACCCGTCAAGTATGGCGTAGCCAGCAAAAAGTCCCCCTACGACGAGGAACCAAAGAGTGGGGTAGTCAAGTCCCAAGAAACTCATGATTTTGGGGATTTAGCGATCCAAGAGGCGTGTTTGGGGCGATGGTCAATTAGGTATCCTTCGTCCGAAGGGCCTTTTTTGATTTTTTTATTCAAGAGGTAGATAAAAAGGGCAAAGAGCAAAGCATACACCAGTGTGAATAGAATCAACGAGAACAATACCTCACCCGCACCCACTGTTGGCGAAAATGCATCTTTGGTTCGCAAGAGGCCGTACACAACCCAAGGCTGACGGCCCATTTCGGCCGCAAACCAGCCCGCTTGATTCGCAACTTGAGGCAAAAAGACTGAGAAAACTAAAATGCGGTTCCACCAAGGGGCATCCTCCCATCGTTGGGTCCAAAGTGCCCAAAGCCCAAGAAAAGCGAGTAGTGTCATTAATCCAGCACTACCAACCATGATATGGTAAAACTGAAAAATAGCATTGACCGCTTTGGGTTGGTCTTCACGAGCAAAAGCGTTGAGTCCAGCAACCCGACCCTCAAAATTGCCATTCAGCAAGAACGAGAGCCCTCCCGGAAGACCTATTCCATAAACTTTTTGATTTTGGGCGTCAACCCAACCTAAAGCATAAAGGTTAGCGGCACCTGTTTCAAAATGTCCTTCCATTGCCGCAAGTTTGGCAGGTTGGTATTCGGCGACAAGTTCTGCACTGCGGTGCCCCGAAAACCACTGCGCCAAAATAGCGACAGTTGCGAAACCGATTCCGAGGCGCATCATTTTTTGAGCGGCCTCGCGATGCTGGCCTTTGAGTCGGTACCAAGCAGCTACCGAAATCACAAAAAATGCTCCCGCCAAGAGGGCTCCCAAAAGCACATGTACTAATCGGTCGACTGAGGTTGGGTTAAATACCATTGCCCAGAAGTCGGTAATTTCAGCCCTGACCCGACCCTGCTCACTGACTAAGTGGTATCCCGCAGGAGTATGCATCCAACTGTTGGCGACCACAATCCAAATGGCCGAAAATGTAGATCCCAAGGCGACCATCAGGGTCGAAACAAAATGTACTCGTGGCGAAACCCGGTTCCACCCAAAAAGCAGTATTCCGAGAAATCCTGACTCGAGGGCAAAGGCAAAGATTCCTTCTGCGGCCAACGCACTGCCAAAAACATCGCCTACAAAGCGTGAATACGTGGCCCAATTCGTGCCAAATTCGAACTCCATCACAATGCCTGTGGCCACTCCCAGGCCAAAAATGATGGCAAAAAGTCGAACAAAAAAGAGGCTGAGTCGTCCGTAAACTGGATTTTTCGACTTCAGGTAAAGGCCTTCAGTGACGACCATAATCCAACCGAGACCAATGCTCAATGGTGGATAGAGGTAGTGAAAAGCAACCGTGAACGCAAATTGGATTCGCGCGAGGATTTCGACATCCATACTAAAGAGGTGTAAGGGAGTTCATCGCAAAGTTGGCTCCAATCCGTTGTACTCTTTGTGCGCTAGGTCACGGCCCCAACTCGATGCGCAGCTGCGCTCCGTCCACGATGTCGACGCTGCGAAATGCCACCGCGCGGTCGTAGCGTTCGCCCCAGATTCGGGCATACACGATTCCGGTGTACTGATTTGCCGAGATGCTGTGGCTGCCTTCTGACCAGTCGAGGCCTTCGGTTCCGGCATTGAGGTCGCGGTAGCGGTACTCGAGGTAGCCCTGCTTGACGAGAATGCGCCCGGTGTAGGCTCCGCGTGCTTCGTCAAAGTGCAGCTGGTGTTCGGGTCCGGGGTGGTACTGGTTCACATCGCCTTCGATCGCCATGCGGCGGGTGCCAGAACCTTCGGTGTCCTTGAGCTCAAGGTCCAGCCACAAGTAGTCGGCTTGGGTGTGGTTGTCGCCACGTGCGGCGCGCGGAACAAAGCTTCCGCGGGCATC
>Ga0222713_10001545_pt1 | contig 25681 bp, 15 predicted proteins | sample C33_649DmetaG_FD_165061 | JGI IMG/M metagenome (GOLD analysis project Ga0222713, IMG submission 165061) | Estuarine water microbial communities from San Francisco Bay, California, United States - C33_649D | ecosystem: Environmental > Aquatic > Marine > Unclassified | place: USA: California... | reverse complement strand
GTGGTGCAGCCATCGTCGGTACTCCACGACAGGTCGCCGACAAGATCAATCGCTACCGCGACATGGGCATCACGGCGTTCATTCTCTCGGGCTACCCGCACCTCGATGAGTGCACACGGTTCGCACGTGATGTGATGCCGCTTCTGAGGAACGGATGAGGGTCGACTGACATGGCCACACCCATCGGAAATCTCGACCTGCCGCGTTATCGCATGTCGCTCGACAACCCGACCCCCGGCGAATACCACGACGAAGTTGCGACATCGCGTGACAACGGGTGGATCCAACGCTGGTTGTGCGGCTACGTCGTGTTCGGCCACGACGACGTGACTGCGCTTCTGCGTGAACGCCGTCTGCACCAAGCGGCGGGCAAGGTGCCGGCGCTGCTTGCGGGAATCGAAGACCCGGTCAGTTCTCTTCCCGCCGACGACATTCTTCTCGCCGAAGGCGAAAAGCACCTGCGACTGCGTCGACTCGTGGCCGAGGCCTTCTCACCGAAATCCATCGACGGCCTGCGACCTGCAATTCGCGCCCATGTCGAAAGTCTCGTCGACCAGGCGACGTCTCCGGGTGCGGGCATCATCGAATTCCAGTCGATGATCGACGAACTACCGGTCGCAGTCATCGGTGACATGCTTGGGACCGGTCGCGAAGACTTCCCTCTCTACAGCAAGTGGGCCGAGTCGCACTTCCAGGTTCTGAAGTCGTCGGCGGTCGGCGACACGGAGCGCGATGCGCGACTGGCCCGTGACGCCGCCGAGTTCGACCGCTATTGCGTCGGCCTCATCGAAACTCGACGCCGTAATCTTTCGACCGACCTCTTGAGCAAACTCATCGTCGCCGAGGAGGCGGGCGATCGCCTGACAACCGGCGAACTCGTTTCACTCATCCGCAGCTTCATCGCTGCGGGTATCGACACGACGCGCAACCAACTCGGTTCGATGATGGCCCTCATTCTCGACACTCCCGGTGCGTGGCAACGCCTGCGCAACGACCCGTCCCTCGTCGCGGGAGCCGTCGAAGAGTCCCTGCGACTGCTCAACCCCATTCGCATGGCGATGCGTCTGGTCCACGAGCCCTTCGACTACCGCGACGTTCACTTCCCTGCTGGCACACTGATCGGTATCGGCCTGTCGGGTGCGAGCCACGACGGGAACCACTTCGAGCAACCGGACTCGTTCGATCCCTCACGCACGAATGCGCGTGACCACATGGCCTTCTCCTTCGGGGTGCACCACTGTCTCGGTGCCGCTCTGGCTCGCGCGGAACTACAGGAAACCCTGTCCGTGCTGCTCCGGCGATGGGAGTCCGTCGAACTCGCCGCACCAGTCGAGTGGAAGCATGCGAAGCTCCCCGTCTGGGGGCCTTCGACGCTCCGTCTTGCGATTCAGTCGGCCTGAGCGCAACGCTCGGTCACGAAAAATCTTCCTTTTGTGTGGTCATGCAAAGATGACGAACGGGGGATCCGATGACGCGACTCAGCACGGCGACGGCACACGACACGAGTGACGGCCTGACACCATTCGAACGCGCCGCTCGCAACAAGATGATTCTGGGCCTCTTCATCCCCTTGCAAAACGGCGCGTGGACACCGTCGTTGTACCCACGTTCCACGGATTGGACGTTCGACTACAACGCAGAGTGCACGGTGCGGGCCGAGGAGTTGGGCTTCGATCTCGTCTTTGGTCTCGCACAGTGGCACGGCGCGGGTGGTCTCGGCGGTGAGATGCGATTCCGTGAGAACACCCAGGATCCACTGCTCGTCACAGCCGGACTCGCTGCACTCACGAAGAACATCATGCTCATCTCGACGGTGCACGTACTCTACGGATGGACACCGCTCTTGTTGGCCAAATACGCCGCGACTCTCGACCACATGTCGAAGGGACGTTGGGGCATCAACATGGTGACCGGGATCAAGCCCGAGGACTTCGCGATGTTCGGTCTCGATCCGATCGAACATGATCTGCGCTATGCGATGGCCGACGAATTGCTCGACGTGATGAAACGCCTCTGGTCGTCGACCGAGAATGTCGATCACGACGGACGCTTCTACAAGATGCGCAAGGGCTTCGTCTCCCCAAAACCGGTACATGGTCGACCAATCATCGTGAATGCGTCGAGCAGTGGTGCAGGAGTCGACTTCGCGGCAAAGCATTCCGATTTGTTGTTCATCACGCGACCCGCCGGCTCCGACGTCTACGGCCTCTTGAAAGAACACAACCAATCGATCAAACAACGTGCAGCCGAAGCGGGTTACCAGGTGAAGACGATCATCAACCCGCACGTGATCTGCGCGGACACCGAAGCAGAAGCGAAGAAGCGCCGCCAAGCCTTCATCGACCATGCGGACCCCGTGGCGCTCGACAATTTCTTCAAGTTCATCACCGGCGGCGACACCGTCTCATGGAAGGGCGCGATGCGTGACGATTTGGCCGTGGGGGGGAACATGCAGATCGTCGGCTCCCCGGAACAAGTCGTCGAGAAGATGCTGAAGTTGCACGACTGCGGCATCGACGGGATACAGGTCAACTTCTACGACTACCTCCCCGACCTCGAGTACTTCGGTGAACGCGTGCTGCCGTTGATGAAACAAGCAGGCCTCAGGAACTGAGGCCGCGCCAAACATGGTTGCAATCGTCGACGCACCGACACTTCGTTCCTGGTTGAACGATGGCGAAGAAATCGCGGTTCTCGACGTCCGCGACGGGGGTCCGTACGCCCGCGGCCACATACTCGTCGCGACCAGCGTGCCGAGGGCGAACTTCGAAACACTCGTGCCGCGGCTGGTACCGCGTCGCGCAACCCGCATCGTGTTGACCGACGATGACGGAAGCCTTCTCGGCGAAGCGGCGGGACTATTGGAGGCGTGCGAGTACCCGAATGTTCATGTCCTCGAGCGCGGCAACGCGGGCTGGACGGCGGCGGGCTATCAGCTGTTCTCGGGAAGCAACATCGTCTCGAAGGTGTTCGGTGAAATCGTGGAAGAACGCTGTGCGACTCCACACGTCGATGCTTCGACGCTGAACTCGTGGGCCGCAGAGGGACGACCGTTTCGTCTGTTCGACGTCCGACCACTCGCCGAGTACCGCACCGTTTCCATTCCCGGCGCGACGAACTGCCCGGGCATGGAGACGGTTCTGCGGATCCCGGCACACCTCGATGACGCCAGCACTCCCATCGTCGTGAACTGCGCCGGGCGCACACGGTCGATCATCGGCGCACAGAGCCTGCGTGATGCGGGAATCGTCAATCCCGTCTTTGCTCTGCAAAACGGGACGATGGGTTGGCAACTCGAAGGTTTCGTCCCTGATCACGGTCAATCGAACATCGTGACCGAACCGTTCGGAGAAAGCCTCGACGCGGCGCGGTCTCGGCTGCGCGACCTCGCCACACGACACTCGGTGCGATTCATCGATCGCCCGACTCTCGACGAGTGGACCGCCGACACCACACGCACCACGTACCTCTTCGATGTGCGTCTCGCTGAGGCGTACTCGCTGGGACACATTCCCGGCAGCGTGAACGCACCGGGTGGACAACTCATCCAATCCACCGACACGTTCGCGGCGGTTCGCCACGCCCGCACCGTCCTCGTCGACGAGCACGGTGTTCAAGCCGTCATGACAGCACACTGGATGGCGAGGATGGGCTGGGAAGTCGCCGTTCTCGCTTCCACGAACGACGATCTGAGTCAGACCGCGCGAACCGCCCCCGCCACCTTGGTCGAACCCGAATCCGCGGTGCGGGCCATCACGGCCGAGGAACTGCAGGAGCTGCTCTCAACGGGAGCATGCGACGTTGTCGACGTCGGCGAAAGCTATTGGTATCGCCAGGGTCGTATTCCGGGTTCCCACTACGCGATGCGCAGCGGTCTGTCGACGGCGCTCGGGAGGTTCCCGAAGAATCGGACTCTGGTGTTTTGCTGTTCGACCGGAGCACAAGCACCCTTCGCTGCCGGCGACGCGATTCGGATGGGATTCAGCGACGTTCGTTGGCTCGAAGCGGGCCGGCCGTCGTGGCGGCGGGCAGGTGGCAGTTTCGAATCGATCGGTGATGGCGACGATGAACTTCTCCTCACCCCCACCGACGACATGTGGTATCCGCCGTGGGCCCGCGCCGAAGGAGCGCGCGAGGCCATGGAGGAGTACCTGTCGTGGGAGGTCGGCCTCGTCGACCGTTTGAAAACCGAGGAGTATCTGCGCTTCTCGCCGGGGTTCGACTTGAACTAGTTCGCGTGTGCGACGCCGGCGATCACGCTCGCCGCGACACCGATGTCTTTCAGTCCCGACGGGTCGACACTCAGAGGGTCGTCATCGAGAACTGCGAAGTCGGCGTACTTGCCCGATTCGATCGACCCGACACGGTCGTCGATCTTCAGCAGGAAAGCAGCATCAAGGGTCGCGGCGCGAAGGGCGCTCTCGGCATCGATGCATTCGGATTCACCGAGGACGCGTCCCGCGGACGTGATGCGGTTGACCGCGCACCACATCGTGAAGAGCGGATCGAGCGGCGTCACCGGCGCGTCACAGTGGATCGAAAATGGAACACCGAGGCGTTTTGCAGTGCCGCACGCATCGAGCTTGCGGGCGCGTGCCGGCCCGGCGGTGTGCTCGCGGTGGGTTTCGCCCCAGTAGTAGATGTGGTTGGCGAACAGGTTGACGCACAGGCCCAGTGACTTCATTCGTCGGAATGCGTGGTCGGTCGCCAACTGTGCGTGCTCGAGGCGATGTCTGTGGTCGAATCTGGGTGTGTCGAGGAGAAGGCGTTCGTACACGTCGATACCGCGGTCGATCGCCTCGTCCCCGTTCGTGTGTAGCGCAAGCTGGAATCCGGCGCGGTGGTAGGGCGCCATCATGTCGAACATCTCGTCGGGGTCTGCGAACCACATACCGTTCGGATCGCCGCAGCAATAGCCCGGCCAGTTCATGCGCGCCGAACGCCCCTGAATCGAGCCGTCGAAGATGAACTTCACGGGACCCATCCGGAACTTGTCACTCCCGCGACCCGCGAGTGAGGTGATGTGTGCGAACGTGTCGTCGCCGTAGCGAGCATTCAACGTCTGGACGAAGGGTGCGTACACCACCCGCATCGGAACGTCGTCACGCTCGACGACTTCGCCGTATTTCGTGACCATCCGGTCGGTCGCGCCGAATGCAAGATCGGTCACCGTCGTGCAACCGACCTGACGCGCCAGCACCGAGGCATTCACCGCCGCCTCGGCAGGATCCAGTTCGAGATGAACGTGTTTGCCGAGGACCAGGGTCAATGCGAGCTCACGCAATTCACCGTTCGGTTCACCGTCCGAGCCGCGCATGACACCCTCTTCGGATCGCTCGCGGGTGATGTTGGCGAGTGCCATGAGGGCGCTGTTGCAGACGCCGAGGTGGCCGTTCGAATGCAGAACGAAGATCGGCCGCGTGTTGCTCACGCGATCGAGCACATCCGCCGTGATCTGTTCGCCGCCGGCCATGTTCGGATCCCAACCCAGGCACACGAGAATCTCATTGGGGTCGGCGAGCGCGGCATCCGCCCCACGCATGAGGTCGAGCGCGGCAGCAAGTGTCGGACAGCCCGGTTTCGTGGTGCCATCGGCAGCGCGCCGGGCGTAGGCACCCACCCATGGAAAGGCCGACAGCGAGCCCTCCTCGAGCATGTGACAGTGCGCTTCGACGAAGCCGGGAACGATCACCTTGTCGACGAAGCTGTCGTCAACAATTGGGTTGCGACCCGCAAGATCGGCGGAGACATCGGCAAAGGATCCGGAATGAAGGACCCGACCCTCGAGAACCGCGACGGCCTCGGCGAACGGCATCCCCGAATCGAGGGTGACGATGCGCCGAGCGCGGAAAATGCGGGGTCTTTCGCTCACTTCCCCGAGGCTAGTTCTCAGTTTTGCGGCGGAGCAGTGCCTTGGGTTCCAAAGGAGTGTTTTTTGAGAAGAGTTTTCGCTTGCATGGAATGTGGTGCGCACTACCGTCTCGTCGTGAGAGGAACACGGGGGGATCGCCATGGAGCCATGGGAGCTTGATGCAACGTCTGCGGCGGCGCTGATCGCCAAGCGCGACCTCTCCGCGCTCGAATGTGTCAATGCGCACCTTTCTCGTATCGATGCCATCAATCCACACCTCAATGCCATCGTTCGTCGAACCGACGACGATGCCCGTCGGCAGGCCGCCGACGTCGATGCGGGCCGTGTCACCGGTTCGCTTGCCGGCGCGGTCGTCACGACGAAGATCAACACCGACCACGTTCCCTACCCGAGCGACAACGGCATCAAGGCGCTTGCCGCTCATCAACCCGTGGAGACACATCCCGGCGTCAAGGGACTGATCGACGAAGGCCTCGTGATGGTCGGCCGTACGAATTCCCCCGCATTTGCAATGCGATTCCACACCGCAAACGACCTGCACGGCGAAACACTGAACCCCTTCGACAGGGACATCAGCTGCGGTGGGTCGAGCGGTGGCGCAGGTGTTGCCGTCGCAACCGGCATGTGCCAGATCGCCCAGGGCAACGACATTGCCGGGTCGATTCGTTGGCCTGCGACACTCAATGGCGTCATCGGTCTTCGTCCGACGATCGGTCGCATTCCCGGTGGTGGCACCAGCCCGACCGTCGGACGCGGCTGGGGTGCTGCGAACATGTCGACCAATGGTCCGCTCGCGCGCACCATGGCCGACATTCGCACGGCGTTCCACGTGATGAGTGCGAACAACTGGAACGACCCCAACTGGATACCCGTCGAACATCGATTCACGCACGATCATCGACCGATCAAGGTCGGCCTCGTCACGAGCGACGGCGACCACATCGATCCCCATGTGGTCGATGCGGTGAAGCGGGTCGGCACGGCCCTCGAGGACGCGGGTTACGTGGTCGACGAGGTGTCCCTGCCGTTGACCGACGTCTTCTTCACGCTGTGGGAACGCCTCGGGGCACTCGACCTCGCTCTCGGCCTCGCACCGATGCTGAAGGACATCGACGACAGCGGCCTCCACGCCGCGATTTCCGACTGGGTGACGACCTTGCCTGCTCCGACACCCCAGACGTTCATGTCGGCACTCGTCGATCGCGACTTCGTGATGCGCGCCTGGACGAGATTCTTCGCCGATCATCCGATCGTCGTGTCACCACTCATGGCCCTGCCATCGATTCCACGCGGGTTCGACATCGACCACCCCGGTGCCATGTCCGAACTCATGCGAACCGGTCGTTGGGGCGTCAATCTCTCGGCAATCGCGATGCCCGCGCTTGCCTTTCCGACGGGCAAGGTGAACGGCGTACCGATCGGTGTTCAGTTGTTCTCGCGGGCCTGGCGCGAAGACCTGCTTCTCGATGCGGGTGACGCACTCGAGGAACGATTCGGCGTCGTCAAGCCGACGAACTGCCTCTGGGCGCAGTGAACTACCGGCGCGATCAGCCGTGGCCGGGAATCGTGCGCCAAGGACCGGCGTCGGCGCGTGGTTCTTTCGGCAGGCCGAGAATTTGCTCGCCGACGATGCCGCGCTGCACCTGACTCGTGCCGGCGTAGATCGTGCCGGCGCGCGCGTTCAGGAACACGTCGACCCAGCTCGCGCTCGAGTTCGGTGAACCAACGGCGTCGGAGCGGATGTAGGTCTGCGCGGGAGTGCCACTTGGCGTGAGTGCATCGGCACCGAGCACGTCGACCGCGAGTTCGGTGACTTCCTTGTGGTACTCGCTCCAGAACAACTTGCCGATCGACGCGTCAGGGCCGGGCTTCTTGCCGTTCAGGAAAGCGGTGAGAGCGCGGTATCCGAGGAAACGCATGACCTCGACCTTCGTGTGGGCCTTCACCAGGCGCTGCCGCACGTGGGGATCGTCGTTCAAGCCACGTTCCTTGACCATCTCCGTGAGTTTGTCGAGTTCCGCACGAAACGACAGCGCGTTGATGGCAGCGCCGGCACCACGCTCGTTGCCGAGCAGGGTCATCGCGACCATCCAGCCGCCGTTCACTTCGCCGACGACGTTGCCCCTCGGACAGCGCGCGTCGGTGAAGAACACCTCGTTGAACTCGGACTCGCCCGACATCATGCGGATGGGTCGCACCTCGACACCCGGTTGACGCATGTCGACGAGTAGGAACGTGATGCCCTTGTGCTTCACCTCGTCGGGCGATGTGCGGGCGAGAACGAAGATGTGGTCGGCATGGTGTCCACCAGTCGTCCAGATTTTCTGGCCGTTGATGATCCACTCGTCACCGTCCAACACCGCACGACAGCCGAGGTTGCCGAGGTCAGAGCCGGCGGCGGGCTCGGAATAGCCCTGACACCACAGGTCCTCACCCGCAAGAATGCGCGGCAGATAGTGGCGCTTTTGCTCTTCGGTACCGATGGCGAGGAGCGTGTTACCGAGCATTGCGATGCCGAAGCCGTCGTTGTGGCCGCCAGTCGGGACGCCCGCCTTGAAGAACTCCTCGGTGAGCACGACCATCTCCATCGATGACAAACCCTGACCGCCGTATTCCTTCGGCCACTGCACTGCAAGGAACCCGTTGGCGTAGAGGGTCTTGCGCCACTGGTTGGTGAACTCGAACGCCTCTTCACGAGACAATGCGCCGATGCCCTTCCATCCGGTGGGCAGGTTCTCCGCAAGGAACGCCTTCACCTTCGCGCGATACGCCTCGGCCTGCGGTGGGTAGTTGAACTCCATCGTTGCTGCGCTCATCTGTTGTCTCCGATCAACTGGGGTCCCACGACAGGTGCAATTCTTTCATGGCACGCAGCGTGACGTTCGGGTGGTGCGTGAAATCGTTCTTTTCGGGCGTAAAACGCAGGTTCGGGAGTCGCTTCACGAGAACGTCGAAGGCGATGTTCTGCTCGAGGCGGGACAGGCCGGCCCCCGTGCAGTGGGTCTCGCCGAGCGAGAACGCCATGTGCCGGGCTGAGTTCGTGCGATCGAGGTCGAATTCGGCGGGGCACTTGAACATTCGCTCGTCACGGTTGCCGGCCGCGTAGCGCAAGTGGAGGTTCGACCCCTTCGGAATCTTCACACCTCCGACTTCGGTGTCGATGATCGCGTTGCGCACCATGCCCATCGTCGGCGACTCGCAGCGCAAACCCTCTTCGACGAGGTTCTTGATGCGCGACGGGTCGTTGCACACGGTTTCGTACACCCCCGGGGTCCCGAGCATCAGCCACATCGTCGATGTGAGGGCGAACGTCGTGGTTTCGTTGCCGCCGATGTAGAGGTGGTCGACGATGTTGATGATCTCGTGATCTTCGAGCGGACGTTGGCCATCGAAGCGCGCTTCGTTCACCAGAAACGAAATGACCGAGTCGTCGGGAGCGGCCTTCTTTTTCTGCATGGTCGCATGGATGAAGTTCTGGAACTCGACACCCGTCTCACCCGCGTAGACCTCTTCTTCGTGCGTCAGGCCACCACGGAACGGCAACACCCACGCCTCGGAATACTTCTTCAGTTTCGGGATGTCATCGAGTTCGAAACCCATCATGATCGTGATGACGCGCACGGGCAGCGGTACGGCGAATGCCGCCACGAATTCGCAGTTGCCCAGGTGGGCGAAGTCGTCGACCAACTCGTTGACGATGTTCGTGATAAGGCCTCGACGCTTTTCGGAGCCCGCAGGTGTGAAGAACGGATCGGCGATGTCACGGTACTTCTTGTGTTGTGGCGGGTTGCTGCCGAGCATGCTCGCCCGCGGCCAACCCTTCGTCGCATAGATCTCTTTCACCACCGACGATGCACCGGCCGACGGAGTCGACTCGCTGGCGCCACGCATGAAGACGTCGGTGCGTCGCAGAACGTCGTGGATGTCTTCGTACCGCGTGAGCACGTAGGTGTTCGTGCCCGGCATCTGCCAGACGGGTGCTTCCTCACGCAGCAGGTCGTAGCTCGGATACCAGTTCTCCTGTGTCGCAGGGTCGAAGAAGTTCACTTCGCCAACTGATCGCGGGTGTGCAGACATCGAATTCGTCGTTCCTTTCGCTCACCGTCCGCGCAGTGCGGACCACCAATCTGCAGCGATTTGGGAGAAGCGGAGATACTTTTCGTGCTTCGGCTCGCCTGCACAGGGTTGAAGTTCCTGATTGTTCGTCGGCACCAATGGCGAGGCCCCGCTGATCGGGTCGACCCACTCAAGTCGCATTGATTCAATGACCTCACGTAACGCCGGCCCGAACCCCTCGTGGTGGGGGCTCGTCTGGTGGTCGAGAAAACCATTGAGATCGACGAACGACTCGAGGCAGTAATAGGTGCGCGGTTCGGCACCACGCCAGTACTCGTAACGATGGACGTCCTTTTCATGGCCGTGCGTGCCTTCGTACATTGCCCGAGCGAGCTCCTCAAATCGAACCTCGAATCCCGGCTTAACAGTGATGTGCGCCAACAACGTCGCCACAAACTCCCCCTGATTTCAACCCTAGACAAACAGCCGCCTGGCGCGTGAGGCCAAACCGGCTAACGGCGTCGCGCGAGCACGCGAAAGACATCACCGATCGCGTGATCGGCCTCGAGAGGGTGACGAAACGACTGGGTGAAGTCGACCGAATAGGTGTTTCGACGCCCCACGTGGGTTCGCACCACGTACCCACCCTCGACCAGGTCCTGGACGATGCGATGTGTCGCACGTTCCCCGATGCCCACAAGGTCGGCGATCTCGGAGAGCCTGATGTCGGGATTCTGCGAAATGCACACCAGGACGTGCCCGTGATTCGTGAGGAATGTCCAGGACTTCTTCGCCGGTGGGGCCGCGGAAGCGGACGTCGCTTTCTTGGGCCTCGGCATGGGGACAAGCGTAGCGGTAGGGTTTTTGGCAGGACTTCACGAAGGGGCTTCACGTGGCAGTCGTTCGACCCAAACCGATCATCAATCACGGTCCTGCGCCGGTGCAGTCGTTGCCGATCACGCCCGAGCGCTACATCTCGGCCGAGTGGATGCAGCGCGAGTACGACGTGATGTGGCCCAAGCACTGGTTGTTCGCCTGTCTCGAACAGGACGTGCGTGAAACCGGCGAGTTCGTTCGCTTCAACCTGGGCCGCGAGTCGATCATCATTTCGCGCGGCCAGGACGGCAACGTCCACGCGATGTACAACGCCTGTCAGCACCGTGGCGCGCGCATCTGCGTGACCGAACGTGGCTGCGTGAAGTCATTCGTGTGCCCGTACCACGGTTGGTCGTACCGCCCGGACGGACACCTCGTCGTCGTTCCGGGACACCATCTCTTCGAAGGTGGCGTGAACCGCGACGAGCGTTCGCTACCAAAGGTGCGCTGCGAAACCTTCATGGGACTCGTGTTCATCTGCATGGACAACGGTGCGCCGCCACTGGTCGAGTCTCTCGGTCTCGTGGCGGAACGTCTCGCTCCGTTCCACCTCGAACGCATGACGTTGATCGGCGACCAGACGGTTTTCCTCGAGGCAAATTGGAAGGCCGTCTTCGACAACTTCGGCGAGCTGTACCACGTCGAGCACATCCATCCACAACACGCGATGCTCTTCGACTGTCCCACTGCGCAAGTCGAACTGTTCGCGAACGGCCACACGAGCGTCGAGATCCTCGGTCACACCGTGAACTCAACGATGCCGATCCCCGACGAGGCGAACTTCTACCAGCGAGCGCAATGTGAGAAGTTCGGCATGGACCCGAATACATTCGATGGCCACGTTCTCGATTTCCGTCTCGCCATGCAGCAGCGCCGGCGCGAAATGGGCCCCGCTCTCGGTTACGACTACAGCGACCTTTCCGACACCCGACTCACTGACATCGAGCAGTACAACCTGTTTCCCAACACCATGGTCACGGTGCAGCCCGAGGCCGCACTCGTCATGCGCGCACGTCCGCACCCCACCGACCCGAACAAGTGCTACTGGGACAAGTTCACCTTCAAGTTGCAGCCCAACCCTGCGGTTGCCGAACGCGCGGGCGTGCCGTTCAAACCGTGGAAAGAAAGCGAACTCCTCCCCATTCCCCGCCCCGTACACGATGAATTCACCCAAGAAGACGTGATCGCCGGACGCAAGACCATGGATGCAACCGTCGACCAGGACATCCACTTCATCCGCGACATCCAGTCGGGAATGCACTCACGTGGCTTCACCAGCCAGTTGCTGAACGAGGAAGAAGCCCGCGTGCAGCACTACCACGACTGGCTCGACCACTTCATGGGCGTGCGTTGAGCGTTGCTGCTTGGTTGGGGCCGATCCGACAGACAGCTTTCGTCGTTCGCGACATCGAAGCTGCTGCCCGCGAATGGGTCGATCGCTACGGCATCGGACCATGGTTCATCGGCGAGATGGATTTTCCCGACACGTTTTATCGCGGTTCGCCAACCCGTCTTCATGCCAAGGGCGGCCTCGCACAATCGGGTGAGATGCAAATCGAACTGATCGAGCCCGACATGTCGATTCCCTCGATCTACACCGAGTTCCTCGATGCCGGCGGCACCGGTGTGCACCATGTCTGTTACTGGTGCAATCTCGACGCAGCCCGCGCGCACTTCGGTTCGGCAGGATCAGCCGAAGTGCAGGGGGGTATCGCGCGCGGTCTCGAATTTCTCTACATGGAAGGTTTTGCCGGCTTTCCCTACATCGAGTTCATCGACCCGGGGACCGATCAATTGGCGCGATTCAAGAAGATCGCCGATGCCGCCGTCGGGTGGGACGGAAGCGATCCGATCCGTGGCCGCGCCTGACGACACCGTGGTTCCGGTCGACTTCGCACGTCGGGCTGCGTTCACTTCGCATCAACTCATCGGCTGGATCTACTGGGACCCGCGGGCCGCACAACGTCACGCGGAACTCGGGGTGAAAGACGGCCTCGGCCACTACATCGCGAATCGTGCGGCACCACTTGCCGCCGCAGGAGTCGACGCGGTCACCGCCGCATTCGGTTCGATCGACAGATTTCTCATTCATTTCTCCCTCGATCTCGCAGCGAGTGCAACGACCTGGGACAAGGTGTACGCCGCGCGCAACGCAACGGTTGCTGAAGGTCTGCGCGAGCTTGCCCCCGAACTCTGCGACGGGCTTGCCGCGTTGAGTGATGATCTGTGGCGCACGGTCGATGCCATGCCCTCGTCGGGACGCGTGTTGTTTGCGGCGCACCGTGCATGGCCACGCGAGGAACACGACCGTCTCGTTTGCGCATGGTTGGCGGTCAACGCGCTGCGCGAGTGGCGCGGCGACACCCATTGGGGTCTCCTGACGGCACACGCGATCGACGGTGTCGAGGCAGGTCTGCTCCACGATGCCTGGATGGGTTACCCAAAGGAGTGGATTCCCCGCAGTCGCGGCGCAAACGACGAACAGATTGCCGTGGCCCTTGCGTCGCTCGAACAACGCGGTTGGGTGACCAACGGGGTCGTCAACGCCGCGGGTGTCGAGTTTCGACAGTGGCTCGAGGAAGAAACCAACCGTCTGTGCGTGCGCTGTTGGGAAACCTTCGGCCGGGACAACACCCTGCGCTTCTTGAACCTCGTCGAGCCCGTTGGACACAGGTTCGTCGAGCACATCGATGCAACAGCGGGACCGAACTGGATGCCCGCCGCCCGACCGCGACGGGTGTGATCAGGGGCAGCCGAGCCCGAAAAATTGCGCACAAGTGGGACACAGCGTCGCGGTTCCATCCGGTGTCTGCCAGTGGCGACCGTAGGGCGAACCGCATTCGGTGCACTCAAGCACCGGCTTCTTTTGATCCGTCGACTCCGACATTCGCGCGTGGTCCTGCACGGGAGCGAGGGTAGCGAATCTCCGACATCGGACGGCGCGGAGCGAATCGTTACCGTTGCCTGATGGGAGACATCTGGGGTTCCGAGTGGGAAGAGGTCGCCGACGTTGTGGTGGTCGGCAGTGGTGCGGCCGGCACCCCGCGCAATGGCATGCGCAACCCGACGATGCATCCGTTCACCGAATCAGGCCCGTACCACTGCGTGATCCTCGCACCGGCCGGTCTCGACACGAAGGGTGGCCCGGTCACCGATGAGGATGCTCGCGTGCTCGACACGATGGGCTCACCGATTCCCGGTCTGTACGGTGCGGGCAACTGCGTTGCATCGCCGGCAGGACAGGCGTATTGGGGCCCAGGGGGAACTGTTGGCGTGGCGTTCATCTTCGGTTTCATCGCAGGCAAGCACGCCGCAACACAGAGCGACCGCCGACCCGACTGACGCGCCCATTCCACGCCAAGATGTAGCCATGAACATCCTGGTGACGAACGATGACGGTATCGACTCGGTCGGATTGCACGTGCTTGCGCGCGCGATGCGCGAACACGGCAACGTCACGGTCGTCGCCCCCGACAGCGAGTACTCGGGGGCGAGTGCCGCGTTCGGTGCGATTCACATCATGCGTCCCGACATTCACCGCGTGCAGATCGACGGCATCGACGAAGCGTGGGCGCTCACCGGCCCACCCGCGCTGTGCGTGATGATGGCGCACCTCGGCATTCTCGAGCGCAAGTTCGACCTCGTGGTGTCGGGCATCAACCCCGGCGCCAACGTCGGGCGCAGCGTGTACCACTCGGGCACCATCGGTGCGACGCTGACGGGTCGCAACTACGGCATGAGCGGAGTCGCGGTCAGCCAGGCTGTCGCGGGCTTCGGTGTCGAAGGCCAAGGCTGGGACGAAATGGTGAAGGGCCAACTGTGGGACACGGCCGCGACCGTCGCCTCGCACGTCGTCCGCGGTGTCATCGCGACACCGCACCACGAGCCGCTCGTCGTCAACGTCAACGTCCCGAATCTGCCCCTCGAGGAAGTCAAGGGCTGGCGCCGCACCCGTGTGGGCCACGAACTTCCCCGCGCCATGGCCTCGGCCCGCAAGGAGTTGAAGGAAGGCCACACGAACTCGTACTCCATCAAGTTGGAGATCGGCGAGGCCCTGCCGCTTCCCATCGACACCGACGGCGGGGCGGTCGAAGCCGGTGAGGTCTCGATCACATTCCTCTCGCGGTTGACCCACCACGACCTCGAGGGCGAAACCGGCGCCGAGGCCGCCCTGGCGAACCTGCTCGCCCGCTGACCCCGGCAACCTCGTTACATCACGTCACACGGATTCTGACGCCCGCGACCGGTCCAATGGTGAAGTTTGGAACGCCGAGATGCACCGACACCGTGACGCCCCAAGGATCAAACGTCACACTGATGCTCGCGCTCACGCTGTAAGGCCATCGATCACGCTCGTTGTCGGGCGTTCCCGGCCAGCAATATCTACCCCACAACTTGCCATACACCCCGGCGCGACCGACGAGTTCGACTCTCGCCTGGTTGCGCGCAGGGTTTTCTCGGATGTACAGCGTGACGGAAAGCTCCCACTTCGCTCGTCCCCAGCAGTTCCCCAGGTCGAGTCGGCCTGTTTGGTCGCCCCAGACAGTTGACACTTCGAGACTGAAACCGTTCAACAGCGACGCGTCAACGCGGAATTGAAACGGACCGATCGGGAATGTTGCCGTCAGTTTGGCAAAACTCCGCACCGAGCGACACTGCATTCGCGCATTGCACTCGAGATTGCCGATTGCCAACCGACCACCTACCTCGACGAGCCCGTTCAGAATGATCAGATCGCCACTGACATCGACAAGCCAACCGTCCCTGGTAAATGCGAGCGTCACCGACGCCGAGAAGTAGGCCCAGCTTCGACTACCGGCCGTCAGCCTTGCAGTGGCAACGACACCGTTGTTGTTCACCCGAAATGCAACGTTCACGGTTGCGACGTACAGGTTGACGTCTCCACGGCCGGTGAGATCAAAGGTCGTCCCGCGACCGGAGCGTTCGAACGTCCCACTCAGCGCGACGCTCGAGCCAGCCAGCCTCACGGTCGTATCAATCGAAAACCGCACGAAACCGGCCCGCTTCGTGAATTCGACGTTGGCCCTTGCAGTTGCAACGGTCAGGTCGAGATTCACGGAGCCACGAAGGGTGAGGTCACCGCTCGTCGAGAACATTCCGCTGATCGAAACGCGTCCGCCGAATCCGCTGCCACCCAATTCGAAACTCGCCCGAAGTTCGCCGAAGAACTCGCGCGCCACGGGAGGTGACGGCGCCAAGGTCGTCGTCGCGCGTGCAACCGTGGTTGTGGTGCGCGGCGCTGCGGTGGTCACCACTGCGGGTGGGATTGATGCCCTCGGAACGGCAGGTGGTGCCGTGATGGCAACCGTGCTCACGGGAACGCGAGCTGCGACGGTCGTGGAGACAACCGCTGCAGGAACCGTACGCGGCACTGTAGATGCCACTCCGGGGTTGAAGCCACCGGCGTTGTTGCCCGGCAGTCGATTCACGAGGGGAACGGTCGTCGTTGTCGAACTGGTGGTAGTCGTCGTCGACGGCGTACCCACCGCCCGTTGGCCGTTACCACCGCACGCTTGACGTTGTGGTGCGCCTCCACTCGGCGCCGAGTACCCAAGCTTGAGTCTGCCTTGCGCGCTGAAACCGGCGACGTCCATGTTGACGTTCAATTCCGTGGAGAAGAAGAAGTCTCCCGATTGCGCGACGATTTCTTGACCCGCCACATTGACGATGCGTTCGGTGTTGCCGGCATTGCACCACACAACCTTGCCCGAGACCGAACCCTGGAAGATTCCGAACATGTCCGTGCTTGCTCGAACGCTGAGCGCGTTGCGGTTGATCGAACCTTCGACTTCGAGCAGATTGAAACCACCCGCGACAACGCTGCCGCGCACCGAGATCGACGGGTTCGACAACGACATGTCGAACCCGAATCGACCATTGATGCGAAGGAGGTTGCCGAGGCCCACATCGGCCTCCACCGAACCACGGAGACTTCGCACGCCGCTGCGGTCAACTTCGACATCCAGGCTGACGTTCAACGCTTGACGCAACACTTCAACAGATCCAAGAACGTTGAGGTTGAGCCTGGTGTCGGACAAGTCGTATCCGGCGGACAGTCGTGCCTGCTTCACTTCAACGAGACCGGGAACGAGGCTGAGATTGTCGATGGCACCGGAGATGTCGAACCCGTCGTTTCGTACGTCGACAGACGCCGACACACGTGTTGAGCCGAGGCTAAGACCTCCCCGGAAGCGCACGTACGAGTCCAAGGGTCGAGAGCCATAAACACCGGTTTCGAAGACAGTCTCCTCGAATCTAAGGGGCCCGATGTCGAAAGCGCCGAGTGAGACGCTTGCTTCGACCGACAGCTGCGATGGATTCACATTCGCATCGACGTTCACCGGAACGCCCATCACCGAACCTCGGAACACGGCCCGAATACCGGGCTGAACCGTCATTCGTCCGACACTGCAACCCAACGGCGCAAATGTGACTTCGACCTGAGTCGCGGTGAGAACTCCGTCGAGGATGTTGATGACGCGATCGTTTGCACGCTGGCCCCGCGCACTGACCGACAGGCACATGCTGTCCACCTGGACATTCAAGATCGCGGTGAGAACCACACCTTGGGACATTCCCAAAACATCACGAATACTCGCCGGCAACTCGATTGACAGCCCTGCACCGAAACCAGGGAAAGGGTTGGGCGGCTGAAGCGAGAATGAAATCGCGAGCGCCCGTACAACCAGACCGTTGACACCGAATGCGTTTTGCCAAGGGCGTTCACGGCCGTCCGCATCGATTCCGAGAGTTGCCGCCACAGACAGTCCACCTGTCGCGGTGACGGTGAGATCCAGCACGAGCGGAACACCGGATGGTTGACTCGGCACCACCAGTTCGCCTTCACCGTAGAGACCGAACGTCGGCACGAAGTTGCGCATCGCAAGGCGAATCCCGAACGACGTGAGCTTGAGGCCCTTTCCACCGAAATTGACGATCCATTTCGGGCCACCGGTGTTGATGGCGATATTGAGACCGAAATTGCCCGACGAAACGTTGCCAAGAGACAGACCGACGGGTTCAATCCGAATGCCCTCGAGACCGACCGCGCGAAGAATACTCGCGGGCATGTTGACAGACCCGAAGAACATCGGATCGTTGGCGGGGAGCGCCTGGGCTCGCGGAGCGCCGACCGGGTCGAAGTTCGCAATCGCGTAGGTGGAGAACGCGACGCTGACGTCGGAGAACGATGGACCACCGGTGATCGGCTGCCATGTTCCACGAACGGCCGCCGTCAAGAGGAGACCCTGTTGGTTGTACGACACGGACGCCGCAAGGTCGACGTTGAGAACGTTGAACGTGCCGGTTGCAGTCACTGAAACGGACCCATCGTTCGGAATGCTGACGGTCAATGTCGCCGTCGTGATGCGAATCCCCGGAGCGAGTTGCATTGAACCCGCCGCTGCGGTGAGTGTCCATCCGGCTGCATCCCGCGTCGCGCGGAGGTCAACCGCGCCACCCGCGAACGTTATGCGTCCACTCATCGCGAGTGTCGTCGCACATTGCTCAAGTGCCTCGATACTCGGACACGTCGCCGATGCCGAAACGTTCGCCTCGGACACGGTGAAGCCGTTGAAAGGTATCCACGTCTCGCGCTCTCCCTGGCGGAACGCAATCGCGATCGAGACCTGATTCGCACGACGGGTGATCGCGCCGGTCAACGAATTGAGGCGAAGACCCCGTATGGGTTCGACGCTGAACGTGCCACCGGGCGGAGTCTGGAGATTGATGGTCCAATCGGAAAGATCGAGTCCCTCGAGGTCGAACGGTACGACAAATTCCGTTCCGGTCACATTGATTGCGAGATTGCCCGACAGGCCGAACTTGAGGGGACTTCCGCCACCACCGCGAATGCGAATCGACGGCGACCTGAAACGCGCACCGGAGAAGAATTCGAAATCCCCATTGAGGCTGAACGAGGCATCCCACGACCAAGAATTTGCCCTGTTGGAGAGTGTGCCGCTGACTTGGCCGCCGTATTCCCGGCCCAAAAGTGTGTACACCTGACCGACGTAGTTCGCGCGGATGACGAACCGTTCCGGAACCGTGTTCCCGAGGAACGTGCGGAAGGAAGCAGGTGTGGTGACACTTGCAGTGAGATGAATGCCGTTGACCGGCAGCTGAACTGCCGGCAGGTTGAGTGCGCGGAGGTTTTGTGTCGCGGGTGTCCACGTCACTTCGCGGTCGGTGTCGACGCTGAACGCAACTTCGGCGTTGATCGCCGGACCACCATTGCCGAAGATTTGCAGATTATTGATGCCGCCGCTGACGACCGTGGAATTCTGGTTGAAGCTGACCGTCACATTCGCAGTCGTACCGAAAAGCTGCGCCGTGGCACTGGCGGTCAACCCGACGACGCCTGCACGATTTTCGTATGTGAACGAGGCCGACGTCAGTGTGATGCCGGATGTGATCAACAAATTGGCAATCGAACCGGACAAGCGAAGGGTTCGAGTGGCCGTGTCGACGGAGCCGGACAGAGAGATCGTCGTCGGAGTGGATGTGCGAAGTATCAGTGCCGCGGACACGGACACGACAGCCGTGCAGGCAGCCCCGGCTGCGCAGTTGACCTGCGATTCGGCGCGAAGATTCGAGACCTCCGCGAATGCGTTGACTCTGAGTGACGCGACCGCGAATGCGATTGAGCCTGAGGTCGCCCCGCCATTGCGAGTGAGCGAACCCGACACTGTCGCGCCACGCAGGACGACACCGTCAACCAATGTGAGATCACGGGTCTGATCGGCATTGACTGTCAAGGTCCAACGATCGGCTCCGGAAATGGAAATGGTCGCCCCGAGGCTGAGCCCGTTCAGTCCTCCAACCGACAAGGCGACAGTTCCACTGACGGTGGTCGGCCGACCAGTTGCAAGTTGCAGACTGATATCGGTCATTGTTGCCCCCGCGAACGGCGACCACGATCCGGACACGCTGCCCCGGAGATTCAGGGTGCCGCCTGCGCCCGTACCAATCGATCCGGAGATGTCGGCTCGAAGGCCCTGCACGAGTTCAACGCCGGTTGCGCTGACCTCGAACGTGGTCGACCCATCGGCAGCGGGAAATCCGCGCGCAAGAATCGTCGAGCGCGTGCCGTCTTCCCTCACCGGTCCGTCACCCTGCAACCAGAGCGAGCGAACGGTGCCGCTCTCGATGCTGATCGTTGGCTTCCATGTCCAGCCCGCGAACGGGGTCAACGACGCAGCAAATCGAGCCGACAACCGCCCCTGGAGACGAACCGAGGGCGAACCGAGTCGGGTACCTCCGCTCGTCAGACGGAACGTGATGACGGAGCCCGAGGCCTCGTTCAGTTCGATGTCGTCGATCGGCCAGCTGTCGGGGAAATCGATTGTTCCACCTGTCAACTTCAGGCCGTTGCGGTCGAGGCTGCCGGAAACGTTGGTGATTCCAAATCCGGCAAACCTGAATGATTTGCCGCTGAAAGTGAGCCTCGAGCCGGTCGAGCACGACGACGACGCCGCCGTGATCTCCGCCGACAAGTCGAGGCCACTGGCACCCGGGATGCTGCGAAGGAGAGTCGCTGCGTTCGATGTGATGTCGCACAGAGTGGCGAACGTGAACGCGGGCGCAATGACAATCGGGAACGATCCGACCGCGTTGATTCGTCCGTCAGGTCCCCGTCCGACGGCGAATGCGGTGGCGATGAGGGGTTGAACAAGCGACGTCCCCGTGATCCGCGCTCGAGATCCATTCGGAGTCACTGTGACGTCGTTCGTCCGGGGCGTGACTCCCCAGGTGAGCGTCGCACCGGCCGGCGCCGTGGCCACGACATCTTTGCGACTGCCTGACGCGACGACGAGCGGCCGAGTCCGACTTGCAACATCGAAAGTCACCGTGCTGATCTTGGACCCGTCTCCAACTTTGATCGTGACGAGGTCAGTTGCCGTCAGGTCGCCGAGAGTCACCGTCGCTCGGAGAACCAGTGTGCCTGCAGTATTCGGGGCGGTGAATCGCAGAGTCGCCCCCCGAGCCCCCGCCACGGCGGCTACGACAGCGGGATCGTCGCTGACACCACTGTCACCGGTTTCGATTTCCCATGACCACGCCACGCCGGCCACAGAGTCACCAACGACGCTGACTTGGGCGCCCGGCACAACTGCAATCGAACCCGTGCCCAACGAATCCGCGCGGACACGAATTGGGGCGGCACCCGAAGACCATGGCTCGACGGGACTGGACGAGCCGGAATCGACCCCGGCTGGTGTCGATGCAATGAATGCGCGCCTGTAAAAGACCGGTGTCGCTGCCCGGCGTCGGAACGACGTCGTCACGTACTTCGGTCGGTCCGCGCGGAAAGGCAGCTTTGTGATCATTGTCCCCGACGAGAACGACGATTGCTGGGCTGTTGCACTCGGAGAGTTGTATCCGGCAGTGGGTTCGACTCGAATCGACAATGAGTCACTCGCCGAGATGTCTTCGTCCGTCGTCGTTGCCTTGAATGTGAGCGTTGTTGGCTCGTTGACTTTCGGTGCCGTGAAGGTCGCATTCCCGTCGGAGTCGGTGTTGATCTCGACCGTCGGTGACCCCGCAGTTTGCGACCACGTCACCCGTGAGCCGTTGTGGGTGGCGTACATCGCCACGACGGACGGCACCATCGCATCGCGACCCGACCTGTACGACGCGTCGGCAACCATCTCGGGTCCGGTCACGTCGATCCGCAGTGGCTCGTTTTCCCGCACGAGACCCTTTGTCGTACCACCGACGACAACCGAGCGGCCCACGGCGATCGGGACGACATCGTAGGACCAAGCACCCTTCGTCGAGGGCCCCTGTGGGCGAATGCTTACTTGGGCCTCGCTACCTTGCTCGAACGGTGCGCTCTGACTACCACGACAAATCGCAACGCCGATGGCCAGTGACCCGCCGATTCGAATGCACGACAGGCCAGAACCTTCCACGCCCTCGATTCCTGCAGCCTCGTTCGCCGCTGCAAGCAAGACGGGTATGGCCGCCGTCTCACCGCGATTTTCGAGCGTCACCTTTGCTTTCGACTTGGCTCCCCTACGGGCCGGAGCAGCATCGCCGACCTGCGACTGCACCTCGAGCCGCGGAACGTCAACCACGAGCACTCGTTCGACATTCTGTGATGTCGTCGAGTCACCACCCGATTGAGATGACCCGAGCCGAGCTGAAATTGCGGCAGCAATGGACCGCGGCACGGTCATCGCAGACACATTGAGAAGAATCGGTGGTGTTTGACCTTCGGGCGCTACTTCGGAACTCAGCGCAATCGAGCAGTCGTATTGCACCCAGCCGGCCGCATCGACCGGTTCGACCGATGCGCCCGCGGCCGATGCCGCATCGGATGCCGTGGCAAGAATCGCCTCGGATGGACGGTTCTCCTCGGCAACGGTCGATGCTTGTGTGCACGACCAGTCACCGGCCGGACGCGTCGTCAACACGCCCGGAAGGACGATCGATGCAAGGAGTGACGACCCGGCAGGTACTGCTTCGGCTCCGACATTCTTGACGACATAGGCGAAAATTTCGGGACGGGTCGGCGTCAACGGGTCGGTCTTCACCCCATCAACAATCCACTCACCGGCATCACCCTTTCGTACGGGGAACAGAACGGGGATCGGCGTGCCCTTCTCGCGAACGACGACCGTCGTGGACGTTGTGTTGTCGACCAGCTTGTCGGCCGGCTCGCCGGGGGCCTCGGCCTTCATGGTGATGACGAGACCTTCGCCCGCGTCATCATTCACCTTCATCCTCACGATGGACGACAGCGGCTGGTCAGGATTGACAACATCGACGGTGCAGCGTCCAGTGCCGTTCGCCTCACAGGTCATCCCCGACGCCGACTCGAACGTGGCACCCGGTGATTCAAAGACGATCTTTACGTCACGCGCCGGTCCCCCGATCGTCGAAAGTCCGACGTCGAGGGACAACACGGCACCCGCGCTTGTTACCGGCACTCCGCCGGATGGGTTGATTCGTGCGACGAGATTCGGGGGCGACTCGGCGAGGGGCAGGTAGTCCAAGTCGATCGGCTTCGAGTAGGAACCGACTACGAAATTTGGTCTCCACGCAACCGGTTCCGTCCCGCCCGCCGCTGCAGTAGGCACCACACCTGTGAGCGCCAGGGGCGAAGAGATTCCGCCGGCCGGGAGTTCGCCGTCGACTACACAGCGTGCATCGTCACACGCCCAACCCTCTCCCTGCGCCAGCCTGTTGGTCAACCCACTTCCCTCGAACGGTGCGGCGACCGTCAGCCCAGTGACGGATGATGCCGTTGGATTGGCGGCAACGACCGTCCACGAAGCTGATCGCCCCTCGATCGGCCGGGCTGGATCGAACGCAAAGATTTCCGGGGCGACAGACGTTCCCGCAGGCACCGATGACACTTTGTAGGTCGTCTTCGTCGTTGTGCTCTCGGTACCGACCCGTGTCGACAACGTGGCCTCCACACCCGACATCGAGTCGAAGGCAGCAGAGAGAGCGGCTTTGTCGATATCGCTACGCGTAGCCGACAAGAGTTGGGTCAAGAGCGACTGTTCGATTGCTCCGATGGATGCGTCGGGAGCAACCGTGAACGTTGCAAGCCCGTCGAGCGAACCGAGGGGCGCCAGAACTTGATTTGTGCGACACACCGTTTGAGCGCACGCCCAACCGTCGTTGCCAGTCGATGATGTCGGGTATGCGCTCCGGAAGACAACACCCGGTGGAAGCGACGTGAATGACACCGTGGTCGGTGCCCCCAGCGCACTCGGCAGGGTGGACGCATTCGAGACACGGAATCGGACGAACATCGTTCCACCGAGGGGTGCAAGCCTCGATCCATCGAGATCGAGGCGCACAGGCGGCGGAACCACCTCCCCGTCCTGATCGAAGTCACCGTCCTCGGGAGGCTGCGCCGCTGAGGATGTCGTCGTCGGATCAGCCGAGGTCGGCGACGCGGCAGACGCTGCGAGTGGTTCGAAAACGAGTGAGGCGACCGTCGTGAAGGCAATGACGAATCGAATTCTCCGACGGGTCGTAGCACTCATGATTCACACCCAGTCTCTGAATATCCGGTGATCTCGGCAGCTCCCGATTGTGTCGAGAGGATGGGGCGGTAGTGAGGGGAAGAAAGCCGGACACGGTCCAACCCCTTTTCACGCACTTCCGGCGGCAAAGCCCCTTCTATCGCGGCGGAATCCGAGATGTCGACCGGCCCGCCCGTGCGAAGTGGGGTGTCACAGTTTGCGACGCTCCACATTCGATTCGCCCAGCGCATCTCCGCCACGTTGAGTTCTTGCGATCGACAGGTGCTGCTGCATTCGAGGATCCACCTCTGGATTGCGTCACCCTTGACCGGAGCATTGGCGTCGGTTCCTACAACGAATTCGGCTGCCCATCCATTGGAACGGAAGTCACTTTCTGCGGTACTCGGGTCGAAACCCACGACCGAGGTGACACCATCGCCGACGGCATCACTCAGCACAGCCGCAACAACACGCTTTGTTGAGGGGGCAAGCCAACGACAGTTGATGCAGGAAACTTCACGACCACGGACCGAAACACTCCAAACAAGGTCTCGGGGCCCGGATGCGTCCGAAACCCACGTCGCCGACCGAACGTCGAGCACCCCGTCGGAATCCGTTGCAAACTGACCAACAGCCGGAGCCGCAGAGTCCGGGGCAGCCTCTGCCGGTAACTCTGGTCGCGGTGCTTCGTTGCCGGACACTGACCCAGGCGACACGATCGATGAGGTGGTTGCGGGTGGCGCACTCGGCAACGATGAGGTCGGCAGTGCCTTGGACAAGTGGTAGTACGCGCGATTCGCAAAATCGCGCCATCCCGTCGGATTCGGGTGGACTGCACCGAACGATGTGGCGATCAGCCCCCACGCCGCGATGTCCATGTCGTCGCCCTGCAGCGCCGCGGCTCCGGCCATGTCGTGAACCCAGTTCGTGGTCGCACAAAGTCCGTGCGGCGTCCACGCATCAAACGTGTCGAAGTTCGCCGCTTCGTTGGCTGCGGTGTCAAAACGCACAAGATCCCAACCGAGGTCTGCCGCGGTTCGCCGCTGTGTTTCGCGGAGGGGCAACATGATCTTCTCGGCCACAAATCGCCAGTCGCCCGCATCAGAATTTGCGAGCAATCCGTTGTTCATTCGACCTACGGGATCAGATGGGGTTCCCTCCCCCTCATCACCACAAAAGGCGTTCGTATTCGTTGCGGGGTCGAGGACGTCGGATTGAATGAGGTTCGGATAAGCGTTCAGGAGTTTCTTCCCGATCACAATGTTTGCTTGTGAGGCCTTTGCGTTGATTCTCGCATCTAAATCGGTGTAGGCAGCCGTTAATCCGTTCCCGTACGTCGCGTATCGTCCGGCATTTTCAATGTACGTTCGCGTGTCCGCGTCCTCATCACAATCGGACACACCCGGTTCGATGCAACTCTTGATGATCTTCCCCAATCCGAGTCGACGCTCGATCGGATTTGCTTCATTCCATCCGCCGACGTCGTTTCCACCAATTGAGATGTAGATCGCGTCAATTTTCTTCTGCTGACCGTCGCCCCATGGGAGCGAGTTCACCCACGCAACCGCGTCGTCAAATTGCGGGTTGTTTGATTGACGCCGATCAGAGGCAGAATCCATGATTAGGGCGTCGTTTTCGTCAACAGTTGCGTCGTACGACTCAGCGGCGAGGTGTTCGGTCTGCGCTCCGGTGCACGCGAAATGTTTCCAATAGATGTTCAGATCCGGGTTCTGGCGTTGTAACTCCATTGCGGCCTGAACGAATGCGGCCTTACTTGACCGATGACATAGCTCTGCGCCTTCACTCGTGTGATTGGTGAGATTCCACCACCGCGTCGTATCGGGGTCACCCGTCGGCACTGCAGGGTTGCCCT
>Ga0222713_10001543_pt1 | contig 25702 bp, 36 predicted proteins | sample C33_649DmetaG_FD_165061 | JGI IMG/M metagenome (GOLD analysis project Ga0222713, IMG submission 165061) | Estuarine water microbial communities from San Francisco Bay, California, United States - C33_649D | ecosystem: Environmental > Aquatic > Marine > Unclassified | place: USA: California... | reverse complement strand
GTAATCTCTTCTAGTTTTATATTTGATAATCTTATTGTTGCGTTTCTTAATTTAGCCGATTTCTCTTGTTTAAGGCGATTAATTATATATTCTGGCTGATTAGCTCTTAAAGATAAAATAGCGTGTAAAATGTGCGCGTACATCGCTTCTTCAGCTAGTTTAGGAACTCTTGTATCTAAATCATATGCAAGTCCATCTGATATGTACTCCAATACAATTAATTTGTCTACAAGCCCATTACTAAAAGATATTTTACCTTCTCTATCATTTATAGTAAACCAACCGTTTCCATTTGAATATTGTGGATCTAATCCATACCTTTGTCCAAAATAACCGTACCATAGCCAATTGTCATAACCGTATCCGTTATCAGCCCAATTGCCTCCATTATTAAGGTTATTAGTTAATTGGTAAACATCGTTACTTTTCCATCTTTTTTCAGTTAAAGAATCTCCTTCTATGTTAGATCCAAAGTTATCCTGCACAGGAACTCCTCGGTTATCTTGAATTGGATTTGTATATGGATCGATGGTTAAATTGTTTGTTGGGTAAAGCGGACGTTTAACACCTTGATGATCTATCCATGAAACCTTAACATAATTAACATAATCTTGAGGCAATACCACGCTTAAACTTGGCGGTATATTTAATTCTACTGAATGAATGCTTTTTAAAGTATCATAGCTAAATTCCTGCAAACTTCTTTTAGCATGGAATATTACGTCGGTTCTTTTAACAGAAGGTATTAATTTATCTTTACCAACATAAGCAACCATAAAGTTATTTATAATATCATTTAGTGTAATATAAGAATAACTTCCATAATTAGTTTCAACTGTATTACCATAAGCCATTTGAGCTGGAGTAGTACCGTATTTTCCTCCATCCAATGTTTTTAATTGTACTACAATATAAGTACCTAATGCTGGAGCATTCCCGGCAGTAAATACAATTGCATTTTCTACAACAGAATAATTAGCTACTACCTCTGAAAAACTTCCAGGATAACCATTAGGGCTAGTATATAATTTATAGTTGTTCAAACCATAATTTACATTCAGCGGATCTGAACTTCCATAAATTAAGTCTGTATTAAATGTAGTTAAGAAGGTTAAATTACCCGCAGTACTTTGTACAAATCCTTGAGCTCCTTCGTAGTATTGTCTATTTGTTTCGGTGATTAAGCCGTCGTTTGGTGTAGGCATTTTTTATTAGCTTTTAGAATTAACATTTTCTGCTTGAACTTGTTGTGCAGCTACTTGTATAACTTGAGGATCTTTAATAACTATACCTGAATAAAGCAGTATTCTAGTTATTAAATTTGTTTGCTCAGTAGGATGTAAATCAAAGTTTTGAGATGTCCCAGGATTGTATACATATTGGTAAGTTGGTGCGGTAGCTGTAAAGTTCCATACTGGGTTATATGGTTTTCTCACATAGGTGCACGATATTGTATTATTACCAGTAATAGTTAATGGATATACTTTAATATCAAAATTTTTATATGTATATACAGGCCAATACGTTGTAGGTTTAGTAATTGGCGATAAATTAAGTTCTAACAATTCATTTGGTTGAACGTATTGAACTTCTTTTTCTCCCTTGTATATAACGGTACCTAACTTATAAAGTTCAGGTTGAGGTGTTGCGGTTGGAATATTTAATTTAAATACTCCTCCGGTATAATTACAATTGGCTGATTCTTGAAATATAGCTATCTTTTCTTCTAAGTTTTTTACACGATCACTATATTCTGAATCATTGCTATTAACTCTATACTGTTGATTTAAGTCTTCAAAGTATTCATTAAAGATTTCAAGTTGAACTTGAGCTGCCGTTTTATTAAATTCATCAGGAGTTAAATAACCCCTTTGCTCTTTATTAAGAATTAATAAAACAGTTCTATAAACTATATCTACATTTACTGCCATTTGCTTATTTTATTATAATATTAAGGCGGTAGCTTTCGGTACCGCCTAATATTAGTATTACGTATTATTTTAATTTTTTCTCTATCGACTGGAAGACATTAATACCTTCATCAGTTTTAAAGAATGCAGCCATTGCTGAGTATGGATTTTCATCAAAAGGTACCGTCATTAACTTTCTATCATTTTCACCCCAATGGAATGTTCTTTGATCTTGGGATAATCTTATAATACCAGTTTCAGTTGCTCTAATTGCTACATTTCTAAGATGTACATTTTCATCATTTGCTAATTCAATAAATAAGGAAGGATTTCTTTTAGAAAACAATAATAAATCTCTTCTAATTTCTTTAGAGCTCATATTGTTAACTCTAGACCCAACTTCAACTCTAACTATTGCTTCAGCAGCATCAATATCCATCTCCAATGCCATGTTCATTGCTTCCACCTCTAATTCTAAATCGTCTAAATCATCTTCTGCTTCAATTGTAGCATCAAATTCCGTATATTTAATATTTAATCCAGGATGATATAGTGATAATAACTTTTGTAAATTTTGCCTTTCTTTTGGCACATTTAAAATACCATTTTCAAATACAATGTGTCCTAAAGTAACTTGCCCTTTTTGTTCACTAACTAACGGTGAATTTTGATTTGTTGCGTATCTAATTTCTTCTTGTTGTCCAGTAATTTTATCAAACCAAATTAATGGATAACGAGATGTGTGTCTACAAGGTAAAGTAAATGTTAGTGGAGCATACCCATCTGCTAATATATACATACGGTCTTTTATCTCCCATTTTGGTTTTTGTGGTTCTTTTTTTACCGGTGTTTCTTTTTCAACCACTTCGGTATATTCTTGCGTTGCGATTTCCTCGTCAACTAAAATTTCTTTTGCTTTTGTATTTGCTTTTGTTGCCATAATATAATATAATTTAATAATTTATTTTAAAGGTAATAATTACCCTCGCCGTTTCAACGAGGGTAATACTACCAGGTTTTTAGATTGAAGAAGTAAACAATACGAAATTATTTGCTCCTTGAGTAACTAAACATCTTTCTGATAAGAAGTGTACCTCCATTGCATCAAGGTCAGAAGTATAAGCACCCCCAACAGATCCAGTGATCCAGTTTTTCATTCTTCTATCATCAGCTTGGTTAGCTCTGTAACGAACGTGTAAGAAAGGTCTACGAATATTAGTTCCTAACATTTGATCGTAAACTGTAGATGTTCCAGCAGGAACAAGGATACCGTCAATAGATGTATTAGCCATACCTCCACGAGTAGAAGCATCATTTAAGTATTTCCAGTCAGTTTTGTAGAAGTCATAAGAACCTCTTCTGAATCCAGAGAAACCTAAGTTTAATGCCATTTGCTCAGAGTTTTCAAATAGCCCATAAGCAACACCACCGGCAGCACCAGCAGATAAAGAAGCTAACATATCATCAAAGTCAAGAGAAGTAGCTCTGTTCAAGAAGAACATGTTTTCTTCAATAGCTCCTTGAGTATCTAATCCTTTTAAGATAGAATCAAAATCAGCTAAACCAGCAGCAGCAGTAAAGTTATTTACAATGTTTCCTCTTTCTTTAACCGCAGAGAAAAGACCTTGAGTACCTTTAATTTTCAATCCAGTTAAGTTAGCATTAGTAGCTAATTCCCCTTCAATAACAACCATTTCTAAGTAATCTTCAAAACGTAATCTTGTTTCAGATTCAGCTTTTAAATACCATAAGTATCCAGAAGTTCCATCTTCAGTAGCAACCTCAACCCATCCAATTTGAGCTGTATCAGATCCAGAAATAGCATATTTTTCTTTAATGATAACTGGTGAATTGCTAAATTGAGTAAATGAAGGAGTAACTGAATTTAAAGTAGAATCAGTAGATCCTTTTTTGAACTCAGAACCATAAACAAAGATTTTAAGATCCCCAGCTCCAACAGCCGTAACAGGGAAAGCAACAGTACCAGCGTTTAATGCTGTTTGTGTATATGGTTGAACTGTAATAACCGCAGGGTTTGTACCAGCAGCAGTAGAAGCAGTAACGTATACTTTAAGTTCTTTACCTGTAGATGGACTCATAACTACTAAAGTTTGTCCAACAGAGATAACATTGTTAACAAAATTGTTACCAGAAGTACTATCTACTGCAAATGACAATGTATTTGCTCCAGTAACTGATACATTGTTATAAGCAATGTGTAATCTGTTTTGTTCAGACCAAACGATTTGGTCAGAAGACATTGGCATTTCAGCACCTACCATACGTAAGAATCCAGATAAAGTTCTGTTTCCATAACGCTCTACTTCTGCTTCGTAGATTTCTGGTAAATATTGTTGAGAGAAGTTTTTACCACTTCCGTCAGTAAAGTTTAAATAATTTGTATCAAGTATTTGTTGCGCTTGAGACGGTTTAATAGATCCGTAAGGAGTACCCGTTTGGGTATTAACCATGTTTGACATAATTTTTTGTTTTTAATGTTAAAATTTTTTTGTTTGTATTCTTAATTTAGAAGAATCAACACCATTTATAGCTTTAACTTTAAATCCATTTATAAACCCATCACCATTAGGAACAGTCCTAGGGGCGTCGCTTATGTTATTGGATTTTGCAACAACCTCTTTAATTGCGTCGGCTTTGCCTTGCTCGTAAAAATGTCTTGCAATAGTATCCGCATTTTCTGCTGCATAAATCGCTTTGTGATAACCTTTAACATCTGCAACTTCTCCATCTTTATTTAAGAACTTCTTAATAAGATTTGAAATATCCGATTGTTTTTCAGCTAATGTTTCTTGATTTGCAACTCCATATCTAAAACTTTTTTCACCAAGATTGAATTCAAAACCTTTGAAATCTTGCGTAAATAATTTTTTAGTTTCATTTTTGAATCTAGAGTGTTGCTCTTGTGCTGATTCTTGCTGTTTGTTGTATCGGTTAAAAAAGTCCATTGCCTTTTGTTGCTCTTGAGTAACGCCCGGTCTCAACTTGATCTCGTCGTAATATTTACTCTTGATTTGTTCCAAATGGTTTTGAGCTTTTGCAACCTCCTCTTTAAAAGCGAGTCTTTTTTTACGGACATCGCGTTCATCGTCTAGATCCTCATCATAATCAAAATTATCTTCTATTAAGAATTCAATTTCTTCATCATTTAAATGAGGTCTTGTATTTTTATAATATTCTTTTAATAAAATATTACTGTCAACATTTGAATAGTCAGCATTTAATCTAACATAATCTTCAACTGTTCCACCAGTTTCTTCCATAAAAGATACTAACTTTTCTATATTTTCCGGTAATTGTCTACCTGTATTATTTTGCTCTTGAACTTGTTCCTTTAATTCTTGTTCTAAATCTATTACTTCTTGAGCTATTTCTTGCTGATTGATTTCTTCAATAGCATTTTCAACGGTCCCTTCGTTTCCTTGTCCCATTTCTTGCAATCCCATTTCGGGTTGTTCTGGGTGTAACACGCCTTCTGTTGTGCTTTGTTCTTGAATGGCATCTGTTTGTTCTTTAGGAATTACTACTTTTATTGGTTCCTCCGTTTGTGTTGGAGCAGTTAAATCAACTTTTATAGGTTGATTGTCTTTAACTAATTTCCTAGGCGTAGCTTTTTTAGCTTTAAGCTTAAACTCCCCTTCTTGTTTTACTTGTTCTGACATGATAAAATATTATATAATTGTTAATAAAATTTATTTTGGTTCAAACTGGGCTAAATCAAACCCTCCCATATTATCAAACCCGGCAGACTCAAAGTCTTTGGGCATTGTATTATTTTGTCTTTGATCAATTAATTCGGACTGTTGCGTACCTCTTAATTTTTCTCTAGCATCTTTTCTGTCTTCTATTTTATTTAATTTTTCGGCATTTGCCTGGGCTTGTACTTGCGCTAGCTGCATTTGGTATTGGAATTCTTCCATCATCAATTGCTTTTTCAATTGTGCTTCAAACTCCATCTTTTGTATTTCAAATTGGTTCTTTGCTTGTGCAATTTGAATTTGAGTTTCCGCTAAAGCTTGTTGCTTTTGTACTTCTGATAACGCTGCCGATTCCGCTACTTGAGCATTTGCTTGTGCTTGTGCTTGTATATTAGCTTGCTGAACAGCTTGATCTCTTTCTAGCTTTTTCTTTCTTTTGTATTTTAAAGATTGGTTAGCTAATTTAAGGTTTTTAATTTCTCTTAGATCAATTGCATCTTCAAGTTCGATTCCACCTGATTGCAAAGCAACCTGTATATTTTGTTCTAATTGAGCTTTTTCTTCTTCATCTGGTTCTAATTCTAAGAATATACCAAAGTCATGAATATCTAATGATTGTAATTCTCTTAACGTTTCAGTATTAAATATAGATATACTTTGTGTTAAAGCATTATTAGTCATTGGGTAATTTAATGCATCTGCCACTCTCTTAGATATGTTTTCACATATTCTTTGTGTTAAAAATAAACTTCCTTCTAATATATGACGTGTTGCCGTATTTGAGTTTGCCGCGGCCATTTTTTGTATACCAACTAAAGCATCTCTGCTTGGAGTACTACCATCAGACGCTTCATTCAATCCGGTTACATCACGGATCATTTGTAAGTAATATTGATATGTAGTAATTAACGACTGTATTTTAGCATTACCCGCCGATGTTTGCAATTCCTGAATTGGCACCTTGCCCGGGTTCATCCCCCCGTCTTGCGATTGGGATCTACCAACTATACTACCAGTTTGGAAATACATATTTAATGCTTCCGCAGCATTATAGTTTGTACCATTACCTAAATCAACTTCAGCTAATCCATCAACATCTACGAATACTCCATCAGGCACCATTTTAGATAGTACTTGTTGTAGTTTTAAATGCGTTAATTGAATCATGTCCGCAAAGGTAGTAATCCTATTAACTAAAGATTCAATTCTACCACGGTACATTCTTGGAGCCGTAATTGCATAATTCATATCAACTTTAGTTGTATCAGCAACTGGGCGTGTCATATTTTCAGCTAATTTCCATTCAAGCATTTTTGGATGCCCTAATATTTTAGCTCCACTATATAATACTTCTATTGATCTTGATACTACATTAAAGTTATCACTTGGTGGCGGATTAAAAAAGTCTGTTTTAACTAAAGCTTTTTCTAATCCTTGCTCTGTTTGTTTTATTTTAAATACTTGGTTAGAATATGTTTTATATTCAAAATACAATACTTGAACGACATTTCCATCCTGATAAGCACCATTATAATTTCGTACATAACTTGTATTCCCTTGGTATTTTTCAATCTCTTTCATGTCTTCATAAGACAATCCGGGAAATTGTTTTTTTAATTCTTCTAAACTTACCGATTTTACTTCTCCAACATAATATATATCTCTAAAGTTTGGATCTTCCGTGTAAGAATAAACTAAATTTGCGGGATCTACATAATCTATAGTAATACTATTTGATCTATTAAAGTTTGTTTTTGTAGCAGCAATACCAATTACAGTTAAATCATAATTTAATCTTTTGCTTATTAAATCGTATTTATTAAGTGCTAAAAAATTATTTATTACTTCTTCCTCTGCTATCTCAACAGCTTGTTTAAAGTTTAATTGTAAGTTAATTTCTAATTCATCTTGGTCCTCAGGTAATGATTCTGGGTTTTGAGTATTATATAAATTAACGCCAAAAGTATCTTGTATTTTATTCAATAATTTTTTAGCCATCATATCACGCAATATAGATTGAGTGTATTGTGTTTTTTTAATTACTGAATGAGGGTCTTGCGCTACTGCTCTAATTTTATAGCTTTTATTGGAAATACCATTAACAATTATATCAACAAATTTTGATATAACTGGTATTGGTTTCCAATCTAAATTCAAATAAGATAAATCTCCATTAATGGATAACTCATCTTTATATTTTTGTACAGGTTGCTCTCCTCTTGCGTATAATCTTAAACTATGGTATTTTTGCCAATTAGTTCCCCATCTACCTCCAGGCATTCCGCCACCAGATAAACCACCAATGCTTCCTGCCCCTCCATTGTTATTAAACCATTCATACTCAATCGCTTGAGCTACTTGCTTTCCATACTCTAAACTTTGCTTTTCTTCATCCGGTACCACCTGACTAGGAAAAACACTATTACCATTAGTATAATTCATTTATTGTATTATTTGTGAACTTAGTCCGCTATTATTATATTTTTTAAATCCTAATTCTGCTTTAGGTCTTTCGTAAGGTGTAGTTGGAGTGTACAAGTGCTTATTACAAGCCATTATAGCTAATCCTGAACTAATAGAAGCATCATGTTTAGTTCTATTGTTTATATTGAATCTTGCCCAGTCTTCTAACGTTTTTTGGAAATACATTGTTCCATAATTGCCATCAGTAAATCCAACGTGATTTTCAATATAAGTTTCTATTGCCGAAGCGTGAGCTTGCATTATATCTTGTGATGAGTTTGGTATTCCACCAATTTCTTTTTCAGCCGGTGATAATTTATTCCAAACTTTATCGGGTCTATTAATTGAGTAACCTCTATAACCTCTTCTTTTTAAATAATAAAGTAATCTTGGTTTATTATTTTCTGCAAGTATTGGCATTCCGTAAAATACTAAAGCTTTTAAAACATCCTCAAAAAATATTTCTGCTGTTTGAGGTCTTGCAATATATTCTAAAAAAAAGTGATTAGGTGGGACATCTTCCATTGAAAACTTAGTTAATCCATGCAAAGCGCCATTAGATCCTCTGCTTGCATCAACTGTTCCCGATATATCGTAACTATCGCATCCAAATGCGCCGCAGTGTTCATTACCTGGATACTTTAGTCCATTCTTTATTATTACACGATTTTGGAGATGTTTAGGTGGAACCCAAGAAATTAAAAATCTTCCGTCTTTATCCGGATAAAATTCTACAGCACTATCTTGTATACCACGTTCCCATTGAAGACTGCCTCGGGTTAGTACTGCTGAGTTTCTTAGATCATCATTATAATCTATTTGCTCATATATCTTCGTAAGATTAAATAAAGATTGTTTTGCTTCGTCTCTAAAAGCGTGTTGCTCAGTTCTTGGAAATTGACGATAGTATTCATTTAAACCATCTTGATCGTTTTTTAAACCATCAACTTCATTTTGCCAATGCTCAATAACCCCATACTCTATTTCGTTTCCGTCAACCCCTTTGATTGGTTTTTTTGGAGTGTCGAAGACAGGTATGCCATAAGTATCAATGAATCCCTCGTAGGACCATTCCATAGGTATGAACAAACTATATAATCCTGAGCTAGTCTGTCCATTGCGGTTTCTTTTCGTAACATCTGAGTCGTAGTAAAGTTTTTTAAAATTGTCTCCTCCTTTATCTAAAGCATTTGATGTTGAACCCATCATACACTTACCAATAATACGACTACCTAATCGTAAACATGTTTTTGTAACACGCCAGTTATTTAATATATTATCAGGTTTAAGCCATTTACCACTTTCATCATGAACAAGGAGTTTTAATTTCTCCCCATCATAACTGTTATCCCCTGTATTTTTCCAGTCAATAGTTGTATCTAATCCTTCAAGTTCTTCTGGTGCATCACTATTATCAAGTTTTCTTCTTGTAAATTTAGAAGCTGGAACTCTATAAGCTAATTCTGTTTTAGGTCTATCCATACCGTCCTGGATAGGTTTAAAAAAGAAAGGGTAGTTAATTGAGATTGGTACAACTTTATCAGTAAACATTGTTTTTGCGTCGGATCCAGACTTAGATAATATTCCAAATCTTGAGTCACTTGATATGGTAGCTTGATTAACTAATTCTGCAGAAGACATAAATGAAAATCCAGAACGTCTATTTTTTAAATAACACATTCCGTAGCATCTAGTATCTGCTTTACAAGCTTCCCAAAATATAAAAAACAATCTATTTGATTCTCTAAAATCAGGAGGCCCAACATCTATCTTGCTCCATTGCAAGTACATATAGTGTGTACCTGTTATATAAGTAGGTATTCCATTATTACTAAAAAATGTACCTTCATCTCTTCTTTTAAATTCGTTGTCAACATAATCGTACCAACGTTCTTTAAAATGATCTGGATATTTATTCCAGTCAAATACATTTTTTATTTTTTCTAATTCTTTTGGGTAATCTATTTTTTCCCAATATTGCTCTTCTTTTTTAGCAGATCTTGAATATACTTCTTCCGCTAAAGGCAAAGCTATTTTTAAATTTTGTATCTCATATACTTCTCCAATCTTACCGGTCTTGCTTATAACAACAACATCATGTTCTTTATTATAACCGTATTTCCATTTACCATACCTATTCTGTTGTTTAATAACAGATGGTTTTATATGGTTTGGTAATACTCTAAATAAGTTTTGTTCGTACATTATCTAGATCTCCCTTCTGCAAAACCTTTAAATACTTTCTGAGTATTGTCTTTTGCGTTATCTTCGTCCGCAATTATACGTTCTTCAAGTTCTATTCTTGTAAGTATTTCAAATGCATCAAATATGGCTAACTTTTTTGTAGCTGCTGCATTCTTTAATTTGTCTGCCGCTAAATCATCTTCGCCGTTATCCAAGATTGCTTCCTCAGCCACCTTGATCAATTCCAACACTGCTTTGTGTCCAGCTTGGATTATATTCAGCTTCGTCTCCTTTATATTCATATTTAATTACAATATCATTAGATTTCATACAATACAATCGCTCTCCATCAATTAAAAATTCCCATTCACCATCTGGAGTATACCCAACTAAGTCTCCTGGATTGATTTTAAGCTTGTTTAAAGACTCATTTCCGTATTTTAGTATACCAATAAGTCTTTGCTCTTTATCGAGCTTTAAATAATCTATATTTTTTAATGGTTTAATAAAACATCTGTCTCCAAATGTTTTCCATTTACCTTCATTTTTATACAAGTAGATTTGGTCCAGATCACAAAAATACAAATCGTCCATAAAATAAGCACGACTGTTTTTTTGGTTACCTCTAATATCGTAAAATCTTCTAAATACATTGTGATGAATTACCACAAGATCTCCTTTTTTAATGTCTGTTGAATAAGCTAGCGGGGTAGAAACCACCTCCGCTAATTTATTCACTGATTTAAAACTTTCTATTTTAGTATTTAGTATTAGTTCTTTGCCATCTACTTTAACTTTGTTATTGTACCTATCACCGACAGGTTTTACAATAAAGTTAAATACACTTTGCATTAGTATTCTAAATCGTATTCTACAGATACTGCCATGTTATGATTGAACTTTTTCCAAGGCATTACTTCATCACCTTTTTTTATATAAACATTGTACGATGCGTCCACATCATCCACTAAAATACATGCAATTTCATGACCCCCATAAACTTGTTGCCCTATGGAGTAATGCATCGCCTCATTTTTATAATCAATGCCTATACTTATTTTTCTAATTACAGAACCCATTATTCACTTACTGGAGTTTCCTCCTTAATATCAGTATATGTTCCATCCTCTAAGTTAATATTAATTGGTCCATATTGTTCTTGTAATTCATTTTTGAACTCTTCAATTGCTTTATTAACATCAGCAATTTGATGTAAAAACCCATGCTTCTGCGATTCCAAAACACCAATATTTGTTAATAGCGATTGTAAATCTTTTTGCTGATTTGTGATTTTTTCTAATTGTTCTTTTGTAATTTGTTTTACTACTTCCATTTTATTTAATTTAATTGTTAATTTTTATTTATTAAAAGCAAGATTGCAAAGTTGTTTTTACTTGCCCATTTGTGTTATCTATTAAATACCCATCTTCGATTGGCAGGCCGGTAAATGCATTCCAAGTTCCCGGTATAAAAAATGGTATTGTTAATGCTCTATCTTCATATAAATAAATACCTGGACCAAATACATCAGATGATGAATAAGGATAAGCAATTGTATCTCCCGCGCAGTTTGTTATAGCTAATTTATAGGGGGGCCCCGCTAAATATGCACTAGCATTAGGCCAACCTATCCCTATACCCATTTTCATTAGTAAAGAGCTATAATGTTGGAGCAACTTGTGCTAGTGACATCGCCGTCAGTAGCCCACACAGCGCTTACTATAACCGGGAAAAAAGTGCCGTCTGGCACATTATTAAAAACAGTATAACCGCTTTGCTCATCTGCGCTATATAAATCTGCATTCCCACCTACTACTCTACAAACTAAAGTCCCTCCAGTGCCAATATATAATGCGGCTGAATTTAAATTAATAGCTGTGTCTGTATCTGATGGGTTTCCCGTTGGTGTTGCTGTTGCTGCTCTTGTTCCAAAATCAGGTTGATTTCCAAATTGTCCCATAATTATTTTTTAAATATTTTATTATATATTTTACTTTTATTTTTTGTATTCAATTTAAATTCTAATACAGTATTCCCTGGGAAAGAATAATCTTTACCTGGTTCCATTAATTTAGAATTACCTTCATTATCAATACCCAAAACGGGGAAATCTACGTTTTTCATTGTGATGTCCCCGCTAGGTATTACATTATAAGGTCTATCTTTATCAGCGCTATTTTTTTTATAACCTGTTGTTGATAGATTTTTCATTTAGCATTTTTTCATTTTTGCAGCAGAGGTTTTAGGCTTCATTTGTCTAGGCCCTCCTTTTTTGCTTTTAGGCGTTGTAGTTTTAACGCCTGTAACTTTATTAAATTGCTCTAAAGCTTTAGGTACTGCCTCAATTCCAAACACTCTTTGAGCTTCATCTTGTTGAGTTACGTTTTTTCCAGTAATAGCCCCAACCCTAAGATTAGTTAATATTTTTGATTTATCTTCTTGCGTAGCAGATACTTTCCCTGGTCCTTGATATTCACCGCCTTGTCTTTCAATTGCTTTTTTACCATACGGATTATTTGGAGAAAAATTAAATGAAAAAGTTCTTCCTGCTTTTTCTCTAAGTTTTGGATCTTTAATTCCACTTAAGTAATTCATACTGTCTCTAGCAACTTGACTTTGTTCTACAGCTTTTGCAGCGTCTATTTTTGTTTCATAACTTGTAATTTTACCAGATACAGGGTTTTTTTCAACATTTTTAATTAAATGTTTTTGTTGCTGTGGGTAATCTTGTAAAATTCTAGTTGCGTGGAAAGAAGCGCCGGTCCCTTTTTCGGATTCTTCCACATCAGCCGCCTTATAATTTGGTTGTTTTTGCAAAAATGCACTAGGAATTCCGTGCCCCGTTTTTTGTTTCATTGGGCCACCTGGGGTTTGTTTGTATGCCATTTTGTTTTTTTTAATTGTTGGTTATTATTTAATCTTAGTATAGTATATTTTTGCTTCAGCGTCTCCGCTAACTTGGCAAAGCAATTTGTTGTTTTCAGTTAAAGTAAATTCACACCTAACAATCCATTGATTTGGTTTAAAAATGGTGTCAATAATTAAACTAGTTTCATTAACTTTTAATCTAATCAAGTCAATTGGCTCTCCGGTTGACCCACAAATTTCCTGAACTTGCAAATTTCCTTCAATATCTTTCCAAAAAAACAACTGTGAGGATTCCTCGTTTGGTTGCCAATAACCAACTAAATCATCAACATTAATTTTTTGTTGAGCAAAAGTGTTTAAACTGAATAATGCAACTGCGATAATTAAAAATACTTTTTTCATAATTAAATAATATTAGATTTATATAATATTATTATTACGCGTATTTACTGTTTTTTATAAGCTTCCATTTCCCAAGGTAATTTTTTATTTCCTTCGTCCATAGTAGCTCTAGGGTATTTTTTGCCTTTCCAAATAACATGAGTATCCGTATAATCTAAATCGCCACGCTTCATTTGATCTATATGAACTTTCTCGTGAGATATGGTTTTATTTTTTTTTAATTCTAAAGGGGACACGTCTTTGTTAATTAGGATTGCTCCATTATTTTGCGCCATACCTAATACATCACCATCCATGTCTGTACTATAGATTGGAGTATTGTCCATATTATACGGTGCACCCTTCATTATAAATGCCATGGTATTACTTTTTTGTTTTAGCAGGAGTTCTTTTAACTTTACCGTATTCTTTCATTTGTTCAGCTTTAGACTCTTTCTTTTCGTGTTTAGCCATTGCTGCTTTAGAAGCATACTTTTCCCCTGTTTTCTTTTCGATAACTTTTTTAGTTGCCATATTTTTTTATTTAATTAAATCCCCTACAAAAATTAATTTATAGGGGAATTAAGGTTATTATTATGCTACAGAAGGAACAACAGCGATAGTAGCTCCAGCAGGCATTGCAACTTCAACAACTGTAGGCCCAGCAGGACTTAAGATTGCTTTGTTAACAGCGTTTACTGTAGCGGCTGTAAGAGCAGCAGTACCACCTGAAACTGTGAATGTGTAAGTTTTTCCGTCAGCGTAAACTAAAAAAGTAGTTGTAGTAGCATATACTACACCAGTAATATTTGCTACATTAAAAAGAAATGGAGCAGTAGCGCTTAATGTGTTTGGAATTGAGATAAATTTTACCATTTTGTTATTTGTTTTGTTTGTTATTTATTAGTTGTTGTTTATTAATATCTTCCTTTTGCTTTCATTGTGATTGGGCCTGGTTTACAAACAGGATCATCAAACCTAAGTTTAATTCCGTTTTTACCGGAACTAGACCCTTTGCCTTTTGGGTATCCAGTAGAGTCCCATGGGCCAGCCCATACAGCGTCTGCTCCTAATCCTCCTATTTGACCTTCTTTATCTAAAGGCAATCTTGGGTGTTTTGTTGCGTTTATATTCATAACTAAATATTGTTAAAGTTTGGAGTTGGTGTTATTGCGCTAGGATCAACTGGTGGCGTTAATGGACCTACAGTTCTTGTAAATGTATTTGGATTTGCATTTCCATACATCCCACTAATTGCCGCAGCATTACTAAATGCTTTTGGATTAATTTGATTTGGCACCATTTGGTTTGGGTTAACACCCATTTGTCCAGGCACCGGCATTGCTCCAGCCATAGTTGGATCAACTTGATTGTATACTCCGTTATTCATCATAACTATTTCTTGTTTTATCGTTATTTACATTTTGTATTGCTGTTATTGCAACAGTATCCATATACGTTTTGCCTTTCATTATAGTGTTTCTATGGCTAGTTGGTATATCGTCTTTACCCAGCATTATACGGTACATCTTATTTATTAGTTGTTTACACTTAAATGAAACTTTATATATATTGTATTTTTGAGTTGTATGGTTTCTATTTCTCCAAACCACTATCCAACCTTCTTTTAATAAATTGTTCCAGCGTTTATTATCCCAACTATATGCGTATGTACCTATCTTATAATCCTGTTTGGTAAAAAAATCCATGCAGTCAAAGTATATTAGCAACTCTAAATCTGCATCGGTTAAATTATTGTTTTTACAAGCCCATCTGCGTATTATCCTATAATGTTTTAGCAATCCAAGATCCTTAATATCTGATGCTTCTAAACGGCTCATAATACAACAACTACATCGGCAAGTTTTATAACGTGGTATATTTCTTTTCCAAGCTCTATTTTGTGACCAGCATGCCTATCATAAAAAATTATATCACTAACTTTTACTCCAGCAACTTCTTCACCAACAGACATCACTTGAGCTTCTACATACCTAATATCTTCTCTCTGATTCTCTGCAAGTAATAAACCGCCTTTCGTTGCGGTAGTCCCCTCTTTTACTTTTTGTATTATTAAATTCCTACCTACTGCTTTCATTGTACTCTCAAATTATTGATTACACAATCCGTTGACAATATAGTAGTAGCTACTGAAGCCGCATTTCTTAATGCTGATTTTGTAACTAATAAAGGATCAATAATACCTGCTTTAATCATATCAACAGTTTCACCTGTTATAACGTTAAGCCCGTACCCAACTTTTGATATTGTTTCTAATGGGGCATGATCAATACCTGCATTATCTAATATAGTTTTAAAAGGTGCTCTAATAGAATCTAAAAGTATTTCTTCACCAGTAGAAAACGTATCTATATTGTGAGAAGCATTTAGTAAAGCAATTCCTCCTCCTGGTACAATACCTTCTTTGATTGCTGCCTTGGTTGCGCAAATGGCATCTTCTATTCTGTCTGCTTTTTCTTTTAATTCTATTTCTGAATTAGCACCAACTTTTAAAACAGCAATTTTAGCTGTTAGTCTTGCTAATCTTTTTTCTAGCTTAATTACTTGAGCCGGTGAATTATTTTCTAATAATGACTTTTTAATATCATTTATAATATCCAAAATTTCTTCTGATGTTTCACCAACTTGAAGTATTGTTTCTTCGTGATTTGTAACACTCTTAATACAAGTACCTAACATTTCAGGACGTATTAAATCTAAATCATCACCTAGATCTTCATTTATTAATGTTGCGCCTGTTAATAAAGCCAAATCATCAAAGATTTCTTTTCTATTAACTCCAAATACCGGAGCGTCAATAACATTAACTTTTATATTGCCTTTTGATTTATTCATTGCTAAAGCTGATAATGGAACTTGATCCATATCCGCAATGATTAACAAAGACTTATTATTTTTTATTACGTACTCTAATACTGATTGTATTTGACGTATATTTTCAACCGGCGATTCTACTAATAAAACTAAAGGATTATCCAGTTCCGCCGATTTGTTTTTTTGATTTGTTATAAAGTGGGAATTTTTTAATCCCATTGAGCATTGAACGCCTTCTACAACTTGTAAACTACATTCAGGTTCTGATGATGTTTCCATCATTACAATTCCGGTATTGCCAACAGATCTAAAAGCATCACCAACTAATTTACCTAGTTCAGGATCATTGTTAGTTGAAATTGTTGCAATTTGATTTAACATTTCATCGTCGACTTTTATTGCCATATCTTCGAGATATTCAATAACTTTATCAACTGCTTTATTAATACCTTCTTTTATTTGCCTAGCATTAGGATTTTCTATAGCGTAAGCATTCTTTAAAATTGCATGAGCTAATACTGTTGCGGTTGTTGTACCATCTCCAGCTTCTCTTACTGTTTTTCTAGCTGCTTCTTTTAATAATGTAGCGCCCATATTTTCAACAGGGTCTAATAATATAATGGAATCAGCAACTGAAACCCCATCTTTTGTAATTACTGGACGACCATTTCCGTCTTCCAGCAAAACACATTTACCACTTGCTCCTAATGTTGAGCTAACTGCTTTAGCTAGTTTTTCTATACCGGTAAATACTTTATCACTCGCTTCTTTCCCAAAGCTTAAGTTTTTGACTATTGCGTCTGACATAATTTTATTTGATTAAATTGATATAACTTATATATCACCTGCTTTTTAGGACTTTTACTTTCCTTGGCCTCTATATGCTTTTTTATATAGCTTAGAGGTTTTTAATTTAGATGATTTTGTTTTTGCATGAACACCTGGTCTTGAAATGTCTTTTACAATAACTTTAGCAACGACAGTCTGTTTCGCCATAATTGATATAATATTAATATTAATAAAAGTAACCATAGGATCCAAGAATAATCTGCCTTCTTATCTATAGTTTTATTTTTACCAGAAACTTTCTCTGTTTTATTTACTTTAATAGTTGCTACGGAGTCCATACGCTTATTATTAGACTCTGTTTTGTTATTTGTATATAAAGTATTAGCTTTATTTTTTTTTATCTTTAAAACAACGTTTTTATAAACTTTGCCGTCTACCACAATTTCTTTGCATGTATCAATTGGCGTAATAGTTATCTCACTATTATCAATTGTTGTAACTATATTTGTAGAATCCGTTTTTTGTTTTGTTTCTATAGTTGTAACCGCAATTTTTGTTTCGGCCACACTGTCCTTTTTTATATCAAGTTTATCTACTTGAACTTTCCTGCTTCCGCAAGATGTTAATACAATTAAAAATAATAATATAAAATTTTTCATTACGATAATATAGTTAGTGATATTTCTTTAGCTGCTTGCATTTTTTTAAATAACTTTTCAAATGCTTTTCTTGATTGGCCAACATAGTTGGCTCCTCTTGTTTGCCCAACAAGTATACAACCTTCTGTATCATGATTAGTGTTGCCACTATGTATACGAACTCCTTCAAAGTTTGGTACATTTAATAATAAAGGTAATAATCTTTTGAACCTATTAGATTGATTGATTATAACTTTATAAGTTCCCTTTGGAATTGCTGTTTCGTTTTTAATCTTTACCGGTCTTTCTGTATCCTCTAGCGTGTAACATTGGAAAATACCATCCACCAATAGTTCACCTATTGTAGATGTATTAGTCTTGTGTAGTCTCTTTACTGTTATCTGCATTTTTATTTCCTTTTATTTTAATTATTAACCAGTCGTATATTTTCATTGAGGTATATATTATTGATATTAACAATAATAATATTTTTAGTGTATCTTCCAAATTCGTAAGACTCATTATAAGTGTTAAAGCATTTAAAGAATAAACGCGTAGGCTACATTGATCCATTATCTCTTCAGTTTATTAACAATGTCCGTAAATCCTTGAATTCCTATGTATGCTGTAGATATAATAACCCAATCAGATGAGGTTAAATATCCTGAGAATAATCCCGTGCATGCTACTATAAAAACAGATAGTTTTCTACTTATCCATTTATTTAATAATAAATCTAATTGTTCTTTACTCATTTTCTTCATTTGTATAAGGTTGTTTATCATACCATGTCCATCCATCTATTGGATATTCATAAGTATCTTTTTCTTCTTTTAATAATGTATAATCAGGTGCATACACAAAGTTAGGTGCATATTCCCAAATTAAATCTTCGTTTTGTCTGTAAAATCCTTCCATATTATCCTGTTATTGTCCAACCTCTTGACGTTAATACTAATCTATCTGCTGCTGTTAAACCCGCTGCTCCTGTGCAACTTGTTATATTTATTGTTTTACTCACTACGTTACCTTGTGCTGCTATATCAGCAAATAATGTATTCAACGCAGCAGTTGATAAATCACAAAAAGAAACATTTATTTGTGGCGATGCACCTGTCCATTGACCTGCTGATGCATTTAACAATCTTAATGAATTTAATTTATTAAAGTTTGTTGTTGTGCTAGTTCCGTTTAATCTTAATACTGAAAAAGGACAGCTATAACTTAAAGAAGTTATTAAATTTGAAAATAATGTCGAAGATCCCCCATTTAAAGATGAAACTAATGGGGTTGCTGTTAAACTTCCAATTCTATTTAAATTATTTATTGTTGTTAAATTTCCACATTCCGATAACATATTGTCTATTGAATTTACTAACGAAGTTTGTGTAGTCGGTAGAGTCACAGTTCTTAAACTAGAGCATTGTTGGAATGAATTTGCAAAAGTTGTAGTGTTTGTAGATATTGTATTTGGAAATAATAAAGTAGTTAATGATGTACAAAGTTGAAATGTAAAACCAAAATCACTACAAGCATTCATACTAGTTGGCAAAGTTAATGATGTTAAACTATAACAATTTGAAAAACCTCCATTTATTGTTGTTACTGAGTTCATAGTACTTGGAAATTGTATTGAACTTAATCTAAAACAAGATGCAAATACAGCACTTAAATTATTTACAATATTTAAACTAGTTGGCAATACTACATTTTCTAATTTTTGACAACCGCTAAAAGTCCCGGCCATTGAAATACAACTATTTTGAGCATTATTCGGTAATGTTATTGATGTAGCACTCCAACAAGAATCGAAAGTAGCTGACAAAGTTTGAATTATCCATCCACTAGGTATTGTTATTGAACGTAATGAAATACAAGTTTGAAATGTAGAACTCAAATTTATAGTTGCACCAACAGTTGTTGGAAAAGTTATTGAATTTAATAAAAAGCAATTTGCAAATGTACTCTGCATTGTTGTTAAATTCGGGCAAGGAGACTGAAAAATTATATTTGTTATACTACTACAACTTGAAAATGTTGAGGATAATGTTGATGCATTGAAATTTATTGGAAATATTATATTTTTTAAATTTGTGCAACTTGCAAATAAACTAGCTGCGTTATAAATTGCATTTGAAGAACAAGAAGACGGAAAATATACATTTTGTAAATTCCAACAATTTGAAAAAAATGAGGAAATATTTACTGCTGTTCCTGCTGAAACAGGACTTGGCATTGATGTAAATCTAATCCATTGTAAAGAAATACAATAAAAAAAGCTAGTAGTTGCTGTAACTAATAAATTTATACTAGGTAAAGTAATATTCTTTAATGAAAAACAACTTCTACACATATCTGTCATTATAGTACAAACATTTAAGGTTGTAGGAAATGAAATTGTTCTTAAATTTGTGCAAGTATTAAAAGCCCCTGATAATGTTGTAATTAATGTTGAATTACTTGGCAATATTATATCTCTTAAATTAACACAATTTCTAAAAGTATTAAAAAAAGTTGTTAGTGAACTTGCCGAAGTTGGCATAATAACTACATATAAATTAGGACAATTCAAAAACATACTATCCATTTGATTTGTCCAACTTACTGTATTTGGTAGTTTTACATATTCTAATAATTGGAATGACCCTGTGCTATTTGGTTGAGCAGCTAATGAATTAAAATAATAAGTAAAAAATGTATTATTATTACAAGTATTATTACCAAAATATGCCTCTAATAAACCTATATTGTAATAAGAGCTACCACCTGTAACACTGAAATTTGAGATATGTTTTGCATTTGTAATTACGCAAGTTGCGTCTCCGTATATTCTAATCTTAAATGTATTGTAACCTCTTGAACAAGGTGTTCCGCCCGTTGAATAAACGTGATTTGTAGTTGTTGAAGCTGTAGTTGAAATTGTATCAGTTACTCCATCTCCCCAATCAATGTATATATTACCCGATGTACGAGTAAATGTAGTTGTTATCGCAAATGCTTTAGCTCCTGTATCAGCAACTAAAAATTGAACCTCGTTAGGGGTATCAGTTATAGTTATCCAATCAGCAGGTCTTACCCAATCAACAGGTGTTGGAATAGGTGCAATTGTATTTATTAATGCGTTAAATGCCATTAGATTTAAGTTGTTTGTGTTATTACTATATCCACAGTCATATTTGCTTGTGGAGGAAATTGTGAGTAGAATGTAGCTACTCCTGCTGCTACTGCAACAAATGGAAGTACTTGAGCGTTATATGCTGTTAAGTAGCTTGCGTTTTGAGGTGTTACTGAAACATCGCAAGTAGTTGTTACATTAACATTACTAAATGCGTATGTATAATAACTTCCTACTAATGTCCAAGAGCCAACTGCTAAAGTTTGCGATGTAAGTTTAACGGGGGTTGAACCTCCCCCACCACCACTATATTGTGGAATATTTAACGTATTACCAACTAATGTAGCAGGACCACTTGTTCCTGTAGTTGTTAATGTTAATGTATTTTGTTTCCCGTCTAATTGCGTTTGTATCGCGGACGTTACTCCTTTTACGTAAGTTAATTCTGTTAAACTTGGATAACCGCCTGAAGTGTTTAACCCAGTTAATACCCCGGTACCACTAATACTAGCAATAGTATTGGCAGAAGTATATGAGGCTATTATTCCGGTAGAAAATGTTTTTGCTCCTGCTATAGTTTGAGTTCCTGTTGTAATTACTCCTCTAGCGGTTGCCGAAGCATCCGGTAAATTGAATGTATGTACTGTTCCAACAGAACTAATAGTAAAGTCAGTTCCTGTAGTACTTGTAGAAAAAGTTTGGGTTGCTGCTGTTAAACCATTTAAAGACGTTATTGCTGTGCTTAATGGTGTATATCCTAATACAGTTGGTATAGAAGCAGTCTTCCATTGCCCCGGAGAGCCACCGAAATAATATAGAATATCATTTACAGAAGGACTCTGAGCTTGTACATTATGTAATTCATCTAATTCATATCCGTTCTGTACTCTTACATACCATCTTCCTGCTGAACCATTACTTGCTGTTGTAACAACTCCTAAATAAACTAAATGATTAGGTGCATAAGGTTTTACCTTTGTAATGCTTCCAGCTGTTGATCCTAGATATACAGGATCTCCATCAGCCCAAGTCGATGTAGGCAAAATACTAAGCCCATCTAAAAGACCCTGAACTATAATAATACCTTTTTGATTTGTAGCAATAGAAGAAGAAACGACAACTCCAACTGTTTGAGCAGATGTTGAATCTCCCGTATTGTTTGCGAGTTTCACAGTCATTCTATCTCCAGTTCCTCCAAAAGCATAAACAACTTGTCCTTTTGTTATTGTTGATGCATCCGCATTTGTAACATAAGCAAATAAACTATTTGGGGAAGTTCCAATACATTGGAAAATATTAAGAGTAGAATTATAAGTACAAAGCATTTCTCCTCCATCCCATATATCTCCACCAATTAAAGGACCATTGTTGTTCTCATATAATGGCACAGCCCCTAATGCATTTATATTTAAAGTAGCACCTGTAGTGTTACCATTTGTAAATCTAATTAAATAAGCATCTCCATCTGCATAAGAGCTTACTCCAGTTATAGTTGCAGCATAAGTATCTGTTCCTGTGGCTGTCGCATGAGGTATACTTCCTCCGGTTGAGGTAGCCGATAAAGTACCACCAGATAAGGTTAATCCTGATCCAACAGTAATTTCTTCCATTACACCTGTTCCCGCAGTACTTCTACCAATAAGTTTATTAGTGGACATTGACGTGGATATAGTAGGGGTGTTACCTCCAGTTGATGTTATTGGTCCTGTTGCTCCAACAGATGTAACAGTTCCAACATTCCAAGTTCTATTTGCTGTTAAATCATATGTTGTACCATTAATTGTCAATGTTCTTGAATTTGGAACAAACCCGGTAACAACTGGTATGTCACTTAAAAAAGCAACCGTACCATTTGCGTTTTGGAAAGTATATACATTATTTCCTACACCGCTAAAATTTAACATAGGTGTATATGCACCATTACTAAATCTAACTGCGCCTAGTCCATCATTATAAAATAGAAGTTCATTTGTAACCGCTCCTTTTATAACAACTCCACTATCATAAAACTCTAATGTTCCGTAATCTAGATTATTAGTATCATAACCATATAAAACCCCAATCTTAGCGTTTAATAAAGATACATTACCTGCAGTTAATACTTGGTTTAACGTAGGTGTTGAACTTGTAGGAAAAGTGGCTAATGAGCCATCCCCTCGTACGTATTGAGAAGTTGTTCCGGTTGGTATTGGGAAATATGTAGTAGCCGCAGTAGTGCTTAACAGATAAGGTGATAATGCCAGTGCTGATATAAATGGATTAATCCCATCATCACCATCATTTATTAAATCGCTTGTCTTAGTAGGTATATTACCCCCACTAGATAAAACAAAAGAACTTAAATCATAATATGTGTTTTTTGTAATATTTCCATTGCCTCCTATGAATTGTAAAGTTAATGTATAAAAATTAGGATTAACAGTTACTGTATATCCTATTATTTTATAATGACCAAATGTGCTTGGTTGGTTTTGTTGTGCCAGTAATATTTCACTCCCATTTAAATAATTTAAAAATGCTACAACGTTGGCATTACCTAAATCACTTATAGATACTATTAACTGTGTTATACTAGAAAACAAGGTATTATCCCCTCCGCCTGCCGGGAACGATATAGTTTTAGGTATATTAGGAACCTCAACAAATTGAAATGACAATTGTCCTCCAACTGATACTTTGGAATTAGTATTTAAATAATCTACTACAGTTTGAGCCGTATAGTTAACAGTATTATTACTGCCCGCTTTTGTACCTAAAAATAGGTCTGCGTCTACAACAGAGCTGCTTACTGGATAATAATTACCTATTGCCATTTATTTGTTTTATGGTGTTACTAATGCTATAGTATAAGATACCCAAGCAGTAGTGTTAGTTTTTTCATATATTTTTAATACGGCCGGGTTTGCACATTGCACTTTAAATCCTATCATTGCATTTGGGTATAATGTGTTTAATGTGTTTCCACTTAATGCTACAGCAGTAGGATTACTTACTGTCTTTGTTTCTGCCAAATTGATTATGTCAGCCATATAAAAAGACTTGGTCGGATTACCATCATATGGTCTATCTGGATCAACATGTGTTCCTAATACTAAATCCGTAATTGCTGGTTGTGCTATTGGATAGCTATATAATATTGCCATTTTATTTTTATTAACAATTCCACTTGTCTAATGCAAGTTTTTTTCTCGTTGGTTCTCCATTTGGTTTTTTCAAAGGTCCAGGCATACCCGACATTCTAGCACAAAAAGATTTACGTCTTTTAGCATCTTTACTACCAGGCTTTAATTCAGACGGTTTTTTAGTCACCGCTGTTTGCAATTTACTTCCTGGATTTTCTCTTCTATAACTTGCAACACCTTTAGCGTTTAATCCACCTTTAGGGTCTTTGCCCTCTTTACGTGTCCAAGCTGCAGTTTTTTTCTGCATAACCGGAGTTGCTTTTTTAGCAGCTGCCCCACAAGAACATTTGCCTTTACATTTACATGCCATACCGTATTTTTTTATTTATGATACATTGCTTTTACTAGATCTTCTAGCCCCCATACCAACTTTCTTTTTAGCTGATACTACTTTTGTTTTTTCCGCTTGTGTCATTTGACCCCATGGTTTTGGTGAGTCTTTACTTACCCTAACCGAAGGCCTACAAGCTTTAACACCTTTTCTATCTGGAGATCCACATGGATTACCTTTCTCGTCTGTCCACTTCTCTTTAAACCATCGTTTCAAAGAAGCTCCTTCTGCTGTCTTGCGAACTGCCATTATTTATTTTTTCTGCATTTAGCAATAGCACCACTTGCATAGGCTGAAGGAAAAACTTTATAAGATGCTTTTACTTTTCTATAACAATCATCTTTAAGCATTATGGGTGATTTTTGCTTTACCGGAGATTCAATAACCCCTCTACCAATTAAAACATCCTTGAAAGTAACTTTATTGTCGCCACTCAAATCTTTTAATTTTTTCAAAGGGCCGTGATTACATCCGCATCCATTTCCTTCTCCAATAGTATAACCATTGTTCTTGCTTACACCCAAACCTTGTGGGCCTATACCTTTTCCGTACATATTACTTTATTTTATAATGTTTACCACTTTCTTTTTTTGTGCCCTCACCTTCATTACCTCTATTCTGTTTAACAGATTCAAATCTACCATCTTCATGGTCATAGTCCATACCTTTCTTACCAGGATTCTTACGATGCATTCTCTGTGCATGTGCCTTTTTTGCCGTTCTATCGTCCGTCTTAGCATATGCCAAATCTCTTTCCGCTTTAGCCTTAGCCGCTTTAGGAGATAGTTTCTGCTTCAATAAAGGCGACTGTATGCCTAAATGGTATTCCATAATCTAATACTTTAATATAGTTTATACAATCACGCATAGTTAGTAAATCTTACAGTGCGACATTAGCCTGCTATTTATTTAATATAACTACCTAACGTCACACTTTTAAAAAAAATATTATAAAAAATTTTTTGAAAAAAAATATTAGCATAGGGGAAATAATAAAAATGTTATAACAAATATATAAGGAAGGGGCTATGCACTATTTTCAAGCTGCCCTGCTGATTTGGAAAACGGTTTTGAATTTGCCGGGTCCCCCGACTTTTCGGATTCCGTACGGCATGGTTTGAGCCACGTGACGATTTACGTGAAAGTTTCGGGAATTGTTTGGAGATTCGGATGTGTGCCGTGTCGTGTGCCGTGTGTCGTGTCGTGTCGTGCGCCGTGCTCGGCGTTGTGTGTGTTGCTTGCCGTTGCCGTTGCCGATACGCGGAGTGTGGCAACACGCGGAGCGTGTAT
>Ga0222713_10001540_pt1 | contig 25748 bp, 20 predicted proteins | sample C33_649DmetaG_FD_165061 | JGI IMG/M metagenome (GOLD analysis project Ga0222713, IMG submission 165061) | Estuarine water microbial communities from San Francisco Bay, California, United States - C33_649D | ecosystem: Environmental > Aquatic > Marine > Unclassified | place: USA: California... | reverse complement strand
GGCAATGTCTCTCGTTACCGGCACCCGATGCCGTCCTGGTCAGCTATGTTGACTCGGAGTTTGACGGCCGAAATTTTCTGGTATGGATGAAAGGCCGACCCGACACTTCAATGATACCGGCAATTGTCATATATGAGAGCGAGTCGCAGGCCAAGGGTGGTATCGGATTTCTGGATGGGGCTTCTGACTATGTGACGAAGTCCTTCAACTTTGTCGCGCTTGCGTCGAGGCTCAGTACACTGATCGAGCTGGCCCGGTTGAGGGGCCGGCAGGGTCTTGGTGAAAAGTCTGCTTTATCGAATTCGCCGGGGCATGACTTTGCCGGGCGCATGGATCTTCAGGACGCATCTGCTGATACACAAACGCACCGGATCCTGATTGTCGATGACAGCGAAATCAACCGTGAGATCGCCAAGTTTTTTCTTTCGGATGCCGGCTTTGAAGTGCATGCTTTTGGGCAGGCGGATGCCGCATTTCAAGCGGCTTCAGAACTTTCATTCGACCTCGTTCTCACTGACCTCAATATGCCCGGCGTTGACGGATATGAACTCTCGGAAGCCCTGCGCAAACTGCCGGGGTATGCCGGAACGCCCATTCTGGCAATGACTGCATCGACTTTTGACGAGGTCAGGAAAAGGTGTGCTGCTGCAGGTATCGATGGTCATCTGGACAAGACGGCTGATCCTGAGGTCATGATTCAGACCGTTAGGAGGTTTTTGCCCGCCGCTGAACAGCGCAAGGGTGGCGCCGCGGTTGAATCAAAGGGCCTTCCATTACCCGATTCGATCCGTGACATTCTTGTTTCCGTGGATGGCCTGGATTACGACATGGCGATGTCGCATCTCGGCAGCAAAGACCTTTACGTAAAATTACTAGGCGAATTCCTGTCGCTGCATGCTGGCGATATGGTTGAAATGGCGCGTTTGCTTGGAACATCAAGCCACGCCGACGCATTACGCCTGGTGCATACCCTTAAAGGTCTGGCGGGGACTCTGGGGCTGATCAAACTTCAGAGCGCGTCCATTCACCTGGAGCGTGGCATGCTGTACAAAATCCCCGCTAAACTGACAGACCTTTATGTTGAACGTACAGGCCAACTGCTTGGCAGGCTGCAATCCGATCTTGGAATGGCACTGGGAAAAATGGCCGCCGCCAGCTAGTTGCTGTTACCGGACGCCGGCTGCCGGCCGTTTTCACCGGAGCGCCGCAATGCCGCTTTTATGGCGTTGATTGTCAGCACATGCAGGGCTGTGAGTTTTTCAAGCGGAGGCTTGATGTCCTGTGAACCTTGCAGGGCCTGTTCCAGAGTGTTGGCAACCCGGGCAAGATCTCCGGCGCCGATGCTCTCGCAAAGTCCTGCATAAGTCCTCAAACACTGCGAGGCGGCATCACGCTGTTCACGGCCAATGGGTGTGCCAATCCGGTCCGGTAGATCCTCCTCCGTCAAAACGAACAGGCGAAGCGCTGAGACGTAGAAATCGAAGTGGTCGCCCATAGACCGTATCGCTCCAATGCTGTCTATGCCCGCAATCTCGATCAGTGCGGGTTCTTTTGGCACGGGTTCGTCTTTCTCCGAAGGCGTAAACGGTATGGGCCTAGCCGGATCGATCCATCGCTCCAGTGTTGATAACAGCAACTCCAGATCAATCGGTTTTGATACATAGTCGTTCATCCCGGCATCAATGCAGCGTTGCCTGTCGCTGATCAGCGCATGGGCTGTCAGCGCGATGATCGGTATTTTTCCAAGCAGCGGGTTTTCCCTGATCAGCTTTGTTGCAGTCAGTCCATCCATTACCGGCATCTGGATGTCCATCAATATCAGATCGAAGCGGTCGTCTTTTTTAGCAAGTAGGTCAATAGCCTCCTCGCCGTTCATGGCTGCAGTAATAACGGCGCCCTGGGATTCCAGGAATTCCCTCGCAATCTGCTGGTTGATGAGGTTGTCTTCAACCAGGAGTATGCGAACACCCTGCAGCCTGTTGCTGCCAGGATAGCCCTCCGTGCCGGCGGTATGGGAGGCAGTGTTCTGAGGAAGTGCTGCAACGAGTGCGTCAAATATCGCGGATGCGGTTGCTGGCTTTGTGAAGAATCCGTCGATGCTGCCGCTGTGCTGGCTGCTGGAAAGCAGTTCCTTTCCCAATGCGGTCATCATGATGATGATCGGTTTATAGGTTGCTCTTTGTTTGATCAGGCGTGCGGCCATGTCGCCGGTAACGCCCGGCATTTTCCAGTCCATCAATATCAAGGAGTATTTCGCCCCCTGGCTGGTCGCTTTTTCAATGGCCATTTCACCGGAGTCGGCTACGTCACAGTCAATGTTGAAAGATTCGAGGTGGGCAATGACGATATCCCTGGCATCCGGATTGTCGTCGACAACCAGGGCCCTCGCACCCATGAACCAGTTGGGAACGATCTTTCGTGCAAGGACATTTGATTTTTTAAGCGGGATGGAGAAACGGAATGTCGAGCCGGCCCCGGGCTGGCTGTCGACAGTGATTTCCCCGGACATCAATCCGACAATCCGCTTGCAGATTGCCAGTCCCAGCCCTGTTCCGCCGAACCGTCGGGTAATTGATATGTCGGCTTGCGAAAAGGAATCGAAGACATGTTTTTTCTGCTCTTCGGTCATGCCAATGCCGGTGTCCCGTACCCTGAATTCGATGAGTACACGGTCCTCGGTCTCTTGCAGGAGATCTGCCGTCAAAGTTATGCTGCCCTTCTCCGTAAACTTGACGGCATTGCCGATAAGATTGGTCAGGACCTGGGTGAGGCGCAGCGGGTCCCCGATCACGACTTGGGGTACTTCCTTGCCGAGACGGTAAAGCAGTTCAATGGGTTTTTCAGCGATCGCAGGGCCGACAAAAGTACTTACCTTGGAAAGTATTTCATCCAGATCGAAGGTCTTGTCTTCAAGCTCCATTTTTCCGGCATCGAGCTTCGAAAAGTCAAGAATGTCATTGATGATGCCAAGCAAGGACTTTCCAGACTGATAGATTTTCTGAACGTAGTCGCGCTGCTTGTCGTCGAGTCTGGTCTTGAGTGCGAGTTGCGCCATCCCGATGACAGCATTCATCGGGGTTCTGATTTCGTGGCTCATGTTGGCAAGGAACATCGATTTGACCTGGTCCGCCTGCTCGGCAGACTCTTTTGCGATGCGCATTGATTGCCCAGCCGATACGACATCGGTGATATCGCTGACTCCCCAGATGTAGCCTTTGACGATACTGTTCTTGTCGATGCGGGACCTGATCAGACGTGCCCAGAATGTACTACCGCCGAAGCGTTTTAGCTGTAGATCCACAGGAACGCCATCCCGGATCGGCTCTTCCGTCGATGAGTCGCCGATATCGGGTAGCAGGCCGCTGAACGTCGTTTCCATCAGAGTGCCTGGAGGATAGTGGAGCAGTTCCTCCATTTTCCTGTTGTAGCGCGTAATCAGATCGCCTTTCTGCACCATGATGCCGACACCGGCGGACTCGAAGAGGGCTTGTTGAAACTGCAACTCCTCTCTCAGATCGTTTTCACGCTGTTGCAGCGAGTTGGTCATCCGGTTGAATGCTTTTGCCAGTCGAGTAAGCTCTTCTGCGCCGGTTTCAGGGAGTTTTTCGCTGAAATCCCCGCTAGAGACCTTGTTAACGCCGCGGGAGAGCAGAGTAATCGGGCGGATCACCAGCAGCAGCTGTGTCAAGCCGAGCAAAAGCGCGTTTAACAGGCAAGCGCCCACCAAGACAAACCCGAGGATTCTGATTTCCTGCCGTATTTCCCTCCGCAGTTGATTGTCGTCCGGGAATACCGTCAGGGTTCCGATTAAATTTTCTTTATGCCTGATATCGACCGAAATGCTTTGGCCCTGGTGGGAAGTGTTGATTTTTTCAAGCGGGTAGATCAGTCGCCCGTCGGCATTGCTGAGCGTCGCATCGACCCATCCCGGATGTAATTCAATCAGCCGGTTGAGTGTGCCCTCCAAGGCTGCCAGGTCGCTAGAAAGGATATCGGGAATCAGCGTGGTGCCGATGTAGGTCAGTTGCTGCTTTTCGTTTTTTTGCCTGGTCGCGAGGCGGTCCTTTTCCAGGAAGGGTTGCAAGACGAGCGAAAGGAACAACAAAATCAGCAACAGTATTATTGATGTGATCGAGACCAGTCTCGTTTTGAGGGACATTACCGACGCCAATGCTTTTTTACACAAGCCGTTATTGAACGAAAAACTCGTCGAGTTTCATGTTTTCGACCGCTTTGTATTCGCTGTTGACAGCGATGCCGATTTTGAGGATCGGAACTTTTGACAGCTGAGCTCGGCCTTCAGGGGTTTCGGTGTATGCCAGTATGGCTTTCTGAAATTGTTTCGAAATTGCAGCCGGGATGCGGGCATGCGCAGCAATGGGGTGTGTTGGCAAGGCAGCTGTCCTGTAAAGAATTCGCAGCTGATTCTTTATGGCGGGGGTTTCGGCTTCCAGTGTACTTTCGATACCGCCGCCGGCATCGACGATGCCGGCAATAACGGAGCGATATACCGACGCATGCGACTTGACGTATGAAATTTCAGGCGCGATCTTGAATTTACGTGCGAATTCCGCTCTGGGAATCAGTGAGGCTCCAAGAGCGTTGGGCGCCGGCATGGCTATTTTCTTGCCATGGAGTTCCTCCACCTGCTTGATGGGATTTTCATTGCGTACCACGATGATGCCTTGGAGTGGCTCAGCGTGGTCTCTTAGCAGGGCGGTGTAACGTTGCGACCTTTGTGCTTGTACGAAGTGGTAGGGATTCATGTAGGCAAAATCGAATTCCCCTTTGTAGAGACGCGTCTCGAAATCGGGGATTGTCCGAGCGGTGCGCAGGATGATGCGATGACCGGTTTTCAGCTCGATTTCCCTGACGATTGGCGCCCATGCTTCCTCAATCTTGCGGGAGTCGAATTGCGGGACGATGCCCAGCGAAAATTCTGCCGACTGGGATACCGCGCTATAACCCATTAGCATGAAAAAAATGATCAGAAGCTGATATCGGATTCCGTTACTGCCGTATTTGTCGGGAATGTGCTTGACTGTTTTTTTGTGGGGTGTGGTCATGATGTGAATGTCAAAGTCATCCCAAGCCGCAGATTTATATAATTAATATACTATTGATGAATCACAGAGTTGTGAATAAAAATGAAAACTTGAAGGGAATGTAGCAGTTTTTTTGGAAGAGAAATCAGTTTGCAGGTTTGCGTACGGCGAATGGCTGCGGACGGCGTCATAAAGCTGTCTGGAATCAGCCACTTCGGCGACGATTTCGTGGTCCGGCCGTTCCAGCGTCATACGCAGGAGCAGGGGGCGCTGCAGAGTTTCGTCTAGCAGCTTGATTTTCATACCCGGATCCCCCGAATTACATACCAGCCGGGGGTGATCTGTTCGGGCGATATACTATGGGCTATGCAAGTCTCCTCCATGCACTTCAAGGCGCGGGTCGGCGAAAAGCTGGCCGACGTCAAACTCCAGTCGGCTTTGAAGAAGCTGCAGGGGAATTTCGTCAAAGGCCGGGCCGACCGCATTACCGAACTCGACAATTTCCACGAGATCCGTGACGCTGCCGCGGCCATCCGCGATCGCACCTTGGCCAACCTCGATGTCTACCTTGATACCTTCGAACGTAACGCCAAGGCACGCGGCACGGTGGTGCACTGGGCGGAGACGCATGATGACGTGAACCGCATCGTGCGCGAGATTGCTGCGCAGCACGGCGTGCGCAAAGTCATCAAATCGAAGTCGATGGTTACCGAAGAGTGCGCGCTCAATGACGCACTGATTGATGCCGGGCTGGAGGTCGTTGAAACCGATCTCGGTGAATACATCCTGCAACTGGCGCAGGAGCCGCCCTCGCATATTGTCGCGCCGGTGGTGCACAAGACGCGCGATGAAGTTTCGGACCTCTTTGCCGAAAAACACAATGCACCGCGGCTGACCGATATTCCGGCGCTGTGCCGTGAGGCGCGGGAAAAGCTGCGCCCGCATTTCCTCTCCGCGGACATGGGTGTGTCGGGTGCGAACTTCGTCATTGCCGAAACCGGTTCCACGCTGATTGTCACCAACGAAGGCAATGGCCGACTGGTGACGACGCTGCCGAAAGTACATGTGGCGATCACCGGCATCGAGAAAGTGGTGGCGACGCTGGAAGACGTCACCACGCTGCTGCGGCTGCTGCCGCGGCACGGCACGGGGCAGAGCATCACCAATTACATTTCGGTGACCACCGGCGCGCGCCGCGAGGGCGATAGCGACGGCCCCGAGCATTTCCATGTGATTCTCGTTGATGCCGGCCGGACGAAATTGCTGGGCGGCGACATGCAGGAGATGCTGCGTTGCATCCGCTGCGGTGCCTGCATGAACCACTGCCCGGTTTATCAGAGTGTCGGCGGCCATGCCTATGGCTGGGTGTATCCCGGGCCGATGGGGTCGGTGCTGACGCCGACCTATGTCGGACTGCAGAATGCAGGCGATCTGCCGAATGCGGCGACGCTGTGCGGGCAGTGCCATGTTGCCTGCCCGGTAAAGATTCCGTTGCCCGAGTTGCTGCGCAAGCTGCGCGAGCAGCAGTTCGAACTCAAGCTGAAGCCCTGGTTCGAGATGTACGCGCTGCGCGCCTGGGGCTGGCTGGCGCAACATTCATGGCTCTACTCGATGACGACGCGGCTGCAGGCGCGGCTGCTGAAGTCGGCGGCGGATGATCGTGGCATGATCCGCAGCCTGCCTTTTGCCGGCGGCTGGACGGACCGGCGTGACCTGCCGGCGCCGGAAGGACGGACGTTCCGCGAGCTGTACCGGGCGGCATCGAAAAATGGTTAAACAACAGAAATTGGCGCATTACTGGAGGAGTTTATGAACAAACCGGCAGACCATTCCGCCGTGGCCACCGTCCCCTTGTGGATCGACGGCAAAGTCCGCAACGCGAGTTCGACGCGCAGTGCCGATGTCACCAACCCGGCAACCGGCAAGGTGACTCGTCGCGTGCCGCTGGCCAACGCGGCGGATATCGAGGCGGCTGTTGCCGCCGCGAAACGCGCCTTCCCGGCCTGGCGCGATACGCCGCCCCTGCGCCGCGCACGCATCCTGATGAAGTTCCGCGAACTGCTGGTGGCCCACCATGAGGAACTGGCGCGCCTGGTGACCGATGAACACGGCAAGACCCTGCCCGATGCGATGGGTTCGGTGCAGCGCGGACTTGAGGTCGTCGAATTCATGACCGGCATTCCGCAGTTGCTGAAGGGCGAGCATAGCCCCGATGTCGGCACCGGCGTTGACACCCATTCACTGCGCCAGCCGCTGGGGGTTTGCGCGGGCATCACGCCGTTCAACTTCCCGGTGATGGTGCCGCTGTGGATGTTCCCGGTGGCAATCGCCTGCGGCAATACCTTCGTGCTGAAACCTTCGGAAAAAGTGCCGTCGGCGTCGATGCGCATGGCTGAGTTGCTCAAGGAGGCGGGGTTGCCCGATGGCGTGCTTAATGTGGTGCACGGCGACAAGGAGGCCGTGGACGGGTTGTTGCATCATCCTGACGTCAAGGCAGTGTCCTTCGTCGGATCGACGCCGATCGCCAAATACATTTACGAAACCTGCGCCCATGAAGGCAAGCGCGTGCAGGCGCTGGGCGGCGCGAAGAATCACGCGGTGGTGCTGGCCGATGCCGATCTCGATTTTGCAGCGGATGCGCTGATCGGTGCAGCCTATGGCTCAGCCGGCGAGCGCTGCATGGCCATTTCGGCGGTGGTTGCAGTGGAAGAGGTTGCCGATCAACTGGTGGCCAAGCTCAAGGCGGCTGCTGAAAAACTGAAAATCGGTTCCGGCCATGACAAGGGCACCGATATGGGGCCGGTGATCAGCCGCGTACATCGCGACAAGATTTCCGCTTATGTCGATCAGGGTGTTGCTGCAGGCGCGAAGCTGGTGCTTGACGGTCGCGGGCACAAGGTGCCGGGGCATGAAGACGGCTTTTTCATCGGCGCGTCGCTGTTTGACAAGGTGCGCACCGACATGAGCATCTACCGGGATGAAATCTTCGGACCGGTGCTGGTGGTGCTGCGGGTGAAATCGCTCGATGAAGCGATTGCGATGATCAATGGCAATCCCTTTGCCAACGGCACGGCGGTGTTCACGCGTTCCGGTGGTGCGGCACGACGTTTCGAACGCGAGATAGAAGTCGGCATGGTCGGCATCAATGTACCGATCCCGGTGCCCATCGCGTTTTATTCCTTCGGTGGCTGGCGCAACTCGCTGTTCGGCGACCAGCATGTGCATGGTCCGGAAGGCGTGCGTTTTTATACCCGAGGCAAGGTCGTGACCACGCGTTGGCCCGATGACAAGGCGTTGCCCACCGGCTTCAACATGCCGACGCTGGGCTGATGTCCGCACGCGCCAACATCCTTGCCCGCATCCGCACCCGTCAGGGCAAGGCGGTGACGCCGCGCGCTGCGGAGCAGGATAAGGTCGCGCAGTTCATCGCCGAACATCCGCAAAGCCCGCGCCCTTATGTCGATGCCGATCTGGTGGCGCGGTTTCGCGACCGTGCGCTGAATCTGACCACCAGCGTCGAGGATATTGCTTCGTTGCAGGACTTGCCTGCAGCAGTGGCGCGTTATCTGACTGAAAAGCAGTTGCCGAAAACAGCAGTGTGCTGGCCCGATTACGCGATGCTCGACTGGGCGGGGCAGGGTCTTCAGGTCGAGGGCCGTCCTGCGTGCGATACGGATCTGGTCGGTATCACCGGGGCGTTTTGTGCCCTCGCCGAAACCGGTACGCTGATGATGTGTTCGGGGCGGGATACGCCGGCCACGACCAGCCTGTTGCCGGAAACGCATATTGCTGTCGTCTCCAAGAGCCGAATCGTCGCCGGCATGGAGGATGCGTGGGTATTGTTGCGTCGTGACATCGGCACGATGCCACGCGCCGTGAATTTTATTTCGGGACCTTCGCGTACCGCCGACATCGAGCAGACTGTAACGCTGGGCGCCCACGGCCCCTACCGCGTGCATGTGCTGCTGATTCCCTAGCCGTTCCTGGTTTTGATCTGAATCAAACAGCGCCCTGTTGTGGTGGATAGCATGGGCCTATGAGCCGCGAACCTGATCCAGAAAAAAACGCCCCGGCTGATTCATCCGTAGATTGGCATGACCGGGATGTGGCGACTGCACTATCCACGTTGAGCAGCGATGCGCAGCGTGGTCTTGCCGCAGTGGAAGCGGCAAGACGCCTGGCATTGTATGGTCCCAATCTGCTGCAGCAGGGAGACCGGCGCAGCCCCTGGCGTATTCTCGCGGCCCAGTTTGCCGACTTCATGATTCTCGTGCTGATGGCGGCCGCAGTGCTGTCCGGCGTGGTCGGCGACATCGCGGACACGCTGGCGATTGTCGCCATCCTGCTGCTCAATGCAGTTATCGGTTTTACGCAGGAATATCGCGCCGAAAAGGCGATGGCTGCTCTGCAGCGTATTGCTGCGCCTTCAGCGACCGTCATGCGCGACGGTCAGCGTTTGGTGATTGCGGCCGCCGAATTGGTGCCCGGTGACCTTGTGCTGCTGGAGGCCGGCAATATGGTGCCGGCAGATCTGCGTCTGCTTGAAACCATGCGCATGCGCGTGGAAGAGGCTGCGCTGACCGGGGAATCGGTACCGGTGGACAAGGACGCGGGAATTCTTGCGGAAGCCGATGCCGCGCTCGGCGACCGTCGCAACATGGCGTACAAGGGCACCATCGTGACTTACGGTCGCGGCAGCGGTCTGGTGGTGGCGACCGGGATGGCGACCGAGCTGGGGCAGATTGCCGCGCTGCTGGCTGCCAGCGAAGAATCGAAAACACCGCTACAGAAGCGGCACGCGGCCTTCGGCAGGCGGCTGGCGATTTTTGTATTGCTGGTTTGCACGTTGATCTTTGTCGCCGGACTGCTGCGCGGCGAACCGCCCTTGCTGATGCTGCTCACCGCGGTCAGCCTAGCGGTTGCGGCGATACCCGAGGCATTACCGGCGGTTGTCACCATCGCACTTGCATTGGGCGCCTATCGCATGGTTGAACAGCAGGCGTTGATGCGGCGGCTGCCGAGCGTCGAGACGCTGGGTTCGATTACCTATATCTGTTCCGACAAGACCGGCACGCTGACGGAGAACCGGATGCGCGTCGAATCCTGCCTGGTCGAGGGCGTACTGCTGGCGCCTGAGCAGGTGACCGGCGCTGTTGCTGGACGCCTGTTTACGGCGATGGCGCTGTGCAACGACGCCACCAGTGAAGCCGGCGGCAGTGCGGCTGGTGATCCGACCGAAGTGGCTTTGCATGTTGCTGCCCAGCGCGCCGGTTTTTCGCGGGAGATTCTCGAGCGCGATACGCCGCGTCGTGCCGAGCTGCCGTTTGATTCGGTGCGCATGCGCATGACCACATTTCATGCCGGTGCTGACGGCGTGATGGCCTATACCAAGGGTGCGCCGGAGGCGGTATTGCCGCGCTGTATCGGGGTGTTTAACGCATCCGGTGTCGAAAGCCTGCCGCGCGCGGAACTCGAAAGTACTGCCGCTGCGATGGCTGCGGACGGATTGCGCGTGCTGGCACTGGCCTGCCGCCGCTGGGACGCCATTCCGGATTTGAATGATGCCGAGGCAGCGGAAGACGGGTTGATGTTCATTGGCCTGGTCGGCCTGATGGATCCGCCGCGTGCGGAAGCTGCTGCTGCGGTGGCAACCTGCCTCAGCGCCGGCATCACGCCGGTGATGATTACGGGCGATCATCCGGCGACGGCTCGTGCTATTGCGCGCCGCCTGGGGATTGCCGACGACGGTGACGCAGTGATTACCGGACGCGAACTGGCGATGATGGACGATGTGACGCTCGCTTCCAGAGTGCTGGATACGCGGGTTTACGCGCGCGTTGATCCCGCTCAGAAAATCCGCGTGGTTGAGGCCTTGCAGGCGCGCGGCCAGTTTGTCGCGATGACCGGCGACGGCGTCAACGATGCACCCGCGCTGAAGCGTGCCGATATCGGTGTGGCGATGGGTCGCGGTGGAACCGATGTCGCACGCGAGGCTGCTGACATGGTGTTGCTGGACGATAATTTCGCCACCATCGTCGCCGCGGTGCGCGGTGGCCGGCGCATCTACGACAATATCCGCCGCTTTATCAAATACGTGCTGACCACCAATCTGGCCGAGGTGCTGCTGATCGCCCTCGCGCCGTTTTTCGGCATGCCGCTGCCGCTGCTGCCCCTGCACATCCTCTGGGTGAATCTGGTGACCGACGGCCTTCCGGGGCTGGCGCTGACCGCGGAGCCGGCGGAGCGCGGCATCATGCAGCGTCCGCCGCATCCGCCCGCCGAGAACATGTTTGCCCGCGGCATGTGGCAGCACATCCTGTGCGTGGGTGCATTGATGAGCGCCCTGGTGCTGACGCTGCAATACTGGGGCGTCAATAATGGTGTCGGCCATTGGCAGACGATGGTGTTTACCGCATTGACGTTTGCGCAGCTTACGCATGTCATGGCGATCCGCTCGGACCTCGAGTCCCTGCTGGTGATCGGCGTGCTGTCGAACCGGCCACTAGTCATCACCGTGGCGCTGACGGTCGGATTGCAGCTGTTGCTGATTTATGTCCCGGCGCTGAATCGTATTTTTGATACCGAACCGCTGTCAGCGCTGGAGCTCGGGTTATGTCTGGCCTGTGCGGCGGTGGTGCTGGTCGCTGTGGAGGGCGAGAAATGGCTGGCACGCAATGGCCTGATTTACAAAGCCGTTCCGGAGGTCTCCCGTTAGTGGGCAGGCGTTGTTGCATTGCGGATTTCATCAGGTAACAAACCCCTGTCAGATTCATGTAAGTATTCAATTGTTACGAGGGGGTAGGCTTGATTTTGGCGTATGCGGGCGCTAGGATGCCTTTTGCCCTGAAATGGTTTTAAGCAAAAATAAAATTTAAGGGTACAACTTGTTGTTTTCCCGAAATGTCGTAACAGGCTCAAGCAGAAGTTTTCAATAAAAACTCGCTGGCCCCGGCCTGTTGCGGTCCCGCGCTTTAACTGTAATCTGGAGGAGTAAATGGTTAAGAAACAGGATAAAAAGGCTGCTGAAGCAAGCCCGACCCGCCGCAAATTCCTGACTGGCGCGGCTGCCGCGACCACTGGCGTTGTCGCCGCCGGTTTCCCGATGATCGCCAAGGCCCAGGCCGGCCCGATTACGATGCGGTGGCAGAGCACGTGGCCGGCCAAGGATATTTTCCACGAGTACGCTCTCGATTTCGCCAAGAAAGTCAATGACATGACCGGCGGCGATCTCAAAATCGAAGTGCTGCCCGCTGGCGCCGTGGTTCCCGCCTTCCAGCTGCTCGACGCAGTGTCCAAGGGCACACTCGACGGCGGTCATGGTGTGCTGGTGTACCACTACGGCAAACAGAATGCGCTGGCGCTGTGGGGTTCGGGCCCGGCCTATGGCATGGATGCCAACATGCTGCTGGCCTGGCACAAATACGGCGGCGGCAAGGAACTGCTCGCCAAGCTCTACGGCTCGATCGGCGCCAACGTGGTGTCGTTCCCCTACGGTCCGATGCCGACGCAGCCGCTGGGCTGGTTCAAGAAACCGATCACCAAAGTGCAGGACATGAAAGGGCTGAAGTTCCGCACCGTCGGTATTTCGATTGACGTGTTCACGGCGATGGGCGCTGCGGTCAACGCGCTGCCCGGCGGCGAGATCGTGCCGGCGATGGACCGCGGCCTGCTCGACGCGGCCGAGTTCAACAACGCCTCGTCCGACCGCTTGCTCGGTTTCCCCGACGTGTCCAAGGTCTGCATGCTGCAGAGCTTCCACCAGAACGCCGAGCAGTTCGAGATCATGTTCAACAAGGGCAAGTTCGATGCGCTGCCGGCGAAGATGAAAGCGATCATCGAAAATGCCGTTGATGCCGCATCCTCCGACATGTCCTGGAAGGCGGTGCACCGCTATTCCCAGGATTACATCGAGATGCAGCAGAAGCAGGGCGTCAAGTTCTACAAGACCCCGGATGCCGTGTTGCAGGCGCAGCTCAACGGCTACGACGACGCTGTGGCCAAGCGCAAGGACAATGCGCTGTTCCGCGAAATCGAGGAATCGCAGCGCAAGTTCGCCGAGCGCGCCGTGCGCTGGGATCTGGATACCAACGTCAACCGCCGCATGGCTTACAACCACTACTTTGCCAAGAAGGCGGCTCCGGCCAAGAAGTCCTGATTCAGGATTGGCACGAGACCGTTGAAAACACCATCCGGCCAGCCCGGATGGTGTTTTTTTTAGGACGACCGCTCCGGCATTTATGTGTAACCGCCAGTAACAACGACATTGAGTAAAGAAACATGCAAAAAATTCTGCTGTTCATCGACAAGGTCAGTACGTTCGTCGGCCACTTTTTCTCATGGCTGATTGTCGGGTTGACGATACTGATTTCCTGGGAAGTGTTTTCCCGCTATGTGCTGGATGCCCCGCACGCCTGGGCCTTCGACGCGATGATCATGCTCTACGGCACGCTGTTCATGATGTCCGGCGCTTACACGCTGTCAAAGAACGGCCACGTACGCGGTGACGTGCTCTACGGTTTTTTTGAGCCGCGGACGCAGGCCACACTGGATCTGACACTTTATTTCCTGTTTTTCATTCCCGGCGTTGTGGCGCTGACCTACGCCGGCTATTTCTACGCTGCCGAATCCTGGGCGATCAACGAGCATTCCAATATCACCGCGGACGGCCCGCCGGTTTACCCGTTCAAAACCGTGATTCCGCTGGCCGGTCTGTTCCTGCTGGCGCAAGGTCTGGTTGAGATCGTGCGCTGCATTGTCTGTATCCGTCAGGGTGAATGGCCTTCGCGCGAGGAGGACGTCGAGGAGGTAGATGTCGACAAGCTGAAGGAGATGGTTCAAGCCAAGGATGTCGGGGCGGCCGTGTCGGCGGGAAATGGAGCCGGCAAATGAAAATCCGCAAAGAACTCTGGTTCGGCTTCATCATCATGGCATTGATCGTGACGCCGGTGATCATTTTTACGCCGTGGACCAATCTGACCAACGGCAGCCTCGGGCTGCTGATGCTGGCCCTTGTGGTGGTGGCGATCATGCTCGGATTTCCCACGGCTTTTACGCTGATGGGGATGGGTGTCGCGTTTTCCTGGTTTTTCTATCGTGGTGTCAATCCGGATCTTGCCGTCCGGCAGGTGCTCGACCTGATGGTGCAGCGCGCTTACGGGGTGATGTCAAATGACGTGCTGATTGCCGTGCCGTTGTTCGTGTTTATGGGTTACCTCGTTGAGCGGGCGGCGCTGATCGAGCGGCTGTTCAAGAGTCTGCACCTGTCGATGGCGCGCGTACCGGGCTCGCTCGCGGTCGCAACCATCGTGACCTGTGCGATTTTTGCGACGGCAACCGGCATTGTCGGGGCCGTAGTGACGCTGATGGGCCTGCTGGCGATGCCCGCAATGCTTCGCGCCGGCTACAACACCAAGATCGCCGCCGGTGCGATTACCGCAGGTGGATGTCTCGGCATCCTGATTCCGCCGTCGGTGCTGCTGATTGTTTACGGCGCTACAGCCGGTGTTTCCGTGGTGCAGTTGTACGCGGGCGCCTTTTTCCCCGGCATCATGCTGGCGAGCCTTTATGTCGGCTATGTGATCCTGATGGCGATGATCAAGCCGGAGTGGATGCCGCCGCTGCCGGAGGCCGAGCGTCATGTGGCGTTGCCTTCTTTTGCCGAGAAGCTTCAGGCGCGCGGACACAACGCGCTGGTCGGGCTGGCGCGTTCGATGGGCGGTGCGCCCGGTGTGCCGTCAATGACCGTTCTGAAGCAATTTTTCATAGTTCTTCTGCCCGCGCTCACGATTATCGGGATCCTGGCTTTTTCCTACAGCATGGCGACCGCGCCTGTTGAGGAGGTAAATACGGCGGGTCTGGTGCAGGCGGGTGGCGAGTTTGCGGCGGATGTCAAAGAGCCGGTCGCGAGTGCGGGTGATGCCGGTACCGGGCTGTCCGAACCGCCGGCTGAAGGCAATGCGGGAAAATCCACCGAAGGCACGGGGCTGACCGAGCCGCCGGTCGAGGGTGAGAAGCCGCAGGTTGCCGCAGCGCCGGCTCAAGCGGACGTGCCGCAGTCGCCGGCCGCTGCGGCAGCGCCGGTTGTTGCGGCCGAGACACTGCCCGTGCCCAACTGGTACTGGGTTATGTTCGGGATCGGCGCCGGCTTCCTGCTGCTGATTTACTGGATGATGAACTGGCAGCGCCTTGAAATCTTCAAGATGCTACTTGGTTCATTTTTCCCGCTTGCAGTGCTGATTCTGGCCGTGCTCGGTTCCATCGTGCTCGGTCTGGCGACGCCGACCGAAGCCGCAGCCGTCGGTGCTTTCGGCGGATTCGTGCTGGCGGCGGCCTACCGTTACATCGCACATTACCGCGGCAACGCCGGCGGCGCAGTCGGTACCACGGTCCGCGAACTGGGTACGATTTTGAAGGAATCTTCGTTCCTGACTGCCAAAACCAGCGCGATGGTGTGCTGGCTGTTCGTCGGGTCGGCGATTTTTTCAGCGGCGTTTGCGCTGCTCGGGGGGCAGGAGATCATCGAAAAGTGGGTGCTGTCGCTGGGGCTCACCCCGCTGCAGTTCATGCTGTTGGCGCAGTTCATCATCTTCATTCTCGGCTGGCCGCTGGAGTGGACTGAGATCATCGTCATCTTCATGCCGATTTTTATTCCGCTGCTGCCCAAGTTCGGCATCGACCCGCTGTTCTTCGGGCTGCTGGTGGCGCTGAATCTGCAGACGGCCTTCCTGTCGCCGCCGGTGGCTATGGCTGCGTTTTACCTGAAGGGCGTGGCGCCAAAGCATGTGACGCTGAACCAGATCTTCATGGGGATGATGCCCTTCATGGTGATTCAGGTGATTGCGCTGGCGTTGCTGTACATCTTCCCGGGCATCGGCCTGTGGCTGCCGCAAACGCTGTACAAATAAGCGCGGCGATGCGCAGTGCCTGACCGGATGTTATCGGCCGGGGGTGAATTGCATACCCTCGGCGCCGCAGCTTTGGCCGAGGGCATCCGCAACGGCGCATTCAGCGCCGAGGCGGCCGTGCGCAGTTGTCTCGACCGTATCGCGCAGGTCGATGAGCGGGTTCAGGCTTGGACCTTCCTCGATTCCGGGCTTGCGCTCGAGCAGGCGCGTGCCGCCGACCGGCGCCGCGCCTCCGGTGCGCCGCTGGGTGCATTGCATGGCGTGCCGGTCGGAATCAAGGACATCATCGACACCGCGGACATGCCGACCGAGAACGGCACCGTTCTGCATGCCGGCCGGCGACCTGTAAAGGATGCCGCTGTTGTGGCGCGCCTGCGCGCGGCGGGCGCGATCATCATGGGCAAGACCGTCACGACGGAGCTGGCCACTTACTCTCCGGGCAAAACCCGCAATCCGCATAATCCTGAACATACGCCCGGCGGTTCGTCGAGCGGGTCGGCTGCGGCAGTCGCTGCAGGCATGGTGCCGCTGGCCGTGGGCACGCAGACCAACGGCTCGGTGATCCGGCCGGCGGCGTTCTGCGGCGTGGTCGGATTCAAACCTTCCTATGGGCTGATCAATCGCGACGGTGTGTTGCGTCAATCACCTGCCCTGGACCAGATCGGCGTGTTTGCGCGGACACCGGAAGACGCAGCACTGATTGCAGAAACTCTGTGCGACGCAGCCGCTTTACCGCGCTGGCTCGAAGGTGGTGCCACCGTGCCGTCGCGGCTGCCGCGGGTGGCGTTTGTCAAAACCTCGATCTGGAACCGCATGGCCTTTGATGCGCGTGAAGCGCTTGCAGGGCTCTCTGCGCGTCTCGGCAGTGCGGTCATTGAGCTGGAAATGCCGGAGGCCGCTGTTGGCGTATGGGACTGGCAGCGCACCGTGATGGAGGCCGAGATTGCCGCGAACTACGATGCCGAGTGGCAGCGGGGGCGGGACCGCTTGTCGCAGTCGCTGCGCAGCCAGATAGAGCGTGGGCGCGCGATTTCCGCGGTCGATTACCAGCATGCGCTTGAACGCATCGCCGCAGTCAATGCCGCGTTCGAGCCGTTGTATGCGAACTGCGATGTGATCATGACGCCGGCGGTTCCCGGTACCGCGCCGCGGGGGCTGGACTCGACCGGGGACCCTGCTTTCTGTACGCTGTGGACTTTCTGCGGCATGCCGTCGCTGACCTTGCCGCTGTTGCGCGGCACGAACGGTCTGCCGCTGGGCGTGCAACTGGTGGCGCCGCGCTACTGCGATGCGCAGTTGCTGCGCGCCGCACGATGGCTGTGCGACGTTGTCCGTTGATCTTTCAACCTGGTGATCCGACATCATGAGCTCTCAAAAACCCCGGGTGCTGGTCACCCGCGAAGTCTTCGACGAAACCCTCGACTATCTGCGGCAGCATTGCCAAGTGCTGGATAACCAGCGCGATCTTCCTTATGCGCCTGAAGCCCTCGGCAAGGCGCTTGCGGATTGCGACGGTCTGATGTGCGCGCTGACCGACAAAGTGGATTCCGCGCTGCTGACGGCGGCGCCGAAACTGAAGGCGGTGGCCAATATCGCTGTGGGTTACAACAACATCGACGTCCCTGCCTGCACGGCGCGCGGCGTGATGGCCACGAATACCCCTGGCGTGCTCGATGACAGCACGGCTGATCTGGCATGGACGCTGATGCTGGGCACGGCGCGCCGGATTACCGAAGTCGAGCGCCGCATCCGCAATGGTGAATGGACGGGGTGGCAGTTGAAGCAGTGGCTGGGTGTGGATGTGCATCACGCGACGCTGGGCATTGTCGGCATGGGTCGCATCGGGCAGGCGATCGCACGCCGCGCCTTCGGCTTCGAGATGAAAGTGATTTATCACAACCGCAAGCCCATCGCGCCGGAGCTCGAGCGCATATGCAACGCGAGTTATGTGTCGTTCGACGAACTGCTGGCGCAATCCGATTTCATCGTACTGCAGGTGCCATATTCGCCGCAGACCCACCACCTGATCGGCGCCGCCCAACTGGCGAAAATGAAACCGTCCGCGATCCTGATCAATTCGACGCGTGGTGGTGTCGTGAATGACGCCGCGCTGATCGATGTCCTGAAAAAAGGCGGCATCCGCGGCGCCGGTCTGGATGTTTACGAGAACGAGCCGAAGCTCAATCCCGAATTCCTCAAGCTCGACAACGTGGTGCTCGCGCCGCATGTCGGTAGCTCCACCGAAGCGACGCGCAAAGCGATGGCGATGCTGGCGGCGCAGAATCTGGTGGCCGCACTGCAGGGCAAACTGCCGCCGAATCTGATCAATCCGGAAGCGCGCCGCTAGGCGTATAAAGCAAGTATCTGTTTTTATTGAATAATTTATAATGCCTCGACGGCGGCTGCCATGCCGCCGTCGGATCCTTCCTTCTGATGAATTACGCCACCCAACTCGTCGACCTGATGGTGCAGGTCATGCTGCCGCTGTCGCTGCTGGTTTGCGCCGGCGCGTTGTGGACACGTTTTTTTCCGGACACCGATGTCGAACAGATGCGCAGCAGCCTGAACCGGCTGGTGATGTATCTGTTTTATCCCTGCATCCTGTTTGCGGTGGCGTCGAGTACGCCGATCAGCCGCGATCTGCTGTCGGTGCCGCTGCTGGTGGGCATCGCGTCACTGATCTCCGGCGGCTTTCTTTATTTGATGCTTTATCGATTGCCGCTGTGGCCCGGTCTCAGCGACCGCACCCGTGCCGCGCTGATGCTCGGTGGCATGTTTGGCAACACCTTCAATATCGGCGCGCCCCTCCTGGTGTTTTTTTTCGGTGCCGAGTCGATCCGCTACGCGGTGTTCAATGACATGTTGATGACGATGCCGCTGGTGTGGACGCTTGGCGTGTGGATCGCCACGCGACTGGGCTCGCACGATGGCGATGCAGCACGGCCTTCAGTGATCGGTGTGGTGCTGACGATGCCGCCGATCTGGGCTTTTCTATCGGGCTTCACCTGCCAGCAGCTGGGTTTGACCTATGAGCCGCTGGTTGCCGCGACGCGCTTCATCGGTCAGGCGACGATTCCGGTGATCCTGTTCGTGCTGGGCATGACCATCCCCTGGCGCAATCTGGTGCCGCGCGGCGAAATTCTGTCCGTGGTCGGCATCAAACTGCTGTTGACGCCCTTCATCGTTTGGCTGATTGCGCCGCTGATTTATTCGCCGATGGGTGAGGCGCAGTATGCCGCGGTGGTCGAAGGTACGACACCGGCAATGATGACGGCATTGCTGCTGGCGGATCGTTTCAAACTGGATTCAGGCGCTGCAGCCTTGCTGATCGGCTGGAGTACCATACTGTTCTGGCTGACGCTGCCGCTGATCATGGCCTTCGGTTGGATCAGTCGAACGTGATTCAGTCGACGTGATACAGCGCGCATAACAGGAGAACTGCATTGAAAGTCGGATTCATTGGATTGGGTGCGATGGGGCGCCATATGGCTCAGCATCTGCACAAGGGTGGTCATCAGTTGGGCGTGTGGGGGCGCCGTGCTGAAAGTACTCAGCCGCTGGTCGCCACCGGCGCCACGTCTTACGAAACGCCGGCGGCACTGGCTGCGGCATCGGATGTGGTGTTCACGATGGTTACCGCCTCCAGCGATTTTGAGCAAGTAGCACTAGGCGCCAACGGCATTATCCATGGTGCGAAGGCTGGTCTTGTGCTGGTCGACATGGAAACCATTTCACCGGCCGTGGCGCGCGCGGTGGCAAAGCAGCTTTCGGCCAAGGGTATCGAGATGCTCGATGCACCTGTTTCCGGTGGCCCGATGGGTGCTGAACAGGCGACCCTGTCGATCATGGTCGGTGGCAAGGCGGATGTGTTTGAGCGCATCAAACCTTTGTTTGCCTGCATGGGCAAGACGATTACCCGTGTCGGTGACATTGGTGCCGGGCAGGTGACCAAGGCCTGTAATCAGCTGGCGCTGTTGGTGGCGACTCAGGGTGTGGCTGAATCACTGCATCTGGCGGCGCGGCTGGGTGCCGATCCCGGCAAGGTACGCGAAGTGCTGATGGGTGGTGTTGCGGCGAGCCGGGTCATGGACCTGTTCGGCAAACGCATGGTTGACCGCAATTTCGAAAACGGCATCGACACGCGGCTGTATCACAAGGATCTCGGCATCATTCTCGGGCTCGCGCATGAGGCTGGACTGGCCTCGCCCGGCGGTGCATTGGTGATGCAGCAGATCAATGCATTGATGGGGCAGGGGCGTGGCCGTGATGATCTCGGCGCGCTGATCACGGTGCTGGAAGCGATGTCCGGCAGCAGCCCCGCAAAGGAGAAATGACATGAGCTTCACACAGCCCGAACCCGCAAGGCCACGACTGACGCGTTCCGAACTCGCGGTCCCCGGCATTAATCCGGCGCTGTTCGACAAGGCGGCGAAATCGGCGGCCGATGTCATTTTCCTGGATCTGGAGGATGCCGTTGCACCCGACGACAAACCGCAGGCGCGCAGGAATGTCATCGCCGCGCTGAATGACATGGACTGGGGGAAAAAGGTCATGGCCGTACGTATCAACGGTCTGGATACCCATTACATGTACCGCGATGTGGTTGATCTTGTTGAGCAATGTCCGCGCCTCGACATGCTGGTGGTGCCGAAGGTCGGCGTGTCCGCCGATCTTTATGCGCTTGACATGCTGGTGACGCAGATCGAGACGGCGCAGGGAAGGACCAACCGTATCGGTTTTGAAGCACTGATCGAAACCGCGCTGGGACTGGCCAATGTCGAAGCCATTGCACAGTCCAGCCGCCGGCTCGAGGCACTGGCTTTCGGTTCCGGTGATTTTGCCGCTTCGACGCGGGCCCGCACGACGATCATCGGCGGCTTGCATCCTGAATATGGCGTGTTGTCGGACCGCGATGCCGATGGCAAGCGGGAATACCATCAGACTGACCCCTGGCATGCGGCGCAGGTGCGCATCCTGGTGGCCTGCCGTGCCTACGGCTTGCGGCCGATCGACGGCCCTTACGGCGACTTCAAGGATCAAGAAGGCTATCTGTCGGCGGCGCGCCGTGTCGCCGCAATGGGTTACGAGGGCAAGTGGGCGATCCACCCGACACAGATTGAAGCGGCGAATGCGGTATTCAGCCCCTCAGCCGATGAAATCGCCAAGGCCCGACGCATTGTTGAGGCCATGGCGCAGGCCGCGCGCGAGGGCAAGGGTGCGGTACAGGTTGACGGCCGTCTGGTGGACCTCGCCAATATCCGCATGGCACAGAACCTTCTGCAGAAAGCCGACGCCATCAGCGGGAAATGACCGCGATATGGTCGCTTCGCGCCGGCAGGAAAATTCGCTAGACTGATTTACTGCCGGTTCCGTCCGGCTTCTCCCGGGGGAGGGGATCATGAAAACAGTCAGCCAGTTGTTGCAGGGCAAAGGCAGTAGCGTGTGGTCGGTGACTCCGGACAGCAGCGTGTATGAAGCGTTGAAGCTGATGGCCGAAAAAAATGTCGGCGCCCTGCTTGTGATGAGCGACGGCAAACTGCGCGGCATCCTGTCGGAACGTGATTACGCCCGCAAGGTGATCCTGCTCGGCAAGTCGTCACATGATCTGGCCGTGCGCGAAATCATGTCCCATAAGGTGGTCTGCGTCGGGCCGATGCAGAAGGTCGATGAATGCATGGCGGTGATGTCGAACAAGCGCATCCGCCATCTGCCGGTGCTGGATGCCGGCAAGGTCATCGGCATGCTGTCGATCGGCGACCTGGTCAAGGAAGTGATCGCCGACCAGCAGATGACCATACAGCAGCTCGAAAGTTACATTCACAGCTGATCCGGTTGTTTTCTTGAAGTGCCGGTGCTGCGTCGGGCAGCACGGTATTGCTGCGTTTAACGAATTGGAGCAAGACGGAACATGAAATTCGGCGCCATCATCATCGGAGATGAAATCCTCTCCGGCAAACGCCAGGACAAACACATGGCCAAGGCCATTGCGCTGCTCGCGGCGCGGGGTTTCGACCTGTCATGGGCGCAGTATCTGGGCGATGAGCCGGATCTGATTGTATCGACACTGCGCCGCTCGCTGGCCGGTGATGATGTGGTGTTCAGCTTCGGCGGCATCGGTGCAACCCCGGATGATCACACCCGACAGTGCGCGGCTGCAGCAGCCGGCGTGGCGCTGAAGCTGCATCCCGAAGCTGAAACCGAAATCCGCGCACGCTTTGCCGATGATCCCAAGGGTGTCACACCGCAGCGCCTGATGATGGGCGAGTTTCCCGAGGGCGCGTCGATCATTCCGAATCCCTATAACCGTATTCCCGGATTCACTTTCCGCAATCACCACTTCCTGCCGGGCTTTCCCGAGATGTCCTGGCCGATGATGGAATGGGTGATTGACCAGCGTTACGCCGCCATCGGTGCGGTGCGCGCGGTGGAGTCGGCGATCATTGTCCGCGAAGCCGGCGAGAGCCAGCTGATCGATTTGATGAACGAATGCCTGCGCGCCTATCCGCAAGTCAAGGTTTTCAGCCTGCCGCGGGTGACACCCGAGCGTTATGTCGAGCTAGGCGTGCGCGGCGATGCGGTGCAGGTGGCACCGGCGATTGCGATGCTCAAAGCCGGCGTTAGCGCGCTGGGTTTTCCGTGGACGCCGTTCCAGGCCTGAAGCACGAGCGGGATTGAATAAAAAAAGCCCCCGGATTTTTCCGGGAGCTTTTGTTGCTGCGTTTGTTACTAAGGCTTAAGCAGCTTTCTTGCTCGCCTTTTTCACCGCAGCGGTCGCCTGGGAAGCGGCGGCTTCCAGATTCGACTGCGTGGCTTGCGAAAACTGCTTGGACACTTTGGAAAGGTTGTCGTAAGCCGAGTTGACGGCGGCAATTGCCGACTTCACTGCGGCTACGCCGACTTCCGAACCTGCCGGAGCGGTTTTCACCAGCTTGTCGAGACCGGTCACCAGTTCCTTGTTGAACACGGCGACCTGAGCTTCAACCAGCTTGCCGAATTCAGCCTGGGTGCCGGACGCGACGTCGTACAGGCTTTTCGCGTAGGCGGTGGCTTTTTCCAGCGAGGGCTGCGCCAGGTTGTCTTTCAGTGCGGCGAATTGCTGGAAATCCTTGACGGCGGCCAGCGCTTTCGCGCCTTCCAAGCTGTCGGAGAACGCGGTTTTGGCGGCTCTCAGCTGCAGTTCGATGACTTTTTCGGTGCTCTCGATGGCGACACCGGCGAATTTCATCGCGGCTTCGAGGTTGGCTTTGTTCATTGCAATAAATTGTTCTGGAGTCTGATACATGATTAATCTCCTTTAAAAACATATTGATACTGGTTAAAACGAATCTCGTGGCGCTGGGGTGCCTCATTTATATTGCGCCGCACAATTCAAATTATAAGGGCTTAAAAAGGCAAGTCAAGGGTTTGGCGCAAATATTTATTGCACCGCACCATAATTGTTTGCTATCACTAACTTTGACGGCGAAGGCTCCCGTCGTTAGCATCAAAAAAAGCGGGCAAATCAAACCCTTGCCGGTCCCCCGCCGCGCTGCGGCTATTCCCAGTAACTATCTGTTTATAAGTGACTATTTTTAAAATCTTATGACCACCCTGTTCAGCAAGATCATAGCCCGTGAGATTCCTGCAGATATCGTCTATGAAGACGAGCTCTGCTTGGCCTTCCGGGACATCAATCCCCAAGCGCCCACCCATGTGTTGCTGATTCCGAAGCAGGAGATTGCTAAGCTGGCTGATGCCGGCGCGGCCGATCAGGACTTGCTGGGCCACCTGCTGCTGGCTGCAGGCAAGGTGGCGCGTCAGCTGGGAGTGGGAGAGGCGTTCAGGTTGGTGGTGAACAACGGTGCGGGTGCCGGGCAGACGGTGTTTCATCTGCACCTGCACATTCTTGCGGGGCGACCGTTGCACTGGCCGCCTGGCTGATCACGCCGTCGCGTGATCAATCGGCCTGGATGCCGAGTTCCTTGACCGCCGATTTGTAGCGGACCAGCTGATCGGCGACGAACTTTCCGAATTCTTCCGGCGAGTTGGTGACCGGATCCACACCGAGTTGCATGAACTTCTGCGCGATCTCCGCGGAACCGACGGCAGTGATCGTAGCCTGGTGCAGTTTCTGCAAAATGACCTTGGGTGTTTTAGCCGGCGCCATCAGTCCGAACCAGCCGAAAGACTGATAGCTTGGAACGCCGGACTCGGCAACAGTCGGGACATCTGGCAGCGTCGGCGAGCGTTTGATGCCGCCGACTGCGATGGCTTTCAGTTTTCCAGCCTGGATCTGGGACGTCATGCTGGCCATCGGGCCGAAATAGAACTGCGTTTCACCGGCCATGGTTGCTGCGACCGAGGGCGCGCCGCCCTTGTACGGGATGTGGATGGTTTCTTTGGAGATGCCGGCGCGGTGCACAAACAGCGCAATAGCATAATGGCTGGTCGAGCCGGTGCCGCCCGAGGCGTAGTTCAGCGCCCGAGGTTTGGATTTGGCCAGCGCTACCAGTTCGCTGACCGTGTTTACGCGCAATGATGGATTGGCGACCAGCAGATTCTGTGAGATGGCGAACAGTGTAATCGGTGCGAAATCCTTCACAGGGTCGTAGTTGAGTTTGTCTTTCAGCGCCGGCGAGAAGGAGTGCGTCGATACCGAAGCGGCGAGCAGGGTATAGCCGTCGGGATTGGCCTTGGCGGCGATTTCCGCGCCCAGCGTGCCTCCGGCACCACCGCGGTTGTCGATGACCATCGGCTGGCCGAGTGCCTCACCGATCTTGATTGCGACGATGCGACCGATGGTGTCGTTCGCTCCGCTGGGCGGATTCGGTGAAATCATCCGCACCGGGCGGTTCGGAAAATCCTGTGCCTGCGCTGCTGATACTGCAGCGATGGCGATACCGCAAGCGATGAATAACTGTTTTTTCATGGTCCTCTCCGGGCAAGTACAGTGTTGCCGGTGCTTCAGGTTTCGAGCGGCAGCCGGACCGGTTGTCCCGAACGCGCCGAACGTTCGATGGCAATGGTCGTCTGCAGATTGATTATCGCCTGCTCCGGCGTGGTGTGCACCGTGGCACTGCCGGTGGCCAGATGGTCGAGCCAGGCGCGGGTTTCATTACCCAGCGGTCCCCAGAAGTCACCGACGGCCCAGTCGCCGGCGGTATTGCTGCCGAGGAAAGCCATGTTTACCGCGTGGTCAGGCACATAGGCGTGCGGGATACCGCGGTCAGAATACAGCACATGGTCCATGTGGTCGTCGTCGATCAGCATGGTACCTTCGGTGCCCAGCAGTTCGACGCGGTCGGACTGGCCCAACGTCGGGTATTTGGCGGGCAGGGCGTAGCTCACGCCGAAGTTGACCACTGCACCGTCGGCAAAGGTCACGATGGCCCAGGTCACGTCGTGCGCGCCGTAACCGGCTTCCTTGAAAATGCCGTGCTGGCCACGGGCGACTACTTCCACCGGCGGATTGCCTTCAAGGAACCAGCACATCAGGTCGACGTAATAAGTCAGCACATCCAGCACCGGAGTCGCATGTGGATCGCGCTTGAGGATGGAGAAGGCCTGGGCGCGCGAGTTGTAGACCCGGGCCAGTCCGCCGGTCACGCGGCCGAGCCTGCCCTGGATCATCTGTTCCTTGGCGCGCAGGTAACACTCCTTGTAGCGGCGGCTGTAGCCGATACGCAGTTCGCCCTTGGTGGCTTTGAGTGTGGCGAGGATGTCCTCGGCATCGTTCAATGACAGTGCGATCGGTTTTTCCACCAGCACCGGCTTGCCGAGTTCAAGCGCGCGCTTGATCGGCGCCGCATGTTCGCCTTCC
>Ga0222713_10001539_pt1 | contig 25753 bp, 30 predicted proteins | sample C33_649DmetaG_FD_165061 | JGI IMG/M metagenome (GOLD analysis project Ga0222713, IMG submission 165061) | Estuarine water microbial communities from San Francisco Bay, California, United States - C33_649D | ecosystem: Environmental > Aquatic > Marine > Unclassified | place: USA: California... | reverse complement strand
AGTTTTGCTTTCAAATCATAAATCTCATCTTCCAACCTACGGAGTTCTTTAGAATAATCCTCTGCCATCATCAGTTCAAACTCTTCCGAAATCTTACGCATATCTTCTTCACTACGCATATCATTAAATGCAAGTGAACAAGCACCTTTCATAATACCGATTTCATTATGTCCCATCGTGCGGGCAACAGTACCAAAGAAACGAAAAAGTTGAATGGTGTTAATGTCTTCACAAGGAATCTCAAAGGTATAATGCTCTTCTGGAAGAGTTTCATCATCATACATCCCAGATCCACCATAACTAGGAGTCCATTCAGTGTCAAACTGTACTTTGAGTTTTGCTTTGTAGGTCATTTCTTTGGATGTCTATGCACCTACTATAAAACCTCCTTGGGGACAAGTCAAGGAGGTAGTGGACAGACTTTAAACTGGTCTATGTGGTCAAGAGTTTTCTACATATTCTTCTACAACTCTGCGTATCTTCATCACATTCAGTTAGACATTCAAAATAAGAATTCATAATTTCGTGCTGGTCTATAAACTCATCTAGCGTATTACCTATTTTTTTCCACCCAGCAAGTTGATTGTAAGAAATTAAATTGTGCATAATGACCTCCACGCACAAAGAATATCATAGCAAAGAGTTTTCAGTTCATTTTTATGACCTTACTATTCTACCACTATCTAGGAGGTTTGTGTGGATTGCTTAATACAACTTAATTATAGATTGAACAGGGAACTCTTACTCTTTCTTGCCAGTGCCTTACATATCCAGGTCTCCACCTATTTCCTGGTACATATTCTTCACGATAAACAACCTCAGTACAGATTGGTTCTCTATAATAAACTCTTGGTTCAAAAGGTTCCCAAAACTCTTTCCAAGTAATAGCACTTGCGGGAAGAGTTGCAAATGGCAAAAGCAAAAATAAGTATTTCATCAGTCTCTTTGTTTCCAATCTTCAGGTTTGTCTCCAGTAAAGAAATCAATAATATCATCAGCGCCCGCAAATCTACTACGATGATTTGATGGGTCTGGATCACCTAAATCTAAAGCATTTAAGAATCCATCCAAACTGTCTTCGGTCATTTCTGGATTTGCTGCACGCCTTCTTGCTTGCCTTAACATTGTTGCAGCAGAACGATTTGCTTTTGCTAGTTTTTCACACCAAATCATATCACTTAACTCTACAGATTCGCCTTTTACAATTCGCTCACAGATTGCTTCAAGGCGAAGACGGTATTGAGTGGAGAGCATATGTATTATTCAGATAATGTTTATTTATTTCTTGATTCTAACTCTTGTTGCAATTCCTTTGCAAGTTTATATGCTTTTTTCCACATCAAATACTTTACAATCGGATTTGCTGGATTATGTAGAATCCACCATTTCGTCTTTTCGTATTCTACTCTTGCAAGTTGAGTGAGCATATAAAACCCTCTTGCGACTGAAGAATCGGTAACAATCAAGTAAGCAATACAAAAGAAAATAATAAAGTAAATATAGGAAGTACTCATTGTCTTAAAGTCTTAAGATATTGCAAAACTTGCTCACGAACGGCCATCAACTCATTGTAACACTTCTGATTGTGAGCACAATTGCGAAGTTCTGGATCTGGTTTGAGCACACTTTCCTCAAAAAGAGTCAATCCGCGATTCCACTTATCAATTTGAGATTCTTCGTTCATTGTTTTACTACTTTAACGGGACAGGAAGGAACAACTTTGCGGATTTCTTGTACAATTTCAGTTCTTTGAACTTCACTTAATCCTACAACTCTGGTAAGACGATGAATCAGATTCAATGCATCGCTGCAACTAATTATGGTTGATGCAAATAGAACAACCATAGTTTTCTCCTATTCTACTACTATTTAAGGTAGTTTATGATTTTTTAATCTTTATGATTTTCTGAAGGAAGTCTCCATCCTTTACAGGATTTATATTTTCCATTTAAAACCATAATAATATTACAAGAATTTAAATTATTTTGAAGACAAAATTCTTTCACATTTTTTCCTGTTACAATTATACCATCAGGACTTTGTATTGTAAATGTTCTTGAAATTTTAGTTGTTCTCAACTCATAACCATAAATTTTTGTATCTGGCAATGTCCAACCTTTATGGGATTTTCTCTTTCCTGATAAAACACATCCCATTGATGCAGAACTTAAATTATAGTTTCTACAAAATTCTGCAATATTTTCTCCTTCTAATATTTCTCCAGTAGGAGATTTAAATTTAAATTTTTTAAAGCAAGTTGGATTTGTTGCGTCACCTCCTAAAGTAGAATTATATCCTTTATAGTAGGTATTGTATTTGTCTATCCAAAATACTTCTTGTTCATTTAGTAACTCTACATCACATTCTTCAATTACTCCCCATATAAAACAATTCCACCCATATTTTTTTATAGCATTATAAAATTTTAAATTTCTTTTTTCGTATTTTGCAACACTTTTATGTGAGGATTTTCTTCTCTCTAAACACTTAAGTGTTTTTCCAATATATTTTTTTCCTGTTGGAATACAATGAGCACAGTAAATTATGCCTTTAGACATCGTAATTATTAGGTTAACTGCAAAAATATTTATATTAAAAAAGAGAGGTTGCCCTCTCCTTTAAACCTGAAAAGATAAATTGCAGTTAACCTTAATCAGGCAAATCTATTTAGTCCCAAGAAATATTTTCTACATAAAACGACGGCATCACCATAGTCCAACCTGCCCCTCCAACTTTGTACTGCCATTGATATTCAAACTTGTTGTAAGAATCAGTTTGAATATAACCTTTCTCTTTATCAAACCTTCCTTTGATAGTCAAACCAAACTTATTAGAAAAGATGTTACGAGTTCTCAATGCACCACCAGTTTCCCGTGTTTCAATGACCTTGCAAATATCATCATAAGTTTGTATTCCATATTCTAGAATACAATTGGTTTCGTATGTAAAGGGGCGATAGACTTTTGGTTTTGATGCAGTCTGTGCAAATACAGGAGAAGAAAGCAGTAGTGCAGTGAGAAGAATCAGTTTTTTCATTTAGAGATACCCCAATGTTGATTACCTTCTTTAGGAACCCAAGTGCAGTATTGTCGGTTCAATGAAACCAAAAAGAGTTTATCGTCAGTTTCCTGTTCTACTTCCATTGCGTGAAATGATTGCATAATATTTACAAAGCGATTCTTTGCTTTAGAACTTTTCGGAATGATGTTGACGAACTTACGTTTGGTCTTCATTGTTTTGTGTATTTGAAAGTATTGTAGCAGAGAAAAGGGGTCAGAGAAGACCCCATTGTGGCAGTTATTAGATTGTCTGTCGTGCAATTTCGTCTACACGAGACCGAACAGTTTCATCGGCAGATTTAATAAAATCAAGGTATTCATTGGAAGAATATCCAATGGCAGTATTATTGTTTGTGGGAATTTTAGCACGAAGCACTTTCAAGCAATACTCATTGTAAAGAGAAATTAAACGTGCAACATTTACTTCTTCACCTTTGAACTTACCATTACCGGCAGTCAAAATTGCTTGGTCTACATTCTCAAGGAAATTGTGAGAATAGTTTGCTCGTTCATTGTAAATGTAATCTAGGAACCCAGTAAAGGAGTTCACGTTGTTGTTTTCATCTACAAACTTAATTGCATTTTTGAATGCAACCAAGAAAGAAGTACCAGCGAAGGTTGCAATACCACCAACTTCTTCTTCAGGTGTGCAAAGAGTAAATGCACGAAGATAGCGAGAGCAAGCAATTTCGTTTAAATTGCGAGACTTGGTGATTTGACGATATGAAGTTGCTTCGAAGTTAGCATCTTCATTTGTTCCTGCAACACCAATCTTAAATTCATCCAGATATTCGTAAAGATTTACTGCCCAATCTTCACCTGCGTGATATGCAGCCTTGAATCGGTCATCTGTTGCTTGTGATGTGCGGTAGTTGCAATCAACGTTGTGGTCATTGGCTTCTGTACGGATAATGTCTGCAATATCATCCGATTCGTGAAATGTAATCTCTGCAGGAATCATTTCCATAGGATTACCAGTCACTGCAAATGCTTTAGTGACACGGTGATTACCTTTTGTTGCAACCAATTTACCATCAGGGCGGGCAAATAGTGACACTACACCGGAAGATTTGTAAGAAAATCCACCACGACTTTTGAGATTTTTTGCAATGTTACCGTAATGAATACGATCTACACGATTATAAGTTGGATCTCCCCAGATAATACCTACAGGAACCATTGCAACGATAGTATCACCAGGTTTTGGATCAAATACTTTCACTGCTTTTTCATAAGGATAGAAACCTTTGGGCGGAGAGTCAATAATACTCATTCCCAGCAGCTTCTTTTGATCCTCTTCCTCTACCTTATCCTGGTAAAGGGATACAAGATTTTTAAGAGTCATAAATTTGTTTGTGGTTTTTAGTCTTGGAACCAATGAGCGTTTGTCTTTGCTCATTACTACTGCACTTTAAGGGGCCCTGTTCAGAAAGTCAAGAGCTCATCAGTCACTTTATCTTTTCCTAACACTCTGATCATCAAGTCCAATGATCTTTGGTGCGGTCTTTGTCCCCAACCATACCATTTACTTTTCTTTCCATTATGATAAGGTGGAATCTTACCGACTGAATAGTATTGTTCAGCAGTTAGATCATAAATGTTTTCACCATCTTGTAACCACCAATGATACTCACCACGATAGTCCTTTCCACTCATTGGAACTAATCTATCGGTATTCATAAGATAAAATAATGTTTGAGTTGAATGATAGCAATGACCGTAAGTTGGATTGCTTACATTCTCTTCACGATACCTTGGCGTTAAAAGATCTGGTGTGAGATTGCGTTTAATCAATCCCATCACCAGACACATATTATGTTCTGAATATCTAAAAGGTTCAAAAGTAATCTTCCTTATCTGAACTTTATTATCTTTACTTCTGGGCCTTTCTACTGTTTTCATGAGCTTTTTGAGCTTATATTTTTATCAACCTCAACAAAGGTATTATACAGAGATCTTAAGGGTACGTCAAGCACTCTGACCAGTCTCTTTAAGGTATTCAAAGTAATATGATTCTTCAAGGCCATGTGCTTCAATCTCGTGAGGTTGTTCCCAATAATCAAAATCATCACACTTGATGTCTTTGTAATACATTTTTCCTCTACGTTCCTTCAGAACACCTTTTACCCATTGACGAAGATGAATGAGTTCGTGTATAATTGTCTTTGTATAAAGTTCAAGATCAAGTTTAGGATCAATCTCAATCAGAAACTCACGAGGACGATAAATGTCACCAGAGACTGAACAATAACCATAAGATTGCTCTCTACGAAGACCTCTGTGAAGGATTTCTACAGCGATATGATGTCTAGGTAGGTACTTGGACAGAAACCAGTTTACAGTGCTCTTACAGCGTCTCCTACGGGCACCATAACCAGTAATATCAAGGTAGTGCATTAGAATACAAAGTTTAAGACTGCTTCAGAAACTTTTGTTGCCCAATGAATCACCCACACTACTGAACCAACAAAAATCAAACGGTCTAGATTGGAATACCTCATTGGTCTTGTGCGTTATGTGGCCACTATAAAACCTCCCAGGTCGGTTCTGGAAGGTCAGTGGACAGTTCTTTAAGTGTCTACTGGTAGAAGTAGTCTCTCACATCAGTCACTTCTTTAATACTTCTAAATCTTTCAATTGTTTCTTTGTCTACAAGATCTGGATGAACCCACCAATCTTCAAATGGTGTTTTATCATCCTGTGATACATTTGTTACCACTAACTCATAACCCATAAGTTTTAAGTAATTTCTAGACTTTGTGCGATAAGTTGAAGTCATATCTACATAATGATCATGTTCATAAGTAATGACAGCAAATTTATACTGTTCAAAAGGAATACTCAACAGAATTTCAAATGTAGTTTTGGAAGGTTCGCAGTCTAATTGCAGATAATCAATCTCTTTTGTGGTATAATGTGTATTCAATAGTTTCTCATAATCAATCGTTGTTGCGTCCTTGCAAATAATTGGATTAGATCTTTGTTCCGCAAACATCTTACAAAGATTCTCAAGAATCTCTACAGATACTCCTTTCCATCCAAAATCTTTTTCTAGAATTGCACTGTTATTTTGGAAGATTGGTTCCTGTGCTCCAATCTCTAGATAAGTTCCATTTCTCTTTCCATTGAGAACTGATAAGATAAACATATCTTGCAATGCTTGGCCATTGCTCTTCTCAATGTTTTCTAAACCAGGGAACTTGTATTTAAATTCTTTGTATCTTGATTTCTCATATTTAATATTCTTGGGAACCCAACATCCAAGATTTTGAAGATTATTTGCAACTGCATCATAATGAGTCTTATCTAACTCATAGTTATTTTTGAGGTCTTGGAACAAGTCACGACATTCTTGTGACTTACCCCACCAATAAGAACTCACTGCTTTCTCAAAGATGAGACCATATTTGCCAGGATAATCAGTGATTGTTGTGATTGGTTCTAAATCAAAATTGCAAAAGTTTAGACCAAGTGATGCAGTAGTGTATGCATCAGAATACATCTTATTCCACTCTTCGTGTCTTGCGAGAAGGAAATATGCTTCTGGTCTCTTTGGAAGAAGATTAATTGCGTGTTGATATAATCCTTTAACTGTATAACTTCTATTCTTTTGATCGTGGAAACAAGAAGCCATATGAAGCAAACACTCATAAGCAAGCAGTGAATCTTCTGTACGGTCTGCTGCTCTTAAGTAATAAGTAATCGCAGAGGCAGTTTGCTTTCTTTCGTGATACCATCGTGCTAACTCAAAGTTACGAATTGGATTTTCAGTATCTAATGCATAAGCAACCAAAGGGTCAGTAGGAATGTTCATAATAGTTTTAATATCTGCTTTATTTTCTTTCCACCAGTTTGAAATATACTGCGAAGCAAAGTGGTGATTTGGTTTCTGACCGTTTTCTAGTTCAGTGTCATTGAGGTTTGTAGAATCAATTCTTGTATTCTCTACAAACAATGGACAGGTATAAACTTTACCAAAGTTGGTGAAGAATAAACTCTCACCAATCGGCATAACTTCAGAATCTTTTACTTCAAGATTATAAGTTTCTCCAATACAACAGTGTTGAATAATTTGTTTTACATAATCTCTCTTAAGAATATATGCAGTAATTGCCCAATCATCCCAGAGTCTTTCTCTTAAACGAACTTGATTGAAGTCTCCACGAATTGCAAGAAGTTGAACAGCATCCCAATCACTTGGAAGATTGCTTACAAACTCTTCCCAAGTAAAGTTCCAGTTCTCTACAGTTTCAAGAGATAGATCATCCTCACAGAAGAATCCATAAGGTTCATTTGTATTATAATACCAATCCTTAAATGCCTTGAGGTGTGATACAGTACAACCTTTTACTGGATCGGTTAGACTATTTGCATACTTTCCAGTGATAATATCATCAGACTCTGCAAATCTCTTGGATTTGATTGCAATCGGAGTGATATTATACTGTTGAAATTGTTTAGTAAGTAGTTCTTGTCTTGCGGTGTCGTCTTCTAATGTAACATAACGAACCGATGGTAATCCTTTCAATTTCATACAAACTCCTCCAACAAATGACCAGGAACTTTTAAAATATATGCTGCATTATCTTGAACTCCAAACGTGAGTAGATAATCATCTTGATATTTTGCCATACCACAGCAAAACTCAATTTGATTTTCTAGAAATGAAAACACTGGCGAAAACTTTTGAATATTCCAATTCTTGTCCCAATATGTAAATTTATGACGATATGTTGCGTTCTTTCTTCCTGCTTCTGACTTAAACAAATCAGTCTCGTGATTGATTGCTAGATATCCATCTTTGTATGAAAGAACTTGAGAACCACCTCTTAAATCCTTTGGTGCTTGTACCCAATCTTTAAGAACTACTGTCTCTGTTCTGTTTTCTTCTGGAATTGTCTTAACGATTTGTGTTCCATTCGTCCACTTTACATAATGAAAAGGTTGATCTAGAATAGGCATCCAGTTCTTATTGCAGTATTCATTATCTGGCGGAGGGCCTGGAATACGAAATCTTGAAACTTCTTTGACTGAATTATCTGCAAATTCTAGTTCAGAAAGTTCCATTCTTCCTGTACCAATGGTGTCTAGATCTCTACGAACACCAGTTAGATAGAACTTATCATTCCACTTCACCAATCTTGCATCTTCAAGACCTACAAATTCCCATAAAGGTTTCTGGTCAAAAGCAGAAGTGTCCACCTTTGACCAATAAGAAATGTCCAGATTCTCATCTAACTCACAAATGAAGTTTGTTGTTGTGAGCGTAACATCATTCTCTGGATTGAGATAAACTAATGGGCCGTATTGATGTTCAAATTTGTTTAACTCTGAATGATAGAGTGTATATTGAATATGACGAACATTGACTAATATCTTTCCATTATCTACAAAGACTGATGGATTACAAAGACCTGTACCATTCGTATGTTCTGCTGGAATGAGTAAAGGTTTAATTGCGCCACCATTTTCAAGAGCAAATTTTACAAAGTTCATTCAATAATAATATAATCTGTGAGTATTTATTATGGGTATTGATATCTGATTGCAACGATACCAGAACCTCCATTGCCTCCAGATTGTAGAGTGCTGAAGTTTCCTCCTCCTCCTCCACCTCCACCGGTATTTGTGGTTCCCGGAGTCATTCCTGCGTTTGGATCCGAAACACCTCCATTTCCTCCTCCTCCAGCACCACCTGTTCCTGCTGGCGAACCAAAAGTTCCACCACCGCCACCACCGGCAAAGTATCTACCGGGAGCAGGTCCTGGAGTTCCATAAGATGCAGGTAACCAAGTAATTGGAAATCCTATACCACCATTTCCAGAAGAAACACCACTAGCACCAGGTCCATCGGCACCACCTCCACCCCCACAACGATATGTTGGAGCAGCAGTGGCTGCTCCACCCGGATTTCCTTGTGATGGTGATGTTGGAGGAGTATTTCCCGCTCCTCCTCCACCAGCATTGTATCCACCTCCTCCTCCAGATCCTCCTGATGCTCCTGAAGCGCCAGAACCACCTCCAGCACCACCAACTCCTCCTCCAGTAGATGTTATTGTAGAGAATACTGAATTTGATCCACTTGTACCTGATGTAGGTCCTCCATTTCCACCACCACCAATAGTAATAGGATATGTAGTGGCAGTTATTGGGAATCCTGTAGCAGTTCTAAATCCTCCTGCTCCCCCAGCACCTTGAATACCCCCTCCACCACCAGCAACCACAAGGTACTCAACAGTTCCTGGGCCTGCATTAGAAACTACAAAAGAACCTGGAGATGTAAAGACGTGAATTCTAAATCCACCAGAATCAATGATTGTTCCTCCAGTGGCAGTCAATGGTGGTGGTATGTTAGTAGAAGCACCAAACCCAAACTTTAATCCAGTAAAAATAGGTGCCATAATATATCAAACTCCTACATTTCCTTGCCTAAATCCACCACTCTTGGTGACATAAACTTTATAACTTGAAGCAGTTGTATTTGTTCCTCCAGTGTAGTTAACAAAGAAAGAAACAAAATCAATATCACTACCAGTTGAAGAAAGAGTTACCGTTGTTGCAGAACCAACTAATCCTCTTGTAGAAATACCAGCAACTGATGCTCCATTCTCATATCCAACAACAGTACAGTTAGTTCCAATACCTGTTGTTGCCGTTGTATTTCCAGTTCCTGCCGCATTTTGAGTAACTAAAAGTGTAACTGTAGAACCACTTGCTCTTCCAGTTTGTGCTGGCATATTCTTAAACGATACAATACCAATATTAGCCCCCGTAGGCATTGTATAGGTATAAGTTGTTGCTTGTCTTACATCCATTTCAAGAACCATTCCACTACCAACCATATACGTGGTTGCTACAGATACAGTCTCCGTTACACCACTCAATCTTGTATCGCCACCAGTAATTTGTAAGAATGATGTTGGATTTGTGGTTCCTATACCAACAGAACCAGAAACATAAGCACCACCAGTAACTTGAAGTGGTTGTGATGCTGTACCAGTAGAACTTGAAGTTCCAACTAAAAGATTGCCACCAGTGATATTGGCTCCGCTTCTTGCGGTAACTAATCCGATTGAGTCTACATTGGTTACATCTTCATAAGTCAAAGTTCCTGCAATTGAAACATTTCCACTAAATGTTGCTGCTACACCGATGATATTACCTGAAAAAGTTGTAGCAGTGACAACACCAATAATATTCAGTTCACCAGACCGAAGTGTCATTGCAGTGCCAACAGTTACACTGCCATCAGTTCCTAATCCAATGTTTGCAGAACTTGAATTGGGGTGTTGAATACTTATCGTCTTTAATGTAGACACTGATTATAATTTTCTTTTTAGGTATTTATGGTGTTAGATTATATTAAATGACAATGAGATTCTTTCTTTTTGGGATTGAATTGTTCCATGTAAACAATGACTCATAAACAAAATTAAATTTCCAGAAAAAGTTTTAAATGATGAAGTGTATTGATTGTACTCACTTTCAATCTCATTAAACGGTAATAGAGCTTGTTGATTATATGAAGAACTTCTCACATAAAAATCATGTTCATCATTTGCGAGAATATAAAAACAACCAGAAATCATACTATCATGGTGCATATGCAATTCTTGTAAATCGCCTGGATGATAATAGTTTAACCAACTTCCTTTAATTTTATACTCTTTTGTTTTATCAAATTTCATGAAATTGATATAATCAGAAACACCGCTTGTGATAAAATCTTTAATCAGAGAATATTCGGGTAAATCTAAAACATTAGAGTATGTAGATACTGTCGTTAGACATTTCGTGATGAAAGTATTTTCGCCATATTGTTTACATAGTTCTCTTGATTTATTGATAATCTTTTGATTAACTAAACTCTTATCATTTTTTTGATAAATGACAGTTGGAAATAATAAATTTACCGTTGGAGATTCACTCATAACTTAATCGTATATTATTTCTTATTATACCGCATTAATGACAACTCTACCACCTACACTGGCATCTCCTGCTGTTCCTCTTTGTGGGTCTGATGAATTTCCTGCTGTAGTTCCAGAAGCAGTATATAAAATACCAGTCGGACAATAAGAAGGATTGAAATAACCAGATCCTCCTCCACCTCCAAAACCACCAGCGTCACCTCCACCACCGCCGCCACCAAAGTAACCACCACCACCACCGCCACCACCAGCGTCTCCTGGGTCGGTTGTGCTATTTCCACCATTGTATATTCCAGAAATGCCTGAAGTACCTTGTGGGACGTTTTCAATAGATCCAGAACCTCTTCCTCCATTAGTACCACTTCCAGGAGAACCTACTCTTCTACCCCCATTACCTCCAGCACCAGCAGATGATTGAGTTCCTCCTCCACCACCGCCACCACCTGCGGTTTGTCCAGAAGTTCCTCCACCACCTCCACCATTTCTTGATGCATCACAGCAACCAGCACCACCAGCGCCACCGGCAATAACAATTGCAGTGTTATTGGAATTCAAAAGAAAACCTGATGCAGCACCACCTGCACCACCTGCTCTTGAACCACCTGTAGACCCATAACCACCTGCAAATAATTTATATGTTACACCACTGGTGACTACCACATTTGCAACAGCAGCACCTCCAGCACCTCCACTAGTGCTTGGAGCATTACCGCCACCTGCCCCCCAAGTTTTAACTTGAATTGTTGCTGGACTATTAAATGTAATTGTATGTACAACACCTGCTGTTGATGATGAGGCAAAAGACAATGGAGATGATGGTGTTAGTGTGCCTGGAGCTCCTGGAATTGATGTAGTATAAGTAAGTGCAGAACTCTTACCTCTCAAATCGTTCAAAGAAATCGTAGTTCCTGGAGTTGAAAAAGGTGCTCCTGCAAGTGTTCTGACAGCAGAATCGTTTAAAGTTCTTGTGGTTGTTGCAGGAACACCAAGTTCCGTATTTAAGTTATCAAAACCTATCGGACCTGTAGAAGGTGTTGGCATTTATTAAACCTCCTCTAATCTTTCTTTCAGTTCGTTTACTTCTTCTTTAAGTTCTTTAATTGCTTCAACAAGAAGTGGAACTAATCTTTCATATTGAATTGTGAGATAGTTTTCTCCAGATTTTGATACATTTTCACCAAACTCATTTGTTTCTGTATCAAATGGTGCTGGTGCTACTGCTTGTGGAAGAACTTTTTCAACTTCTTGTGCAAGTAAACCAATATCATTTGTTTCATATTTTGGAGTAAATCCAAGTTCTTTTGATTTCTCATTCCAATCAAAAGTACATCCATTCAATTGAAGAACTTTCTCTAATGGATTCTCAAGATTTTTGATGTTTTCCTTTAATCTTTCGTCAGATGAGTATGCAGTGACGTTTCCTGTTGCAGTTATTGATCCTGTTACGCTTAATCCTGATGTAGTAAATCTTGCTCTTTCAGTACCACTTGAATAAACACCAAATCCATTAGAAGGTGTAGAACCACTTCTAATATTTCCAAGAGACCAAATATTTCCATACCAATCAAAGTTTAGTAATTTAACTGGTTGATCAGTAGTGTATGAAGGTTGAGTAATATAAATTGAGTTTGATTCAGTTGCACTTGCAAGAGTTACTGTACCTGAATTTGAAATATTAGTAGCGGTTGTAGCATTTCCAGAAAGACTACCACTAAATGTTGTAGCAGTTACAGTTCCATTAACGTCAAGTGCAGTAGATGGATTTGTTTTTCCTACACCAACATTTCCACTTACATAAGCACCACCAGTAACTTGAAGTGTTTGCGATGCTGTACCTGTTGAACTTGAAGTCCCAACTAAAAGATTGCCACTGACAGTAGCAACATGAGCACCAGATCTTGCTGTTACTAATCCAATAGAATCAACATTTGTTACATCCTCATATGTTAATGTTCCTGCAATACTTACATTACCACTAAATGTTGCTGCAACTCCAACAATATTATTAACAGTAATGCTAGGACTTCCCGAAAGTCCTGTTGCAGTTCCAGTAAGATTTCCTACGAATGATGATGCCGTTGCAATACCAACGGTTATATTAGGACTTCCTGAAAGACCAAAAGAAGTGGTAGCAAAAGATGCTGTTGATGCAGATCCTGTTACATTTCCGACAAATCTTGATGCAGTAATAATTCCACTTACAGAAATATTCTGACTACCATCTACAGAAAGTAAAGTTCCATTGCCAGAAGGTAATGAAAGAGTGTTATTTCCTGCTACTGATTGTGCTGCGATTTCAGTATAACCACTTGTATCGCCATAAAGTCTAATTGCAGACATTATATTCCTAGGAAATTCTTTTTAGTATTTATTATGGATATGGATATCTGATTGCTACAATGCCGGAACCACCGGATCCTCCTGTACCCTGATATGAACCACCACCACCTCCTCCACCAGTATTTGTGGTTCCTGGAGATACTGCTGGAGCACCCGTAAAGTTAGCACCACCATTGCCTCCACCGCCAGCACCGCCTGCACCAACAGTTCCATTACTATATACTCCTCCACCGCCTCCACCGGCAAAATATCTACCGGGTGCAGGACCAGGAGTTCCGTAAGATGCTGGTAACCAAGTAATTGGAGAACCTATACCTCCAGGAGCACCAAGAGTTCCATTTTGTTTTCCATTAGCACCTGCTCCACCAGCGCCACCCCCACCGCCGTGAGAATAATTTGGAGTTCCGCCAGTGCCAGAACCACCAGCACCACCAGGATTTCCTTGTGGTGGAGATGTTGATGGCGTATTTCCTGTTCCACCAGGAGCAGAAGTAACTGTATCACTGTTAGAACCTCCGCCACCAGAACCTCCAGGACTACCTGGACCACCCGAATATGATAATGGAGCTCCGTTTCTTGTGCCTCCTCCACCACCTCCTGCAGACGTGATAGTAGAAAAAATTGAATTATTACCGTTTATTCCATTTACTCCACTATCGGATGTAGTTGCCCCAGCACCACCGCCACCAACAGTAATAGGATATGTAGTAGCAGTTACAGGGAATCCAGTAGCAGTTCTATAACCTCCTGCTCCTCCGCCACCACCAAAAGAACCTCCTCCACCCCCACCAGCAACCACAAGATATTCTACAGTTCCTGGACCTGCATTAGAAACTACAAAAGAACCTGGAGATGTAAAGACGTGAATTCTAAATCCACCAGAATCAATAACTGTTCCGCCAGTGGCAGCAAGTGGAGGAGTTAATGACGTATCTCCAATAGTAACAGTAGAACTTGTAGCAACAATGGGTCCTCCAGTGCTTCCTGTTCTTACTTGAAGTTGAAATGATTCAGAACCTTCAGTTGTTACATCATTCGCCAAAGTAAGAACTACCGAACCTGTTCCTCCAGTCACCGTAAAGGAACCACTTGTAGCACCACCACTAAAATCTGATGCATTAACGGTTCCAGAGACAGTATTTAAAGTCCAATATAGTGTAGTTCCACTGGGTACATTGGTTGTTGTAGTGAAAGTAACCGAAGAACCTTCATTGACTGATGATGTTGATGGTGATACTGAATATATTGGAATGAATGGTCCTGCGCCACCACCGCGAATGAAAGTATTTCTAAAATAACTTAATAAATGCCCATCACCTCTATTATTTGGACCTCTGTTTATATTCGAACTTCTTGCACCCATTTATAGTTACCTCAAATATCAGTATCGCCAAGAATTTGATAGTTTACGATACTACCAATACCAGAACCTCCAGAACCTGGAGCAGTAACTTCTACAACAATCTTATCAGAACCTGTAAGAACTAACGGGTAGTTTGTTTCGAAAAAGAATGTTTCATTTGCTGCAAGATCTACTCTTGCAAGACGATAAATGGTAACACCTACTCCAGTAACAGGTGATGCTGTACCCGTTGGATAAATGTATAGAGACGAAGTAGCAGTTCCAAGACCAGTATTATGCATAATCACACTACGAATATAAGTCGTAGATGCAATACCAACACCACCAGCAGTTTGAGTGACCCCAACAGTAAAGATACCAACCGTAGCAATACCTGTTACTGATTGAATACTTAAGAGTTCAGTTCTTTTGAGTGCCATCTTATCGCTTTTTAAGTTATTTATGAAAATAATGCAGAATCAAGTTCATTGAAGATTCCAGTAAGATTTGCACCAGATCCGCTGAAACTTGTTGCTGTTACAATTCCAGTTACAATAATACCACTACGAGCAGTAATAACACCAATTGAATCTACATTAGTAACATCTTCATAAGTTAATGTACCACCAACAGATACATTTCCTGTAAATGATGCTGCAGTTCCAACAAATGTTTGTATTGTGTTTAGTGTAGAAACACCAGAGATAATTCCATCACCACTTAATGAGATTGGCATTTACTTTTCCTCCTTATACGATTGTCCAAACGGAACCTGATGGAATAGTCACAGTAGCTCCAACTCCAATTTGAATTGGTCCAGCACTCATTGCATTCTTACCTGCTGTTATAGAATAACTACCAGTTACTGTAGTATCATTCTCATAAAATACTTTGTTAGTACCAAAACCAGTAGCACCTCCTCCACCACCAGAAATACTAATATCTACAGTGCTTCCATTAACTGCAAAAGTATTACCAGATCCAACGAAGTTAAGCGTTGTTACTCCAGTACCAATAACAGTTCCTGCAGATTGAATTCCAACTCCACTTGTGAATACGGAACCATTCTGATATAAGTTTCCGGAAAAGTTTATGTTTCCACCAACATCTAACTTATATCCAGGAAGAGTTGAACCTATACCAACTCTATCATTAACAATATCAACAGATATATTACCATCTGAAATTAAATTCGCAGTATCTCTAGACTTTCCCATTTTGGATACTTTTTAGATATTTAGTTTAGACTTTAAGTTCTCAATTTCTTCTTGATGCATTTTAACTGCATCAATCAACATAGCAATGAGTGGAATATAACTAACTGACTTATAATTAGTATCATTCTTCACAAGTTCGGGAAGAATTTCTTCAAGTTCTTGTGCGATTACACCATAACTTACTACACCATTATCTTTCCAGGTGAACTTAACTGGATTGATTTGTTCTAGAATTTCTATTGAGTTTGATAATGATTCAACATTATCTTTCAGGTTTTGGTCTGATGTTGAGTTAAAATCAACAGCAGTTAATTGTCCTGTAGACGGATTAAAAGTAAGTTTAGAAGTTGAAATTCCAACAGTAGATAGACTACCTGATGTAATAGTAGAGTATCCAACATAATATGTTGCATTTGTTGTAGTATCATTCAGAACAGATACTGCTGAACTTCCTGTAACTCCTTGAAGTCCTTGAACACCTTGGGTTCCTTGAACACCTTGAGCACCAGATGCACCTTGTCCAGCAAACAGTCCATTTAAACCTTGAGTTCCTTGAGTTCCTTGATTACTTAAACCTTGAACACCCTGGACACCTTGAATACCTTGAGTGCCTTGAGCACCCAAAGAACCACCAGTATATGCAATCAAATCAACCACATCACCGACACTTGCTCCAGTAGTAAGAACCACTGAAGTTCCATTTGTTGCAGTATATTCTGCAGTAGATAAACGAACACCATTTAAGAATACGTCTATAAATCCAGCAGAATAAGTAACACTAAAGGTAGTTTGGTTTGCAGTTGCAACGTAAGTAGTAACCGATTTATCATAACTAACTCCAGCATTACCTTGAACACCTTGATTGCTTAATCCTTGAACACCTTGAATACCTTGAGCCCCTTGAAGACCTTGCAATCCTTGGAGTCCTTGAGTACCTTGAGCACTTAATCCACCCTGAATACCTTGAGCTCCTTGTATTGTATTATTAAATGGTGCTGCGTCTACCCAAACTGCAGTAGATCCAATACCTAAAGCAACTTCATCATAATAAACAAAGGTTCTTCCATATTCAGTGCTGTACCATAAATTACCATTTTTTGGTGCGGTTGGTGCAATACTGCTTATGCTAACTGCACCACCACTGGAAATACTAATATCAACTGTAGTTCCATTGACTGTAAAAGTATTTCCAGCACCAACGAAGTTTAAAGTCTTAACTGGTCCAGAAGTAATTGTAGAACCAGCAGAAGAAATACCAAGATTAAATCCACCACCAGCAGTAACTATACCAGTAAAGTTTCCATTACCAACTACGGTAAGTTTTGCTGTTGGATTTGTTGTTCCTAGGCCAACATTTCCCAGTGTATGAATTCCTGCTGCCGTTGATATCCAATAAGAATCACCTACAAGACCTTGTAATCCTTGAGTACCTTGAAGACCTTGTAACCCTTGAGTACCTTGAATACCTCCTGTTCCTTGTAGTCCTTGAGTACCTTGAACACCTTGTGTTCCTTGGAGACCTTGTAATCCTTGAGTTCCTTGGAGACCTTGTAATCCTTGTGTTCCTTGAAGACCTTGTAATCCTTGTGTTCCTTGAGAACCTTGAATTCCACCAGCACCTTGAGTACCCTGAACACCTTGTGCCCCAGTATCTCCTTTATCACCAGTTCTTGCAAAAGTGATGATAATATCAAGATTATTTGCAAATGAGGTTGTGATACCGGAAACGTATGAAATAGGAACTGCAAAGTAATTGGTATATTCAGTATGCAATCCTACGATTGAGAATAGACCAAAGTTTGCTTGATTTCCTTTTTGAGCAATTGTAAAGTGTCCTTTAATGTTTGATGTAGAATCATCAATTGTTTGAAGGAAACTTGTAATATCTACAAAATTATCATCATCTTGATGAATATAAAGATAATTTGCAGTGGTAATTCCAGTTTGATTGAGTCTTAATTTACCCTGTCCTGGATCACTATCAACTGTTGAACTATCAAAAGTATAATCAAAAGCAGCACCACCAAAACTACCATCTCTTCCCTGGACACCAAGAGTTCCTTGAACTCCTTGAGTACCTTGAACGCCTTGAAGTCCTTGGAGACCTTGAGTTCCTTGAAGACCTTGAGTTCCTTGAGAACCACTAGAACCTTGAATACCAACAAGACCTTGAATACCAGATGTTCCTTGAGGGCCTATTTCACCCTGAACACCTTGAGTTCCTTGAGTTCCTTGTAAACCTTGAGTGCCTTGAGTTCCTTGAGTGCCTTGAGTTCCTTGAGAACCTAATGTTCCTTGAGTTCCTTGAAGACCTTGGGTTCCTTGAGTGCCTTGAGTTCCTTGAGAACCTAATGTTCCTTGAGTTCCTTGAAGACCTTGGGTTCCATTGGTGCCTTGAGTTCCCTGAAGACCTTGAGTTCCCTGAAGACCTTGAGAACCTTGAGTACCTGGATTTCCTTGAATTCCTATTAATCCTTGAGCACCTGATATGCCTTGAGGGCCAGCAGATTCAAATGCAATAGTATCAATAACATCTCCCGCAGCCGCAGCAACATTTAAGGTTATACTAGTACCGTTTGTTGCTGTATAATCATTCGCATTTAAATGAGTTCCATTTAGGAACACGTCAATGTTACCAACAGAGTAATTTACATTGAAAGTTGTTTGACCTTCAGTTGCAGTAAATGTATTTGTTGATCTGTTAAAGCTAAATCCTTGAGTTCCTGGTTGACCTTGAGTTCCTGGTTGACCTTGAATACCAACATTGCCTTGGATACCTATGGTTCCTTGAATACCTTGAGCACCTTGAGCACCAACACTGCCTTGAATACCAGCATTACCTTGAATACCAACATTGCCTTGGATACCTATGGTTCCCTGAATACCTTGAGAACCTTGAATACCAAAACTTCCTTGAATACCGGCACCACCTTGGGTGCCCATAATTCCTTGAGTTCCTTGAGCACCTTGAAGACCTTGACTTCCTCCATTACCCTGTGTTCCTTGTGCTCCCTGAACACCAATCTGAACTACAGTGGTTCCAATTCCTACGCCTAGAGTATCTTGACGAATGAATACTTTTGCATCATAATGGTTAATAGCTATCTCTCCAAGACCTAACTGATCAACAGTTGGTACTTTTCCCTGAACAAGAGATCTCTTTACACGAATGATCGGATTGGTATTCATTCAACCTCATCGGTGGTAGGAACCGTAGAAACTCTTATATAAGAGTTTTTATTATTTATTGGAAGTCTTCCTCCACCTTTACGCCTCTTTTTGGTTTTCGTAACTTTTCAAGTTCAGTACTTAAAGTATTTACAGTCGCATTTAATTTTTCTACTTGAGTTTCTAATACAATATTAGTATTATACAATTCAAATGCTTTTTGTTGATATTTTGCAAGAACTGCTTTCAGATCATCTTCAGACATAAAAAAAGAGGAGATAAACTCCTCTTATTTAGAACCTATAGTTTAGTTATCAAAAAGTTCCTGCGTCAACCGTGATATTCTGAAGAACTAATTCGGCACCAGAACACGCAATAACTTGTGATGCGCCACCTGTGCAAGTATTATTAATCCAGAGTTCAGAAACTTCAATGGGGGCAAAGGTAGTAACAGTCAGTTGTGGAGTGTTATTGTTTGTTCCGTTTGTATCTGCAGCAAGAACACTTGCTAACTTAAATCTTTGATCACCTTGCTCCCATACGACTGCAGACTTCTTCGCAGAACCATCATAGTAATTGAAGAGAACTCCAAGATCCCAAGTTGTTGTAGCCGAAGGAGCAGATCCATCAACAACACCAAGTTCAATCGTTCTATCCTCTACCGTCATAGAGGTAGTGTTGACTTGAGTGGTGTTACCATTAACATAGAGGTTACCACCAACAGTCAGGTCATCAGCAATCTGAACATCATTTGCAGTAATGGTGATTGCAGTTGCACCAGTGTTTGCTGATTGAATCGTACCAGTTCTGATTGTTGGAGCACTTAAAGAAGTACCAACAACAACTGCATCAGGAAGACCGACAGTGATTGTTTGTCCAGAAACTGAAGTCTCTACCTCACTTGCAGTTCCATTAATGGTAAGTGTTTGTGAAGTATTAACAGTGCTTGGACCACCAGCATCAGCATTAAGTCCAAGAGTTAGATCAATTGCACTTACTTGAGAACCAACATAATTAATAACAGCAGATGATGTTGGAACAGAAGATGTTGAAGTTCCAGACCCAACTGCAGATGAGAATTGAGTGACGCCAACACCGGTACCAAGAGTTGTAATTCCTGATACTGCTAAATGTCTTGTTGTAATATCTTGACCAACAGACACGCCACCAGTGATTTGAAGTCCACCAACAAATAGTTGATTGTCAATATAAACGTTAGATGTTGTAAATGTTGTTACGCCGACAACTGTAATAATGTCAGAACCACTATCACCTAAAAATACATTTCCTGCGAGAGTGCTAACACCACTGACTAAAACATTTCCAGTGAATTCTGCGTGTTGTGTAGTAAGTTTATTAGTACCGGGGTTGTAGTAAATACCATCATCAGTATAAACAGTCTCATTGGTCGCAGAACCATTATGACTATCAACAAAGGTTACATAATAGTTTGCTGCAGTATTGCTTGCAGTGACTGTTTTAACTTGGTCTGCAGATGATGCGTTACCAGTTACAGAACCAACTAATGAACCATAGAAGGTTGATGCACTAACAGCAGTATCAGATACAGTAACTCCAGAACCAACTTTAAGGCGAACTCCATCCGCCATTTGAGTGGTTCCAATCGCAACACCATAGTTAAATCCGAATGTATCAGTTGCAAATCCAAGAGTTCCACTCTTGAACCACATCATTTGCTTGTAGGTATCTGGGAATGTATTAATTCCCGTTGCAGTAAATGAGGTTAGAGGTGTTCCTTCAGTTGATGCAATTGCAATACCACCGTGATTGGCAGTTGTATCGCTTGGTGTTACTGAAGTGGTATAACCAAGAAGAATATCGCGGTTTTCAATAACTACGTCTTGACCACGTAGAGTAACAGTTGTTCCTCCAATGTAAACGTTTCCTGTTACGTCAAGGTCACCTAGAACATCTAGATGATCATTGATAATTGTTGTTCCTGCTGCAGAATCAAGATAAAGAGGACCTGTTGTAGTATCAACAACTCCATTTCCACCAATACCAAGACGAACTGCGTCGGCAACTAAACCAGTTGCAAATGTACCAATGCCAGCAAACGATGCATTATTCCATCTCTTTGATCCATTACCTAAATTATAAGTTGCATCATCACTTGGAATAAGATTTGATTTGAATTCGCCCGCAACTACAATATCATCGGTGTCAGAATCGCCAAGATTGATTTGACCACCATAGAATGTAGCAGTTCCAATAAAGTATGATTGGCCGGTAACAGAAAGTCCACCACCAACTGTGACGTTCTTGTTAATTCCTACACCACCATCAATTTGAACCGCTCCCGTATCAGGATTGCCTAGAGTATTGTCAGTGGCATTTGTAAAAGTATTAATGCCAGCAAAATCAATACCAGTTCCCCAAGAAAGGTTTCCACTTCCATCATTCTTAAGTACGGTATCTACACCACCTTGAGTTCCTGGAAGAGTATATGTTACAATACCTGCAAGAGTATTTGGTGACTTGATTGCAACATAATTGCTTCCATCTTTATCAACTAACTTCAGTCTTAATGAGTTAGTTCCATCTTCTCTTCCCCAGTAGCGGTGGGAACCGAAGAATTTGTTATTTGCGACAGAGGTATCAATACCAATAAAGAAATCAAAGTTGTTTAACGAAATTGCGGGTTCACCTGGACGGAGTGCAGGTACGGTTCCTGCTACCCCTGCATTACCTCTCTTAAACTGAAGTACTGGTGCAGGCATCTTCTTATTACTATTTGATTATAATAGTATTTAGAATATTAAAAACCGCCCGCGTCAAGGTCAATACGGTCATCAAGGTCAATATCAACACGATCTAGGAATGCAGTTGCATAACCAACGAGTCCTGGTTGTGTTGTTTCAGTTGCTGCAGCAGCATTGAGAACCTCATCAGGATTGCGGTCTCTCCATTTTCCTGATGCAGCATCATACATCAACACGTACTTGTCATTATTACCACTGATTTCTACGTCTGTAAGTTCGTCTAGATTTTGTGGCATAATCTCTAACTTAAATCCTAGAGTTGTTTTATAATTTGTTGGTTGCGAAAGTTTGACCGAATAGTTATTTCCAGAAGAAACAGAAACTTTATAAGTCATACGGATGCACTCTCTTCTACTATTGCTGTTCCTTTAATGACTTTTGTTCTTTTACCACCAATTGTAAGGACAACATCAAAGTAATTTCTACCTGCTTTCAGGTTTGCAGTTTGTGTTGCAGTTAGAGTAAGTTTAATAGTTCCAGTTCCTGCAGTGATTGTTTTTGCAAACTCTTCACCGGTTGTTGCATCGGGATATTTACGAATCGTTGCATATGTGGTTGTCAACCCAGTCAGTACTGATGCAGACTGATTTGGGTCAAAAAGATTAAAAGTTGCCTCAAAATCAGTACCCTTTTCTATGACTATATTCGTGACTTCAGCAACTGCCATTTGCTTTGGGGATTTTTAAGTATTTATAATAAAAAAGAGGGTGGTTAGACCCTCTTAATAATCAAGTAGTTGCTACTCCTACTGGTTCTGGAGGAGGTGGTGGAGCAGTGAACTTTTTGGTTTTTGGATTATAAGTCCATCCATAAGATTCTTCTCCAGATACTTCATAGAAGAACGGATGAAATGCTTCGTTAACAATCTCAAAAGGATTATAAGAAACAACTTCTTGAACAATGTTACTTGAATCTACTCTTACCCATTTAGACATTTTAGTTACCTCCTGATTACCAATAAAGTATTACGAGACCGGCACCACCGGTAGCATACGAGCCTGCACCACCTGCAAGACCACCATTTCCTCCAGGAGCAGAGCCTCCACCCAAAATTCCACCATTTCCTCCAGGGAATCCTCCACCGCCGCCTGCGCCACCAGGAATACCTCTACTAACCGCGGGAGTTCCTGCATACGCTCCAGTAGGACCACCAGAACCTAAAATTTCATCAACATAGAACCATTCATCATTACTGGTGGTATATGTCTGAAGTGTGGTTGAAGCAATTGATACACCATTCTTACCTAACCCACCTAAAATTGCAGTTCCTGCACCTAAAGAACCGCCACCACCGCCGGAGCCCGAGGGCCCAGGTACACCTGCTCCACCAATTCCACCTCCCGAGCCATAAGTGGCTGGGCCTGCGGGGCCACCAGCACCTCCTGTACCAAAAAGACTTCCTGCAGCACCTCCTCCTGACTCTCCAATTGGCTGATTAGGAGGTTGGGCAGCAGTGCCACCAGCACCACCAGAAGCACTAAAAGTTCTTGCTGTTGAAATACCGGGAGCAATTGTATATGAACCAACTCCTCCAGCAGCTGCTGGTATTGGACCGCTAATACTAGGTCCAGTAGAACCACCTGTGGCACTTATGGGTGAAATAGGAGATTGTGTTGGGACTGATACACTTGAGGTTCCTCCGGGAGATGCACCTGCGGTGATTAAAAGACGGTCTGATGGAGTTACCGGGAATACGTGAGTTACGTATCCACCACCTCCTCCACCAGCAATACCACCATTACCACCAGCACCCCAACAGTGGACTTCAACTTCAGTAACACCAGGAGGAACTAACCAAGTAACAGTAGTGACACCAACACCACCGTGAAAGATTCTACGGTTCTTCTTTTTTTCTGGAACCTGATTTCTCGAAACAATTCTACCCATTATACTGCCTCCTCGAATCCGTAAACACTGAAACTAACATTTGCTGTTGAAGAATAAACGATTACTTTTCTACCTGCTTCTGCAGCCAATCCACTTCTCTCTAGAACATCACCTGTTGCAGAAAGTGCAGATTCATATTCAATATACTCATTGTTTGATGGAGTAGTTGTACCAGAAGTAGAAATAGCAACCCTAACAGATGCAGCACCACTCAAAGACACCGCAGAAATAGTAAATGATGAAAATGTACCTGCGGGAACAGTGTAAACCGTTGTATTTGTTGCTGCTCCTGGATTTGATTGTCCAAGAATACCAGATGCCATAATCGTCTTATTTTTTAGTTATTTATAAAATATATCAACCCTTTATAAAATAAATTTTAGGTAAGGATACTCCAGATTTTGGTAAGTTAGTAAGACTTGCACCACTACCTACGAAACTTGTAGCAGTGACTACACCAACAACATTAATACCTGAAGAATTGACAGTAACTGCAGAACCAACTCTTACTGCTGATGTTGCTGTTGCAAAACCAACACTTAATCCTCCAGCAGTTAATGTGTTACTGGAACCAGAAATATCAAATTCAGTTGCAGTAGCAAAACCAACAGTAATGTTTGGAGTTCCGGAAAGACCAAATGATGTAGTAGCAAAAGACGCCGTTGATGCTGTACCTGTTAGATTTCCTGTTACGTTACCAGTAACATTGCCGACAAAAGTAGTTGCAGTTACAACTCCAGTAACTCTTGCATTTCCTTCTACAATTAATGTTGTAGAACCACTTCCAATTCTTACAGTTCCAACACCACTTGAATAACCTAGTGTTGAAATTCCAGAAACATAAAGACTGCTAAAATCATTAGGTGCCGCAGAAACTGCAGATTCAATCGTTGCAGTTGTTGTTGCATCTAATGAAGTAATGTTCTGGAGTTGTCTTGCAGAACTAATGACTTGTGTGGAACCAATTGATAATGAATTAACCGTTGCAATTCCAGTAACATTCAGTCCGCCACTGGTATTCCAAGAAGGACCACCGGTTGATAGTTTTGCTGGAGTTATTACCCCATCTTCAACCAAATAAACAGGAACTGCTGGACCTAGAGAAACAATTGAAAGCGTTAGTCCTGCAGCAGGTGCATCTGTAAAGGTAATATTAGAACCAGTAACTGTATAATCAACAGTTGGTTCTTGAACAACACCGCCAAGAACAACTATAAGTTGCTGTGCATTTGCCGGCGTTAATGAAGTTCCAGAAACTGCAAGAGCAAAGGTTTGAGTTGATCCATTAAAGGAACTAGCAAAATCATCAACAATATTGATATTTTTTGCTGCTGCTGGAGTATAACTCTGCCAAACAACGCCATCCCACTTAAAGGAAAATCCAGATACTGAATCTGTATATACCTGATTTAGTGATGGTGAATCTGGAAAATTAAGTGCCATCTTATTATACTTTTTAGGTATTTATATTACCACTTATTAATGGGGCAAGTTGAATCTGGAATTGCGGTTTTTGCTGGTAGGAAACACCCGCATTTCTTACACTGTTTCGTTGGTTTGAAGAAGAATGGACAATCTTTACAAACTGTCAATCTACTTTCAACTCTTTTCTTTAATTCATCAACCCAAGACATTATTTGCAATCTCCTCAACCATCGCATCATATTCTTCTCTAGTAATAGGTGTCATATCTTTTGGATATGATGCCTTTACTTCATTAATCTTTTCATCAATAGCATCCAAGTGAGAAGTATCACCATTTCTTGCCCAATAAAGAGCATCTAATTGGTCACCTAAAGATGGGTATGACTGTGCTCTGATTGCTTTATAATCTAGTGGTTGTTTTTTTCTTAAATCTTCGTTTTCTTTGGTTCTTTCTTCATTTCTTTCTTTTGTATTTTTTGCAGTTATAGTTTCTCCAACTTTGAAAGGAACATCCTTTACTTTGGTGAATGTAGTTTGAGCATGATTAAAATCCGCAATTACAGTTTCAATTTGCTCTCTTGTTAAATCATTTCTTAATGGA
>Ga0222713_10001536_pt1 | contig 25777 bp, 18 predicted proteins | sample C33_649DmetaG_FD_165061 | JGI IMG/M metagenome (GOLD analysis project Ga0222713, IMG submission 165061) | Estuarine water microbial communities from San Francisco Bay, California, United States - C33_649D | ecosystem: Environmental > Aquatic > Marine > Unclassified | place: USA: California... | reverse complement strand
TTGCTGCTTTTGTTCCAGGAAGCGTTGCTGGTGATTTAACTTCATTTGGTACCTTATTTGCCTTCGTACTTGTAAGTGCAGGTATTTGGATTCTACGTATAAAATCCCCTGAAATGGAAAGACCATTTAAAACTCCACTTGTTCCATTAGTTCCAATTTTAGGAGCTATCATATGCCTTGCTATGATTTTTGCACTCGATGCACAAACATTGAAAGTGGCATTTGGATGGATGGTTTTAGGTCTAGTGGTATACTTTGTATACAGCCGCAAACACAGTAAGTTAAACTAACCCTTTACTTATATTAAAAAAAATAGTCCCGACCTTCGGGACTATTTTTTTTGCCGTATTTTTGCAAATATTAATACAACACTATGGGAAGGATATTTGAAGTTAGAAAAGCAACCATGTTCAAGCGATACGATCGCATGGCAAAACAGTTTACCCGTATTGGTAAAGAAATTGTAATCGCGGTTAAAGCTGGCGGACCTAATCCAGACGACAACCCTGCCCTAAGAAGATGCTATCAAAATGCGCGCAGTGTGGGTATGCCTAAAGACCGTGTTGAAGCGGCCATTAAGCGTGCCATGGGTAAAGACACTTCTAACTATGAAGAAATTTTATACGAAGGATATGCACCACATGGTGTTGCAATATTAGTTGAAACGGCTACTGACAACCACGTGAGAACCGTTGCCAATGTTAAAAGTCATTTTAATAAAGGTGGTGGAACCATGGGTAACAGCGGAAGCGTAAGTTTTCAATTTAAAAAAATGGGGGTTTTTAAATTAAACCCCGAAGGCATTGTGATGGATGATTTAGAATTAGAACTTATAGATCACGGCCTCGACGAACTTGGAGAAAGTAACGACGACAATGACAATCCAATTATTGTATTAAGATGCGCCTTTACAGATTTTGGTAGCCTTCAAAAAGAATTGGAAGCGAAAAAATTAAACGTAATTAGCGCCGAGTTTGAATGGATCCCAGGTACAACAGTTCCTGTTACCGATGAGCAAGCAGAAGAAATTAGTAAATTAATTGACCGCTTAGAGGAAGACGAAGACGTAAACAAGGTGTTCCATAATATGGGATAACACCTTTGTGTTTCTTTTTTTATTCTGCTATGACAGCCCTAACTGCTTCGATGACATCCTCTGTGTTGGGCTTACTAAAGTAATCTCCGTCACTACCGTATGCTGGCCTATGTGCTTTTGCAGCAAGGGTTTTAGGACTTGCGTCCAACCACTTGTATCCACCTTGTTCTTCCATAACGTGGTTAAACATATAGGCAGTAGCACCACCCGGCACATCTTCATCAATAAATAAAATCCGATTTGTTTTTTGTAATGATTTTACAATGCTATGGTTAATATCAAATGGAAGTAAAGTTTGCACATCAATAAGTTCTACCGAAATACCTTCCTCTGCTAAACGAACAACCGCCTCTTCAATAATACGGAGCATAGAACCATAAGAAACGACGGTAATATCTGTTCCTTCATTGATAATTTCAGGCACGCCTAATGGCACTTTAAACGCCAATAAATTATTAGGCAATTTTTCTTTTAAACGGTATCCATTTAAACATTCAATAACAATAGCTGGATCGTTAGATTGTAAAAGTGTATTGTACATACCTGCCGCTTGCACCATATTGCGTGGCACACAAACATACATGCCTCGAAGTGCATTTACAATCATGCCCATAGGTGATCCACTATGCCAAATTCCTTCAAGACGGTGCCCTCTTGTTCTGATAATAACAGGGCAACTTTGTTGACCATTGGTTCTATAATGCGTGGTAGCAACATCATCACTTAAAGGTTGTAAACCATAGAGCAAATAATCTAGGTATTGAATTTCTGCAATAGGCCTTAGTCCTCTAATAGCCATACCCACAGCTTGCCCTACAATAGTAAGCTCTCTGATACCAGTATCAGAAATACGGTCAGCGCCATGCTTTTCTTGAAGTCCGGCAAAGCCTTGGTTAACATCTCCAATATAACCAACATCTTCCCCAAAAGCGTACACTTTAGGATTGCTAGCAAAGAGTGCATCAAAATATTTATTAAGTACTTCGTAGGCATTCACAGTTGGTGCGTCAGCAGCATAGGTAGCCTGAACAGCAGGAACACGGAGTGCCGATTTGGGACCTTCGTTGTATAAGTAAGTATTAAATAAGCCAGCAGCTTCATTTTTTAATTGTGTAGCATACTGCTTTATTTTTTCAACACCTTTAACACCAACAGCGGCATCGCTTACAAGCGCAAGCGTTTTTAAAACATCTCTACGAAGTGGCTCTTTATTACTTGCCAATTCTGCAAGGATTTGCTGAACCGCTGGATTCATTACTTGCAAGCCACCAATCATTTGAATAGCTTCCTCGGCTTGCTTTTTAATAGGTCCAATAAATTTTTCCCAAGCACTCGCTTTTGCTTCTTTCACAAATTCTTTTGCTTCAACCTCAATACTATTTAACTCGGTAATTGTTGCGAGGCCGGACTCTAACATCCACTCACGCATTTTTTTTATGCAGTCCCAATTTTTTTCCCACGCTAAACGCTCAGCAGATTTGTAACGCTCATGGCTACCGCTGGTAGAATGACCTTGCGGTTGCGTTACCTCTTCGATATGGAAAAGTGCTGGCGTATGCGTGTCTCTCATTTTTTGTAGACCTTCTTCAAACACTTCACACATACCTGCATAATCCCAGGCCTTTACTTTATATATTTCGATACCATTGGTGTCTGCTAATTTTTGCATGCCAGCAAGCGCATCAGAAATTGAATTTTTTGTTGTTTGCAAATTTTTAGGAACAGAAATCCCGTAACCATCATCCCATACAAAAACCGCTAATGGAATTTGCATTACAGAAGCTGCGTTGATAGATTCCCAAAAATGTCCTTCCGAAGTACTAGCGTCTCCAATGGTACAAAAACAAATTTCGTTTCCATGGTTACTTAAAGTTGTATGCGCATCTTTATTTTTTTGCTGCGCTTCTCTAAAACATTTAGAAGCATAAGCCAAACCAACTGCGCGCGGCATTTGACCGGCTGTTGGCGCCATATCCGCAGATGTATTTTTTTGATGAACCAGATCTAACCAATTCCCATTGGCATCTACTGTTGGTGTAACAAAATGAGAACTCATTTGCCTACCCGCACAAAAAATATCATTGTTGCCATCAGGGTCTGCAAACAATTGAGAAAAATATTGTTCTACACTTGCCATACCCGCAGCAAACATGAAAGTTTGATCTCTATAATATCCAGATCTGAAATCTCCGTTCTTAAAATATTTTGCAAGCGCAACCTGCGCTACTTCTTTACCATCACCAAAAATGCCAAACTTAGCTTTGCCGGTTAATACCTCTCTTCTACCCAGCAAACTAACTTCCCTACTAATGAGTGAGATTTTATAATCCTGAATCACCGTATTACGAAATCCTTCAAAGGATAACATCTCGGTTTGGGGCGCTGGCGAAGCAATTAATTCCATGGCACAAAAATAAGATTCAGGAAGCATTAGAAAAGGGGTGTTATTGATTTTGGGGATAAGTCCAAGCTACCCTTAACAACCCTGTTTTTAAACGATTTAGCCTTTTTTTAAGGCTATTTTGGCACTAAATTGAACTATAAATGATACTTTTACAGGGTACTTTAAACAAAGCACTTATATGAAAAAGATTTTAGCACTTACTTTATTAGCTATTACCGTCTCAGTTAGCGTTTTTGCACAACAAGACATTAAATTTTCTGAAGGGTCTTTTAACTTTGGTAAAATTGCACAAGGCACCCCTGTAACCCACGTTTTTAACTTTACCAACACAGGTACAAAGCCGGCGGTTGTTGAATATTGCACTGCTGAATGCGGTTGCACCACACCAGAAGTAACCAAAGAACCTATTTTAAAGGGTAAATCAAGCACTGTTAAAGTAACTTACAATGCTGCTAGCATGGGTAATTTTACCAAACGTGTTACCGTTAAATTAGTTGGCGTTGCTGAACCTATCATTTTAACCATCAGCGGTGAAGTAGTGGCCTCTAAAAAATAATTGTTAAGATTCTGATAATGATCTTACCAGCCTCCTTCGGAGGCTGGTTTTTTTTGCCCCTGCCTCAAATTGTAAACTTATATTTGCAACATGTTACAAATCAGCAAACGTGGCATAGAAATGCCTGCCTCTCCTATCAGAAAACTAGTTCCCTTTGCAGAAGCTGCAAAAAAAAGAGGAACTAAAGTATACCACTTAAATATTGGTCAACCAGATATCGAAACCCCTAAAATGGTTTTGGATGCTGTTAGACACAGTGATTTTAAAGTGCTAGAATATAGCCATAGTGCAGGCAACGAAAGTTACCGTAAAAAATTAGTGGGTTATTATAAAAGTGTTGGCATAGATGTCAATGAAAAACAAATCATCATTACCACAGGTGGTAGTGAAGCCATTTTGTTTGGATTTATGGCATGTTTAGACGCTGGCGATGAAGTGATTATTCCAGAGCCTTTTTATGCCAATTATAACGGGTTTGCAGTAGAAGCTGGTGTTACGGTAGTACCCATCACTTCCTATATCGAAAATGGTTTTGCGCTTCCTCCAATCGAAGCCATTGAAGCAAAAATTACACCGCGCACCAAAGCGATTGTGATTTGTAACCCCAACAATCCAACTGGCTATTTATACAGTGCTGCCGAAATGGAGCAACTAAAAAATATTATTTTAAAACACAACCTCTATTTGTTTTCTGATGAAGCATATAGAGAGTTTTGTTATGAAGGCACGCAAATAAGTGCGCTCCATTTAACGGGTGTAGATGATCATGTAGTGATCATGGATACCATTAGTAAAAGATATAGTGCCTGTGGTGGACGGATTGGTGCGTTTATTACCAAAAACCAAGCACTACTAGATGCTACCATGAAATTTGCACAAGCCCGTTTAAGCCCACCAAGCTTTGCGCAAATTGCTGGGGAAGCAGCCATTGATTTACCAGCTAATTATTTTGACGACACCAAGGCCGAGTATAAATCTAGAAGAGACCTCATTGTTACCAGATTAAATGCGATGGAAGGCGTTTTTTGTCCCAATCCGGGCGGCGCTTTTTATGCGATGGCTAAATTACCAATAGATGACGCAGATACATTTTGTCAGTGGTTACTAGAAGATTTTGCTTTTGAAAATCAAACAGTCATGTTAGCGCCTGCAACCGGTTTTTATGGTACACCAGAACTAGGTAAACAAGAAGTGCGACTTGCTTATGTTTTAAATCTAGAAGACATCAATAAAGCGATGGACTGTTTAGAAGCAGCATTAAAAGTGTATCCGGGTCTTATAAAATAAACTCATGCAAGTAAACAAGCGCCTAAAAAATAAGAGCCTTTATTTAATCGTAGCCGGCCTGGCTACAAGCCTTTTTTTTATGCGCGCATACGCCCAAAGCTACAAACCCACTTATGGGTCTGCATTTGCCGGCAGTACGAGTATTTTTAATAACCCTGCTTCTAGTGTAAATCAATCCTTTAAATGGGAGGCTACTATTTTAAGTGCGCAAGCCAATCTAAATAGCAATGTATTTTACATTCAAAATGATTCAATCGGCTTCCATCAAAGCATGGTTCCAAAATATTTTCATGGCAATGTGGACCTTAATTTATTGAATCTTTTATACAAACCCAATAACAAACAAGCTTTTAGTGTTGGCATTAGAGCAAGAACGTTTAACCACATCAAAACAGAACCACTTGTTGCAGTAAATGGTATAGAAAGCATGCATGAATTTTTTAAGCTCAATAGGCAAACACCATATTTACAAGCTTTTGCTACACATAGTGGTTGGTTGGAAACCAATTTAAATTATTCGCAAGAGATATTTAGAAATCAAAAAAGCACTTTAACAGCAGGACTTACTGTACAAATCAATAAAAGTATTTCTGCTGCACACGCCACCGTTAACAAATTAAGTTTTTTAGAAAGCACCAACGGTATAGACACTTTATATACCCTCACTGCTGGTGGTGCTTCGTTTGGATATAGTTCTAATTATGATGAAACCGCCGCAGGAACAGCAAACACCGCTTCGGATTTTATAAAAAATGGCAAATCAAGCCTCGGATTAAGTATGGGCGCAGAGTATTTACTCTACAACACAGAAGCGCATAGCTTTCAAACCAACCATGCGTTAAACTATGCATTAAAAATTGGGGTCTCTATCATGGACATTGGCGGTGTGTCTTATAAAAATAGTGGTACCAGTAGCCTATTTAATGGTGTTCGCCCAAATATGAACGATCCGCTTATTTCCCGTAAAACCACAGGTATAGAAAATAGTGCCCAGCTAAGAGATTCTCTCGCTACTATATTTGCTACAACCACTCAAATGCCCGAAACTTTTACCATTACAAAACCTACACGCTTTAATCTAAATATTGACAAGCCACTTGGTAATGATTTTTATATCAACGCAGACCTTACTGTAAATATGCATGCTAGCGCAGGACTGACCAAACGCCGCGTTCGTGACTTAAATTTACTTACTGTTACACCACGTTACGAAACATTGCATGTGGGTGTTTACATGCCAATTCAATACAATACACAAGGTCAACTTATGCTTGGTGGTGCTATTAAATTAGGCCCGCTTACAGTGGGTGTGCACCGGCTAAGGTGGCTTACCAATTCTAGTAACATGAGCAATGCTTCGGGGGGCGGCTATATAATGCTAAGCGTGCACCCTCTTAGCCTTAAAAAAATTAAGACCATTATTGACTGCCCAGAATAATTAAACCACTATTACCAATTAAATACTAGCGATGGGTGTTCATTTTTCTAGCATACGCATACAAACCTGCATTACCCTACTAGGCCTCTTTTTTGTACCCGCATGTAGAGAATCTAGAGAGCTATTTGCAGAAGTGGCGCCGCCTATAAAAATCACACCCGCTGTAACCAAGCCAACTTATAAAAAAACATTTAATCCGAGGCCTGGCTTTGAACCCTTTGATGGCATAGATCGTGTGCCGGCTAATTATACTTTTATCTACGAGCCAACTTTTATAACTCAAAAACCACTTATAAAAAAGAGAATTGGCGAAACCTATGTTCCAGAAAAACTTACGATCAATACCTATGCTTTTTCAAAAAGTAAAAAAGAAATAAAATTCAGAATGAGCTACCCTACCAATTTAAAAGGCAGCTACCATAAAATAAATACAGCCGATACCACCAACGCTTTCAAATTCATCAATAAATACAATGATACCTGTTATGTTACCAAATATACATTAACAGAAGTTCGTGATACAAGCATTTATCATATTGGTATTATTCTAGACCATAGTGGTTCCATGGGTGACGAGCGCTGTACCGAATTACAGGACGCTCTATCTGAAAGTTTGAAAAAAATGAGCAAGCGCAATCTAATTAGCTTATGGAAATTTGATTCTGGCATTTCATATGAAGGCACGGCTTACGATAGTGCTACCATACAAAAAATGCTCTACCGTAAAAGAGGCATGGATGGATTTGGAGGTGGCACCGCAATTAATGACGCTATGGACCGAGCCCTAGATACCATGGCCAAATACAACAAATACAAGCCGGTATTACTTTTATTTACAGATGGTTATGACAACGCTTCTAAAAACAAAAACAGTACATCTATTGTCGAAAAAGCACTTTTAAATCATATACCGGTTTTTACCATTGGCTATAGTGGTAGCGCAGACTCGGTATATTTAAGGTCTATCGCCAACGAAACCAATGGCATGTATTTTCAGTGCTATGACAGATCCGAATTTGAAGAAGTATTTAACAACCAACTTTTTTCATTAAATCGTTATTACGAAGTAAGCATGATGCCTTGCATGTTTGACTATGAAAAGTTAAGTATTGGTACTGGCACTGTAAGTGAACAAAGAGCAACTGGTGAAAAAACATTTAAAGGTATTAGAGAAACTATTTCACTCAATGTCAATTTTGAACTAGATAAATATGACATCATGCCAAGGTATACGCCAGAAATAGAGCAAATGGCGGCCTACCTAATTAAAAATAACACCTTAAGTATTATTATTAGTGGGCACACAGACAATTTAGGCGACGACAATTACAATATTATTTTATCTAACAAAAGAGCAGAAGCCGTTAAAGCCGCACTTGTAAAATTAGGCATTGCCGCAGGGCGTATTGCAACCATTGGCAAAGGCGAATCGGATCCATTAACGGCAAACGACTCAGACAATAACCGTTTTCGGAACAGACGAATTGAAGTTGAAATTGTAAATCATTAATCCAGCTTATAAAAAGCGGCGGCATTTCCCGTGTATATTTTTTGATGATGTTCTTCTGCTACTAATTTTTCTACAACAGTTTGGTATTTATGGTGCGTAGTTACATAATCGCCCGCTAGTAAAGATACGGGCCAGTCTCCTCCTATCATTAATTTGTTTACGCTAAAATGTTCTAGAACATAGGCCACATAAGGCTCAATGGTGTTAGCAGACCAATCATTAAAATGAGCACAGCAAGTGCCTAGCCCCGAAATTTTTGCATAAAAATTTGGCATAGCAGCAGCCTCGGCAATAGCTTCTCCCCAAGCGCCAAACTGTTCGCTCGTGGCAATGGGTGGATGGTTTAAATGATCAAAAACCATTTTTAAGTGTGGTATTTGTTTTGCCACTTGTATTGCAGCTTTAATGTGTTCAATTTTTACACCTACCACATCAAAAGGAACACCATGATCCGCCAAAATGCCTAAACTTTCTATGACAGCAGGTTGTAGTAACCAGTTATGATCTGGCTCGTCATGTATGAGGTGCCTAATGCCTTTAAAATATTTATTTTGCAAATGCACTTCTAATTGATTTTTTGCAAGTGCCGGATTTAGTAAATCTACCCAACCCACCACACCAATAATCCAAGGGTACTGCTCCGCACATTCAAACATAAAAGCAGTGTCTTCCAAATTATTTGCAGCTTGTACCATAATAGCTGCACTTACACCGGCTAACTGTAACTGCCCTTCAATATTTGAAGGATAATAATTTTGCGCCAGTATAGAAGTATCACCATCGAGCCAACTATACCTTACTTTTTGTAAGTCCCAACTGTGCATGTGGGTGTCAATCACTTTTGCCATTATTTATTATTTTATAATGAGTTCATCCATAAATAACCAAGAAGGATTTCCTGCACCTGCAAACCCAGCAGGAATAATCGTTACAGGACGAGCTACTAGCTTCAAATATTGCACGGTAGTAGGCATCATTTCAAATAAAACAGTTACCGCACCTTCTTTACTATTATCCAAATTTTGTAGCAGGCCTAAACGGGTATATGTTTTGCCATCAGTCGATCCTAACACTTCGACACTTGTTGGCAAATGAATCCAGCTTCCCCTGCTATTATAAAAACGAGTACTAATTTTTGTAATAGCAGTAGGCATATCAAAAGAAAGTGTTGCCTCTATATCTTTTCCTTCCCAAGCTAGCCATTCACCATCACTAAACCTACTATCATTTGCAACAATACCATTGATAAAACCATTGTTACCACTTTTATTATAGGGAGCCTTAGGTGCGTTGGTTAACTGTTTAAGATTTGCCCCCGTTGCTTTATTTATAGAAAATGAAGCAGATGCTATATCCGTAATTTTATGATTGACAACAACACCTGCTTGCAAATTAGCGTCACCAGTAATCGTGATAGGACCTTTGTATTGTTGATCTTGCACGCTAGGTAGTTTACCATTTGTATTATAGACAATTTTATGTGCCGCACCTACACCACCTATCGAAACGTTGATGCCACCAGCAATTGGCTTACTTGTAATTTGTACATTGTATAAATGGTCCGAAAAATGAAGCCCTTTTTGCTTTAACAATGGCTGCCACATCGTTACACGATTTGTAAAATGATCGAACCCTGTTTTGGTTTTTGTCCATCCGTTTTCGGCAATAGCCATGGCGCGTGGATACAACATAAATGAGGCTAGATCTTTGTTAGCAATGTACTCCGTCCATAAATTACCCTGTACCCCTTTTATATAAGCTGCTTCTTGCGTGGTGAGTGCGGCAGGAATTGGGTTGTAATTATACACTGCTTCGAGGGGCAAGAAACCACCAAAAGCGATGGAGTCTCGAGGGTCAGAAGACTGATAAAAATTAAAATAGCAAGTGCCCTGCGGTGTCATAATTACATCATGCTGCTGCTTGGCTGCTGTGATGCCACCTTCTTCTCCTTGCCAACTCATAACGGTTGCATTGGGCGCAAGGCCGCCTTCTAAAATTTCATCCCAACCAATAATTTTACGACCCTTACTATTTACATATTTTTCTACCCGCTGGATAAAATAACTCTGTAACGCATGCTCATCAGCGATACCTTTTTCTTTCATGAGTGCCTGACAAAAACTAGAACGCTTCCATGCTGTTTTTGGACACTCGTCGCCCCCAATATGAATATAACTTGAAGGAAATATATCCATCACTTCATCTAATACATTTTCAATGAAATTAAAGGTGTACTCGCTAGGTGCAAACACATCATCAAATACGCCCCAGCTTTCTTGGACTATTTTACCACCCTCTTTTTTTATTTTATTTTCGGTAGCAGCAGCATACATGTTTTTAGTGAGCTGTGTGGGTTCATTTGGAAAACAACTTAACTCCGGATAAGCAGCAATGGCAGCACTTGCATGACCAGGCATTTCAATTTCAGGAATAATATTGATGTGTTTAGCCGCTGCATAAGCGACCAAATCTTTTAATTGCGCCTGGGTATAAAAGCCGCCGTAGGCGGCGTTGGTATTGCCTTTACCCGGAAACTTGCCTATTAATGTACCACCACGCACCGACCCTACACGCGTTAATTTTGGATACTTTTTTATTTCGATCCTCCATCCTTGATCTTCGGTTAAATGGAGGTGCAAATTGTTCATTTTTTGCATGGCCATGACATCCAGTAGTTGCTTGATAAAAGATACCGGCATAAAATGTCTACCCACGTCTAACATGAGGCCTCTATAACCAAATGCTGGTGCATCATCAATTTCAAGTACTGGAATATTTTTAGATTGCGCTTCTAATTGCAAAAGTGTTTGCATGCCATAAAAAGCGCCCACTTTGGTTTTTGCTGTGATGTTAATGGCAGTTGGTGTAACAGACAAATGATAACCCTCCATAGATTCAACAATAGGCGTACTAGCATCAATAAGAATTTTTGCTGTAGTAGCTGCTGGCTTTGTAAGCTTGAAAAAACCTTTACCTTCTAACACTTTATTGGGGTACGGAATAATGGGTAACTGCGCTACTGCCCTAAAACCTATAAGTAGCAAAAAAGAAAATAGATACTTACACTGCTTCATATAAAACTGGATTTAATGGAGTGTTTACAATTTGACCAACAGTAGCGCCCGGGCACCAGGTATCCCAATCGGCTTGCTGATTGTGGTTTTCCGGCGTTTTTAATACCGTGTCTTTACCCATATATATCATGGTCATTACTTTACGCATATTCCCAGACACATTAGGACCAGCGCGGTGATACAACCACCCTCTATGAAAACTTATTTCACCTACATCAAAGGGCTCAATCACGTGTTCAAATTTGTGACGTTTTAATTCGGATTCTAAAAAAGCCTGACTCTCGTCACTAATTTGTTTGTCTCTGCCAGCTTTTAATTTGTTACTCCCTGCACTAAACTCGAGTGGGCCATAATTAAGCGGTGTTGCCTGTAACGGTATCCAGGCGGTAACGGTATTTTCTGTATCGAGGGGCCAGTAATATTGATCCGCATGCCAGGGTGTATGACCTCCCTTAGGTTCTTTAAAAAGTGCTTGATCGTGGTACAAGCGCACACCATTTGTTTGCATTAAACTTGTCGCTATTTGGGCGATTCTTTTACTAAACACAATATCTTTTACAACCGTAGTATGCGTCCACAAATTCATGATTTGTAAAAAAGCCTTTCCATACGTATCACGCTCTTCTAATGGTATTTGTTGGTTATTTAAACGGTCTACCTCTTTAGAAATTACTATATTCATATAATCAATAACTGCTGGCTCAAAAATGTTTTTAATTTTTATAAAACCATTTTCGGTGAAATACTTGACCTGCGCGGGTGTTACGCTATAATTTGCATCAAGTGCTGCTTGTATAGAATCTGGCGTAGCATTCATAACAATTAATTTTACCCAATATAAAATAAATAGTAGAGAAATTGGCGACTCCTAACACATAAGATACACACATGAAACAACTCCTTAAAACCATCACTTTTTTACTTATAATTAACCAGCTTGCTGCACAGAAGATTTATGTTTCTACAAAAGGCCACAATAGTAATATAGGAACTGCACAAAAACCGGTAGCTACCCTACAAAAAGCACAGGCCCTCGTAAGAGACTTTAAAAATGCCAACCCAGGCTATACAGGAGAAATTGTTGTTACGGTGTTGCCTGGCACATATGAATTATCATCATCGCTTTCTTTTAACGAGCAGGATGCAGGTAGTGATAAAATCCAAGTTAGATGGCAGGCCTTTGCAAAAAACAAAGTAATACTCTCTGGTGGAAAAAATATTAATGGCCGCCTATTTAAAAAAGTAACCAACCCCAGTATAACTACTAGGCTAGAAAAAAATGCAGCAGAAAATGTTGTTGAAGTTTCTCTTACCAAATTAGGTATTACCAATTTTGGAGAACACAAAAGTTATGGACACGGCCAACCCGTTATTCCTGCGCCACTAGAACTTTATTACAACCAAAATCCATTATTACTAGCGCATTACCCCAATAATGGCGCCGTAAAAATTGGCAAAGTAATAGACAAAGGTTCAGTACCCCGCATTGGTGATAAATCAAATAGAGGTGGTTTATTTAACTACACCGATAACAGACAATCAAAATGGATAGGCCAAAAAGACATATGGATACAAGGCACTTTTAATTACGGCTTTGCAGACGACTATATTAATATTGCAAACATAGATACTACAAAAAAAGAAATTAAACTAGCCAGCCCTCACATTTATGGCATTGCGCATGGTAGAGACTTTCAAGAATACATTGCCTACAATATATTAGAAGAACTTGACAGCCCTGGCGAGTGGTGGCTTGACAAAAAAACCGGTATGCTGTACATATGGCCTCCAATTAATAGTAAAGGCAATAGTGATATTGCTACTGCTAACATTACGGTTTCGGTACTTGAAACACCCATCGTATCAATTACAAATGCCGAGCATCTAACAATTGAAGGTTTTACCATCGAAGCCGGAAGAGGCATGGGGATTTACCTAGAAGGAGGCAGCAATAACACCATTGCAGGCTGCACCGTTAGAAACCTTGGAACCTCAGGCATTTTTATGGGTCAAGGTGCCGAGGCCAAACAAAAAGACATGAGTATCGATGATTTTGAAGGCACTCCTACTTCTGGTATCATTGGAAGCCTTCAAAATTATTTATATAAAAACACAAGCTGGAATAGAAACGCCGGCTTTAATCAAACCATTACCAGTTGCGACGTATACAACACTGGTAGCGGTGGTATTTATTTAAGTGGAGGCGATAAAAGAACCCTCACAAAAGCAAACAATATTGTTGAAAATTGTAAAGTCCACGACTTTAATAGACGAAATAAATTTATTTGGTCGGGCATTAGTGTAGACGGATGCGGTAATAAAATTAGGCACTGTGAAATATACAATTCAGATTGGCAAGGGATTTTTGTACACGGCAATGAACACGTTTTTGAATACAACAACATTCATCACGTAACACTCAATTCGGACGATACATCTCCATGGTATATTGGAAGAGATCCTAGCGACAGAGGCAATGCAGTGCGCTACAATTATTTTCACCACATTGGTAACCCCAACCGCATGAATATGGGTATTTATTGTGACGACTCTAGTGCCGATGTATTTGTTTTTGGAAACGTATTTTATAAAATGGAAACCAAGCATGGTATTTTATTTACCAATAGCGGCTGGGACCTTGTCATGAAAAATAATATTATCATAGAACCCACAGATGCTAGTGCTCAAATATCGGCACACTATTACACCTGGGCAGCAGGCTCAGAAAAATCGATGTTTGGTGAAAACGGCCTCATCAGAAACCGTCTTACAAAAAGCGTTGCTTATAAGGAGGAACCCTATGCAAGCAAGTACCCTGGGCTACTCGAATATTTAGATACCATACCGGGCACCAATCAGTGGAAAGCCATGCGCGCCAATCGCAACGTGTTTTCTGATAACCTCATAATTGGTGGACCAACAAGCCCTACCAAATTAATTGGTGGCAACTATGCCACTATTACAGAAAGGGATAATTATAGGTCTATTTCAGACCCTGGATTTGTAGACATGGCACATGAAAACTTTACACTACGTCCAACATCAGAAGTATTTAAAATAATTAAAGGCTTTGAACCTGTCCCATTTGAAAGAATGGGGCTGTATAAAGACAAATACAGAAACTAATACACATGCAATTAAAAAATTTATTTAAAAAAACAAAACTTGGTTTTTTATTTGGGATTGCTTTGGGGGCAGGAAGTTTTTTTGCGCCTGGCGCGCGTTGTATGGCGCAAGTGAAACTTGCGCCATACAACGTAATTTGGAAGTCACAAAGTAGCGGGCCAAGCGGCTCTATGCCCATTGGTAATGGCGATATTGGCGCCAACGTATGGGTAGACAGTAGTGGTCTGTTACAATTGTACATTTCAAAAACAGATGCTTACTCCGAAATTGGTCGCCTACTAAAAATTGGTAAAATTACCATTGCTACCACGCCAGCCATTTTAAATGGCGCTTCTTTTACACAAATACTCGATATAGAAAAAGGCTGCATTTTTATTACAGCCACAAACCAGCAAAAGCAAAGCATTACTATCAGCATTTTTGCAGACGCTAATAACCCGGCCATTACAATAATAGGAAAGGCTAGCACAGGCGTATCACTCGACATTAAAAATGCACTATGGCGAAATAAAACAGATACACTGCTAGGTGGAGAAAAAAGAAGCGCTTACGGAATGATTAACGCACCATTTCCGCTATTAAGAGAAAGAGATACCATACTTGAAAATACAAAACCACTTATTTGGGTTCACCAAAATAAATCATCTATTTGGCAGTCTACCTTAGACATCCAAAACCTAACAAAGTTTAATGAAATAGGCAAGGATCCACTGCTGTATCAAAATTTTGGAGCAGTGGTGAGTACTAAAGAGCAGGTTAGCAAACCCTCACAAAAAGATTTTGAAATAAATATTACGGTACTAAAAAAGCAAACAGCTAATATTTTAGAATGGAAAAAAGAAGCAATAACACTGCACCATAAATCAACAGGACAACCTTCTAACCAAAGATTTATCGCTCACAAAAAATGGTGGAATAATTTTTGGAACAAACATTATTTGATTGTTACGCCCGGCGATAGTAGTCAACAAACGCAAAAAGAAACTTTTGCTGTAACACAGGGCTATCAATTACAACGTTATATGAATGCCTGTGCCGGAAGAGGTGGACTTCCCATTAAATTTAATGGATCCATTTTTACGGTAGATGTAGATGAGAGCAATGGTAAAAGAAACTTGACGGGCTATGACGCAGATTTTAGAGACTGGGGCGCTAATTACTGGTTTCAGAACACCAGACTCCCCTATTATTCAATGCTATACAGTGGCGACTTTGAACTTATCAAACCGCTGTTTAAGATGTATATATCGGCACTTCCATTAGCAAAATATAGAACACAAAAATATTTTAATCATAAGGGCGCCTATTTTCCTGAAACCATGACGCCATGGGGTACGTATGCCAATGACAATTACGGTTGGAATAGAAAAAGTTTAGCAGACGGTGTTTCTGAAAATATGTATATCCGGTATTTATGGGAAGGCAGCTTGGAACTATCTACCCTCATGCTAGACTATTATGCATTTACAAAAGACCAACAAACATTTATTAAAGAACACCTACCATTTATACAAGAAATTATTTGGTTTTACAATGCGCACTACAAAAGAAATACTTCAAATCAAATTGTAATTGAACCAGCACAATCACTTGAATCTTTTTTTGAAGGTGTCATAAACCCATTACCAGAAGTTGCAGGACTAACGCGTGTACTCAGCGGCTTACTAGCCAATCAATCAATGATAAAAGACCCCTCATTTATAAAAATTACAAAAGAATTATACGCTAGTTTACCTGCACTTCCTACACAAACAATTAAAGGACAAACTGCCTTAGCCCCAGGATATCATTTAGGGCCACGAACCAATGTAGAAAAGCCAGAACTCTATGCCGTATTCCCATTCAGGCTAAGAGGTGTTGGTAAAGAAAAAATAGAAGAAGCGATTGTAGCGTTTAACAATAGAGCCAACAATGAATTTAGCGGTTGGCAACAAGATCCCATTTTTGCTGCTTACCTAGGTCTTACAAAAGAAGCCAAAGAAATGGTGGTTCATAATTTTACCACCAAGCATGGAGGCAGCAGGTTCCCTGCATTTTGGGGACCCAATTATGACTGGGTACCGGATCAAGACCATGGCACTGTTAACATGCGCGCCCTGCAAAATATGCTGGTACAATCAGAAGTGGATCAAACAAATTGGCTACCTGCCTGGCCTACAAATTGGAACGTTGATTTTAAAGTGCACTTGCAGCAACAAAAAGTAGTAACCGGAAAATACAGCCTTCAAAATGGCCTGACGCTTATAAAATAAGTTGGCTACAAAATAGCATTCACTATAAAGTATAAAATTGAAGGGCATAATAAACAACCCACTGCAGTATGAAAAGTTGCTGTTAAAGCACCATAAGGCACTAAGGTTGGATCTGTCGCTGCAAGCCCTGCAGAAACACCACTTGTTGAACCTACCAAGCCACCAAAAATCATGGCAGATTGAGGATTATTAATCCCAAACCTGCCCGCTACAAATGGCGTAACGATCGTTACAAAAACAGATTTTATAACCCCAATGGCAATGCTAATGGCAATTACATCCGAACTAGCTCCAACAGCAGATCCGGTTACAGGACCAACAATAAAAGTACAAGCTCCTGCACCAATGGTTGCAAAACTTTTAGCATCGGTATAACCCATGAAATAGGCGATAGTTCCCCCAGCAAAAAATGCAATACAAGTGCCAATCACTAAACTCAAAAGCCCAACCAGTCCTGTTTTCTTTATTTCTGAAAAGCTTGCACCAAGTGCAGTTGAAACGATAGAAAAGTCCCTTAACATAGATCCTCCTAAAATAGCTAGCCCAGAAAATGCAGGAATACTTGCAATACCCTTTTCCCCTTTTCCATAATAAGCAATAAGTAAACCTACACTAATTGCTATGGCAGCACCAGGTATCTTATTTTTTGTAAGCTTGGATGATACTTGATAGGAAACCCACATAATTGAACCCACAATTAAGAATGCAAAGACCAATCCGTTTTTTTCTAAAATTTTTATCAGGTCTTCCATGTATTATTTTTTACCAATTTTAGAAATAATAGGAATCATCAAGTAGCATAAACCTGTTGCTATAATCCCAACTAACAATGCCATAAAACCTCCCGACATGGCGGCTTTAACATTTTGTGTTGAAGACATAGCTACAACTACCGGAATGTACATGGTGCTCCAAAACAAAATACCAGCTTCAGACTCTTTTGCAAGCCAAGATTTCTTTTTGGCATAATCGTAGGTGAAAATGAGTAATAACATGGCAAATCCTACACCACCTAAATTACCATTTAAGTGAAATAATTTTCCAAAATAGTCACCAACAATATGTCCAATTAAAAAACAGCCGGCCAATAGTGCAACACCATATATTTTCATCTTATCCTATTTTATGGATTGATAATTTTAAAAAACTGATCTTTTATAGCAGCACCCCAAACTTTATAACCTTCTTCATTATAGTGCAACTTGTCTGAAAGATATAAAGATTTTATGGGCTGCTTGTCTTGATCTAAAAAACTATTTTCGAAAGAAACAAAAAAGAGCTGTTGCTGCGTTTCGCAATAAGATTTAATAAGGCTATTAGCCGCTTTTACCTTATCCCAAGCACCCCATCTTTTTTCGGAAGGAGAAATTTGGAGCCATGCAATAGGAATAGTTGGATACTTTTCTCTGATAACCTTTACAACATATTTAAAATACTCTAAAACCTGATCTGGACTTTTGTCTTTAGGATTATCAACAATATCATTACCAACATACATGAAAATGGCTTTTGGTTGATGCGGATAAACAATTCGCTTTACATAATATGCAACATCCCTCAAATTAGAACCTCCAAAGCCTCGGTGTATAATGTCATTGTATCCAATGTCTTGCCTAATGTTCTTCCACATTCTTATATATGAACTTCCCAGAAAAAGCACAGCGTCTTTACTGTAAACTTCTGCGTTATTTAAACTATCAAATTTGTTGATGTCATTTTGATAGCGCAAAACACCCTCCTCACTTTTGGGCTTATTGATTTTTAATTGTGTATACAGCCAATCCGAAATAGATTGAATGGCGCTGTCCTGTTTAATTTTTTTATTATCAAGCGTATGTCCCGTTGCATAAAATGGGTGCCAGCCAGTTGAAACACCTACTTGCAAGCAGCGTTGAAATAAAATATAAGGTCCATACTTGAATCCATGATATTCATAAGAGCTATCGTAAGGCACTGTTTTATCTTCTGTTCCTGCCACATTAAATAAAGGTGCGTCTCCTTGTTTGATCCAATTATAATCTATGATGGCACCCCAATTATTAATAACCCCACTCACTTTTGAAGAATACCCTTCATTTCCACTTGACCCTTCTAGACTCCCCCATTTTGCTTGATCAATAGTTGCAGGAACTTCAGCTTCATCCATATAAGCTATTGCTAAACACGTTTTAGACCCGGCAGAACTACCTGTGATAAATATTTGAGCGGTATCAATATTATACAATGCAGCATTCTTTCTTAAATACCTAATAGCTGCTTTACCATCTTGCTGAGCTCTATAAAGTGCTGCTGCATAATCTGCATTTGACTTATCGTTTTCGATTCCTAACCTATAATCAATAGACACCGTAACATATCCTCTTTTTGCAAAAGACAAGCAAAGCATATTGCTAAATCCACCTGTTTTTGAATTGTTTTGAAACCCACCGCCATGTATAAACAAAAGAACAGGTCTTTTTTTAATGCTATCGATTTGTGCACTTGGCATATACATATCCAAGAGCAACTTTTCTTGATTGCCTTTAATATTGAGTGCTTGCCCATATTCGACATTGGTAACAGAATCTAAGGAAGAAAATATTTCTGACTGATACCTTTGCTGTGCTTGTAAATTAATTACAGCAGTAAAACATAAAAAAAACAAGGCATTCTTTATCATAAGAATAATTTTTTAACTTCAGATTTAACTACTTTTCCCATTGCATTACGCGGGAGTTCCTGCACAACTAAATATTTTCTAGGCCTTTTGTAGGGTGCTATATTTTCCTTCATCCAAGCGTCCAATAAATTAGCATCAAATGCAGCAGCAGACATGGATTCATTTAATACCAAGCAAGCAACAATTAATTCGCCCCACTCTATATCTTCGATACCAACAACTGCACAATCACTAATGGCACTATGGGTTCTTAACACTTCTTCAATTTCTAAAGACGAAATTTTATACCCACCAGATTTTATAATATCCACTGAATTTCTACCGAGGATTCTGTAATATCCGTTTTCAATAATGGCAACATCTCCTGTTTTGAACCAATTATCATTTGTAAATGAATCTGCGGTTGCTTCCGGACGCTGCCAATAACGATCAAAAACCGTTTTACCTTTTACAACAATTTCTCCAGGAGTTCCCAATTCTACATCGTTGTAATTTTCATCTACTAACCTAACATCAACGCCAGGTAACGGTATTCCAACAAAACCTGGCCTTCGTTCACCAACATAAGGGTTTGAAATAGCCATTCCAATTTCAGTCATACCATACCTTTCAAGGAGCAAGTGGCCACTAATAGTTTCCCATTTTTGCATTACAGAAATAGGTAGCGCTGCAGAACCACAAACCATTAAGCGAAATTTTTGAAGCGCAGTAAATATGCTAGACTGCTCATCTGGCAAGAGACTTTCCCAATGTGTAATTAACTTATAATAAATTGTTGGAACTGCCATAAAAACATTCATCTTGCCCTCCATAAACATAGAAAAAATAGCATGCGCAGAAAAAGAATTGATAAATTCACAAGTTGCCCCTTTTGCCATCGAGCAGCAAACTACATTGATTATGCCATGTACATGGTGTAAAGGCAAAACACATAAAATGTAATCAGAAGATGACCATGACCAAGCACTAATAAGCGATTCAACCTGGGTGTCAATAGTTATATGTGTTGTAACAACTCCTTTGGGCTTATTGGTTGTTCCGCTGGTGTATAAAATCATGGCATCCCTATTAGGATCCACCTGAGGAAGGGCTATTTCATTATTTGAGTATCTAGCATTAACATTGAAATAACGAACACCTGACGCACTAGTTAATGGATGTAAAAAAGATGTATAATTTTCAGATGATACAATAACACTTGCTCCCGTGTCTTCCATCACATACTGCAAAGAAGGAATTGGATGAGACAAACAAAGTGGGACGGCAACGCCACCTGCAAGCCATATCGCCCACTGTACTTTAACATAATCAAAACCAGGATCCACCATAAAAGCAACCCTTTGCTGATCTAAATCTTGCTCACCCCCTAACAATATTTTTGCAAAGAATGTGGCCTCATCAAATAATGTCTGATAAGTATATTCATTGCCTCCCGATACAATTGCAGTTTTTTGCGCGTACTCTTTTGCTTTGTATATAAAATTCATTGGGTTACTATAAATTAAAATAAGCTTTTACATTGTTATAGCAGATATCTTCTGTCATTTTGCCAATTAAATCATAATCAAATGGAATTAATCCACGCTCCATTTCACTACCCAATACATTACAAAGTATTCTTCTAAAATATTCGTGCCTAGGGAATGATAAAAAACTTCTAGAATCTGTAAGCATTCCTATAAATCTACTTAGCAGACCCATATTACTCACCGAATTTAAATGTGCGGTAATGCCGTCTTTTTGATCATTAAACCACCATGGTGCACCTGACTGAATTTTACCTGGATAAGAACCGTCATTAAAATTACCAGCCATCGTTGCAAGCATATCATTATCTGCGGCATTAATACTATACAAAATGGTTTTTGCGAGTTTGTTATTGGTATCCAAATGATTTAAAAAAAGACTTAACTTTTTTGGATTGACACTAGTTCCAATGGAGTCCCAACCTGTATCAGGTCCCATTGTATTAAACATACGCGTACTATTATTTCTAATGGGACCTATATGATATTGCTGCACCCATCCTTTTTCATATCCCCACTCAGCAAACTGAATAAGCATAGCTGTTTTGAACTGTTCAACTTCGAATGCAGATGGAGTTGTACCTACTCTTACTTTGTCAAAAATCTTTTCTAATTCAGTATGCGTATAAGATTCATAATAGGCCGCTTCAATGCCATGATCAGAAGCTTTACAACCCATCGATTCAAAATAGTCGTGACAAAATTTTAACGCTTCTAGGTAATCATTAAAACTGCGAATAGAGGTATTGGTTCGCCCCTCTAATTTGGATACATACAAATTAAACTGCGCTGTCACATCAATTGCCATTGCCTTGTCTGGACGAAATGTAGGCGCAACCTTTATCCCAATAGGATAATCCATTAAAAATTTATGATGTTCTAATGAATCTGTAGGATCATCTGTAGTACCAACAAATTCCACACCCATCATTTTTAATAAACCTTGAGGCCTATGTGAATCTTTGGATAAAATTTGATTGGTTTTGTCGTAAATAGTTGCAGCAGATTGGGAATCCAACATAGTGGATATCCCAAAATAGCGCTTAAGTTCTAATTGCGACCAGTGATGAAGTGGGTTTCTAATTGTTTTAGGAACGGTACTAGCCCAAGCATTAAATTTTTCGATTGCAAACGCTGAACCAGAACAATATTTTTCATCCATCCCGTTTGTACGCATGGCTCTCCACTTGTAATGATCACCATCGATCCAAGCTTCAGTGATATTAATAAAATTATGATTGTTGGCAATAATTACCGGACTTAAATGATTGTGGTAATCAATGATTGGCATTTTTGCAGCATAGTCATGATATAACCTTTTAGCAGCTGCACTTTCTAGCAAAAAATCGTCATGAATAAAATCCGGCATAGTAGTTTAGTATATAGATTTTTTAATACCCATTTCTAGGCCTCTCAATTCGGCCAAACCTCTCAGCCTTCCAATGGCAGAGTACCCTGGGTTCGTTACTTTTTTTAAGTCATCTAACATTTGATGACCATGATCAGGACGCATAGGAATTGAAAGGCCTCTCTTTTTCATTACGGCTAAAATTTCTTTTACTACCGCATACATATCAACATCACCCTCTAAATGATTGTCTTCAAAAAAGTCTCCATCCGCATTTCGCTTGGTGCTACGTAAATGAATAAAATTAATTCGATCTCCAAATGCAGCCACCATGGCAGGCAAATTATTATCTGCTCTTACACCAAAAGAGCCCGTACAAAAACAAAGCCCATTACTTAAAGCAGGTACTGCATCAAAAATTGCGCCCATATCAGATGCAGTGCTTACCACGCGAGGCAATCCTAGAATAGGAAATGGAGGATCATCAGGATGTATCACCATTTTAACCCCACAACTTTCTGCAACAGGAATAATATTTTGTAAAAAATATATTAAGTGGCTTCGTAATTTTTGCGCATCAATACCATCATAAGTTTTAAGGGCCGTTCTAAAAGCTTCCATTGTAAAACTCTCTTCACTTCCCGGCAACCCTTTAATCATGTTTAATTGAACCTGCATTTTTTCTTGATCTGATGTAGATGCAAACCATTTTTTTGCAGCTTCAATTTGAGTTGAAGTATAATCCTTAATTGCGTTTTCTCTTTCCAAAATAAATAAGTCAAATGCTGTAACAGCAGCCTGCTCATATAAAAGGGCCAAAGATTTATCTGGCATTGGGTAGGCTAGGTTTGTGCGTGTCCAGTCCATTACCGGCATAAAATTGTAAGTAACAATATGTATCCCACAAGCGCTAAGATTTTTAATGGTTTCAATATAGTTGGCAATATATTTTTCAAAACCAGTTGATTGTGTTTTTATAGCTTCATGTACAGGAACGCTTTCTACAACATCCCAAGTGAGTCCTGCAGATTCAATCATATCAATTCTTTCGCGAATTGCTTCAATAGACCATACTTCGCCATTTGGTATTTGATGAAGCGCAGAAACCACCCCTGTACAACCTGCTTGTCTAATATCCCAAAGGCTTACTGGGTCGTTTGGCCCATACCAGCGCATTGTTTGAATCATTGATTCTTTCATAATCTATCCTTTTATATACAATTATACACCACTAAAAGCAAGAAAACCGCCATCTACATTGGTTATTGTTCCTGATACAAAAGTAGAAGCGTCACTTAAAAGCCAAATCAACGCTCCATTTAGTTCTGAAGGAGATCCAAACCTTTTATGTGGTGTATTGTCCATTATTTTTGTAGCCCTTGCTGTAAGCGTACCGTCTGGGTTGGTGAGCAGCGTTCTATTTTGTTCCGTTAAAAAAAAGCCTGGGGCTATTGCATTCATTCTAATTTGATCCCCATATCTAGCAGCCAATTCTACAGCAAACCATCTGGTATAAGCATCAATTGCAGACTTTGCTAAACTGTAGCCTAAAACCCTCGTTAATGCAGTTGTAGCACTCACCGATGAAATATTTACGATACTAGCTTTGGGTGACTTAGCCATGATGGCACCAAATATTTGAGTAGGCAACAGGGTGCCAAATAAATTAAGGTTCATCACCTTTTGTAGACCCTCCATATTTAATGAAAACAAATCATCGCCGGGCTGAACTACTGCTTCTGGCATATTTCCACCAGCTGCATTTACAAGTCCATCAATTTTACCATATAAATCCACCATTGTATTGGCTGCAACGTATAGTTGCTTTTCGTCCAATATATCTGCAATTAATGCAACGGCTTTCCCACCAGCCGCATTAATTTTTTCAACTCTTTCATTTGCAACTTGCTCATTTCTGCCAAGTACGCCTACTACTGCACCCGCATTTGCAATCGCTTCTATAAATGCTCCGCCTAATATACCTGTTGCACCAGTTACAACAATAACCTTACCTTCTAATGAAAACATTTCGCTACTCATTTTTAATTATTTTATGACTTCAAACCTTTTTTTCAACCGAATATCTTCACTAGACGACCCTATTTGCACTTCAAAAAAACCAGGTTCAACCAGCCATTTCATATCCTTGTCTAATAGTTTTAAATCATCTTGTTTCAAATTAAAATGTACCCTTTTTGTTTCTCCACTATTTAACGTTATTCTTTCAAAACCTCGAAGTTGGGTTTCATATACTGTAACACTACTCACCTCATCTTTTAAATAAAGCTGTACCACTTCGTCACCTTTATACTTACCAGTATTTGTGATATCAACAGAAACCGAAATGTCATTTTCTGAATTTGATTTTTCTGGTGTAACCATAAGATTACTGTAGGCGAAAGTTGTGTAACTTAATCCATGACCAAAAGGATACAATGCCCCATACACATTTGTTTTTCCAAAACCGTTTGGACCATCCCCAGGCTGACCAGCATGAGACCCAGGTTTAAAAGGAAAATTATATTCGATTTGGCCAACAGATTTTGGAAAAGTAACAGGGAGCTTACCACCTGGGTTGTAATCGCCAAATAAAGTTTCTGCAATAGCATTACCGCCATCTACACCCGGAAACCAAGCTTCAATAATTGAAGGGATATATTTATTAGCCCAGTTAACAGTAAGTGGTCTTCCATTAATTAATATCAAAACGATGGGCTTGCCTGTCTCATACAATGCCTGCAATAATTGCAATTGTTTTCCTGGTAAATCTAAACTAGTTCTACTTCTACTTTCTCCAACTAAGGTTTCTTCTTCACCTAAAACAGCGATAACCACATCACTTAATTTTGCTTTATCGACAGCCGCTTTTATATCATTCAATTCTTTTGCCGAAGATAATTGAGGATACAATTCGCTTTCAGGCCAATTAGCATCTATTGTTTCACAACCTTTAGCATACTCCACAGTTGCAAATTTGGAAGCATAGGTTTGCATGCCCTCGAGCACAGAAATGACTTTTACATTATTAGGTCCGTAGCGACTCATAGAATGTAAAGTATCAGCAGCTAAGGGGCCTGTAACGAGTATTTTTTTAATGGCCGATTTATTAAGTGGCAACAATGCATTATTGTTCTTTAATAAAACCAACACTTCCTTTGAAATTTGTTTTGAAAAAGATTTCGCATCCTCATTATTAACAATATCATCTGCTAGCAATGGCTCACTATATGGATAATCAAATAAACCTAGTTTAAATTTCACCCTCAAAACATCCGCAACTCTTGCATCTAAAGTTTTTGGCAAAATCTTATTTTCATTCGCCAATTCCCTTAGTGGATTGATAAATTTACTTGGCATATCAAAATCTGTACGCACATTTAATCCGGCGTTTACTGCCTGCATAACACCTTGTTTATAATCTTTCGCCACATGATGCTTAGACTCTATATACTCAACCGCCTTACTATCTGAAACTACATAGCCTTTAAATGTGCGTACAGA
>Ga0222713_10001535_pt1 | contig 25803 bp, 32 predicted proteins | sample C33_649DmetaG_FD_165061 | JGI IMG/M metagenome (GOLD analysis project Ga0222713, IMG submission 165061) | Estuarine water microbial communities from San Francisco Bay, California, United States - C33_649D | ecosystem: Environmental > Aquatic > Marine > Unclassified | place: USA: California... | reverse complement strand
GCTATATCTCCTGAACGTTGGATTGAATCAACGTCCATTACTTTTAATTCGTTGCCACCCTGATTTCGTATAATTACGTCCGTTGAAAATAAACGTTGTAATCGGGTGAATAAACTAGTATCTGCCATATCTTATAAATATTACAATAGCCATTTAATGTCCTCAAATCCATGATCTGTTTGAACAGAATACGGATTTCTCATTTGGTTGCTATTATACCCCCCATTATACGTACTCTTGCTCATATTTCCAAGTGTAGCGCGAGTCATATCATGAGACATTTGTTGAAATTTTAATGAAGTATCTCGTAAAAACATCCCAATACCAAATGACATAACTAAGTCATCGTTATAACCGGTTTGAGCTTCAGGCCGACCATTTTTCCAGATAAATACTTTCATTTCTTCTAATAATCGTTTAGAGTGAATTGTAACACTTCTGTCACCAACGTACTCTCTAAATTTATTTACAACTAACGGTCTTGTTCTCAAAGACATTGTAAATCCAGGAGTCATATCTGAATTTCCTTCAAATACTTTTAAATAAGAATCTGCTGTTAATTGGTCTGATTTGGGAGAATGGTATAGGTTGCGATAACCTCTTTCAATAATAGCATCTAATGTTGCCCAACCAATCGAAGCATTTTCTACTACTAACATTGCGTTGTTGTATTCCGAACCTAAACCAACTAAAAAATAACCAAATTCTTTAGGAGGTAATTGTCCTTTATATTCGGCAACTTGTGTATTAGTTTGAATATCAATTACGTGAGCAGCAGAAGAGTCTTTACCATCGCCTCTAGCTACGTCAGCTACTATCATGTATTCTCTACTATAATCTGCGGGTTCCCAAACCCATAAATTTTGGTCTGTTCCTCTACGTTCAATAGGATCTTTAATTGTTGTTTGTTTTAAAAACTCAATCCATTCAGGATAAAATACAACATCACCAGATGTACTAAAATCACAGTCACACTCCTGTGCTGCTAATCTAGGATCACCAAGTAATTCATCTTGTCGTTTTCTCCAATCCTCATTTCTTTCCGGATGTACATACCAAGGAAGCTTGATAGGTAAAAAGTCGTTTTCCGCTGATTCCGCTGACACCCATGTCTTGTGAAACCAGTTTCCAGTTCCATATGGTGTTGAAAGTACTATTGCTCCACCACCCGTGGCTAGTGTTTGTTGTGCTGATGCCCATATTTCTCCAATTTGTTCAATAAAAGCTGCCTCATCCACAATCAACAAAGATACTGCTTCTGATCGACCAGCATCACTACTTGCTGAGGTTGCTTTAATTTGTGAACCATTACTTAATCGTAATGATAGTTTGTTATTTTCTTCGGCGTTTATTTTTAACCAAGAAGGTAAGTTATCGAACATAAACTTAACCTTTGTAACCATGTTACGAGCGGTTTCTTGTTTTGTTGCGATACAAAGTACGTTTTTGTCTTTATGGAATAACATTAACCATAAAGAATAACCTGCGGCTAATGTTGAGATACCTAACTGACGAGATTTTAATACAATTGAGTATGGATTGTCTCTAAATAAACGTAATGTTTTTTCTTGAAATGGGTATAAATTAAATAATACTCTACCACGTTGTGGATGTTGAATATTACAGTATTTTTTCATAAAGTGAGCAGGATCTTGAGCACACTTTAAGTATTCTTCTCTGATTATTTGTTTTAGATCCTGACTCATATTAGGAGTAAAAGGAAAACAATAGTGTTTAAGCCGGTAATTAGCCAGGCTGTTCTAGCGCTTCCTTTATAATGTTGTATATTTTGGTCTCTAACACCAATAACGCTATCTTTGTAATTTACAACTTGAGTATAATAACTATCGTTAGCTTCAAAAAGATTAACTTTTGAAGACAAAACAATAATAGATTGAGACTGATCGCGAATAATACTATCTTGAATTTTAATAGAATCTTGAGCAGAAACTAATTTGTTTTGACATTCATCAAAATCAACTTTTATTAAAATAGCATTCCTTAAATTTTTAATAGGAATAATTGCTGAATCATTCGAACGTTGTTGTGAACTCACGGACGATATCATCACTAGACATAGCATTAATGCGATTACGTTCTTCATTGTATTTTTGTTTATAGATTTCTGCTTTTTTAGAAATTTCGTTTAACTTACCTTTATTAACAGAATAAAGTGAATCTAAATTTAATTGAGTCAAAGTTAAAGAATCAATTTGAGTTTGGTTTAAAACAATTTTATTCTGGAGGGAATCAATTTTTGCTTGGTATTCTTTATCTTTACTAGAAAAACTAGAATCGTTATAAAAAAAGAGGAACCATACCAAAAATATGGATACCCAAATTGTAACCGCTTGTGCAATATATTTTTCCATATTAACCGATTAATCCACCAGTATCAATTTTAACGTCTCTTTCTTTAAACGCTTTAACTAATTCTGGTTTTTTAATGTATTGTTTTAAGGCAGCCATTTTTTTATCTTTTTCAGCTCCCTTTTCCATTCCTTTAATTTTTTTAACTAATGTAGAAAGTCTAGATTTAAAATCTTCAAATTCAGAATTTGTAACTTTGAATTTAGAAGGAGCACCTTTTACTTTTTCTTTTTCAAGTTCAGCTTTAGTAGGTTCTCTATCTTCATTATCTGATTCGGCTACAGTAACTGAAGTATTTGTTTGTTTAGCTTTAGCAAGAGCTGCCTTAACAGTATTAGGGTCTGTTTTTTCAGTTTTAGCTATGTCTGCTATATCTGATGGGTCTGTTTTAGGACCAACTATAGTAACTTCCTCTACATCAACTTCAGACAAGATTTCTACAATATATTCTTTAATTTCTGCTTTTAAATCAGACTTTTTCATGATTATAAATATTATCCGAAAAGTGTTTCTTTAATTTTTGCAATACGTTCATCAGTTGAACCTGATAATGTTGTTAAATTTTTAATTTTCCAACTTTGAGATCTAAGTACATTATTGATAATAAAATCGATCAGTTCGCGGTAATTTTGATCAGTTTCACGAACCCCATTGTCTTCCATGTCTACTCCTTCAGGAGAAACATAAAAAATGTAATCGTATTCACTAAGTAAACGATAAGCTAAATTAACAAAGGCTTCAGATTCACGATAATCAATAGATTTAGCTGCTTTAGTAAAAGCAACAACATCAACTACAGTACGATCTGTAATAATATTTTCACACATCAATTCACTAGCACGCTCAGCTAAAAATACAATTTGTCCTTTAATAGTTGAATCAGTATTCAATGGAATACCTAAATCGTTTAAATATTTTGAACGTTCAGTAGCAAACTGATAATCTTTAAATTCGGGCAATTCTTTTAACGCATTAACTAGCGTTGTTTTGCCTACACTCATTGTTCCGCAGAATCCGATTTTAGCCATTTTTTATAAATTCTATAACTGTCTTCATCAAAATGTTGTGTCGATACTTCAAATACAACTCCATCAGTCAATGCTAAAAGTTGATGTGGTTGTCCAGGATATTGTCTAACACTATCACCTTCTTTAAGTTCAACCTCATTTACTTCTCCATTTTCAGTATCAATCCAACGATATAAAAACTCTCCTTCATCTACATACCATGTTTCATCTTTAATTAAATGGTAATGCATACTGAAGTTACAACCTTTTTTGAACACTAACAACTTACCGCAGTAAAGTTCATTGTTTTCAAATATAATTTCATGTCCCCAACCTTTAGGAACATTACATTCAGGGCATTCTTTTGCATTAATTACAATAGGTTTTTCCATAATTATCCTGCTGTTCTTTGATTTGTCATTGCCGGATTTTTAAACCAGGGCAATCCTTCACGATTACGACGAGCTTCTTTCCAACCATCTTCTGTATATTTGATTCCGTGAATATAATATTCTCTTTTACGATTATCACCCCCAGGAATATAAGCTGGACCTTCCCAATTGTGAAGTTTTCCTTCCCAAACGTAGGCTATAGTACCATCTTCTTTTTTTAGTTTTTTACTTGGTTGATATTTTGTAGTCATAATTGTAATATAATACCTTTTTTTAAATTTTCCAAATTATTTAAAATAAACCATATCTCCTGAATGGTTATCCCACTCATCCATCCAATGGTCTGTTGGTTTGATAAGTTTTTCTACTGCTAAAATACCTTGAGCTCCTGAAACTGTAATACCACGAGCTGATAAAGCATCTCCTACAAAGTGAACATCTGGATATTCCATAAGTGCTAAATCACTATGATAAACAAGAGGTTCAGGTGACAAATATTTTACTTCAGGAATATAAACACCCCAATCATCTTTAAGTGATGGGAATACTTTTTTCATATCCTCGATAAAGTCTTCAATATAATCCCAATATTCACCCATTACGTGTTTTACACCATTCAAATTATCGATTTGGAAAGCACTAACTTCTTCACCTTCTGATGTTGATGAGGGAATACGAGATGGTGAATAATATAAACCAGTTCCACCAAATTGTAATTTATTGACTACATTACGTGACCATTCGAATGGATTTTTAATACCATTAATTTCCATCAAAATACCAAAGTTAGTCATATCATTTCGGTAACGCATATCTTTTTTAGCGTGACCATTGTAACTATGATCTCCATAAGTTTCTTCTACAGCAACATAAGCTGCGTTGTTGTTTGTACAGAATGAACGTAATGAAACACCTTTATCTTCGAATTTACGATATAATTTAAAATCGTAACTGATATCAATGAGTTTTTGGAAGTGTTTTTGTGGTGCCTCAAATCGTACTCCAATTTGTACTGATTTAGGTTCTGTTTCTAAGTGATATTCATCTTGTAATTTTTGAGCAAAATCAATGCCTGATTTGCCTACTCCAAAAATTAATTCATCATATTCCATAGCACCCTCACCAAATTCATTTTTATAAGTAAAATATACTAGGCGAGACTCAAAATCAATCTTGAATACTTTTTCATTCCAAACAAACTTTACACCTTTAGACACAAGGTAGTCATACCAATTTTTACCAATCTCGTGTAGATAATCAGTTCCTACGTGCCATACTGGAAATAAACGAAGTCCAAAATATGGTTTAATAAAATCTGGTTCTTCCTCTGGATTTGAACATTGTACTTCCTCTGGATTAGGATGGAATCGTTTAAAATTGTTGATTACTTCATCCATTAAAGCCATTGCTTTTTTCTCACCAACATACTTAGATAATTGACCTCCAATTGCTGTATGATAAGTCAATTTACCATCAGACCATCCACCGGCACCTAAAAAACCAGTCATTACTTCCTCAGGTTTCCTGTTGTAAGGATCATTACCCATATCAATAATGGTAATGTTCTCTCCAGGGAAACCATTGTCAACTAATTTGGTTGCAGCATTAACACCTGCTACACCTGCTCCTACAATTACGATTTTCTTTGATCTCATATTTTAACACATTAATATAAATAAAAAAAGCTGTAGCCCCAAATTGAGGCCACAGCTCTCTAAAATTCTTTTTTAGCGACGGGCTATGAATCCGTCTATAAATTTATTTTTAACCTAAGTTTTCCCTCGCCTTTCCAAACTCGGTGCCACTCATGTCTTAATATACATATTGACATATTTGGTTCTAAATCCCAAGGTAATTCATCTTCAAACTGAAGTTTCCAACCTTTACCGGGGTCTATGATTTCAATTATTCTATCTTCATCATCACGATGCCACATTAACTCTATTGGGTCAATGTTTTCATCAAACTCTCGAATAATGTATTTGTCAGTAACTTCTAAATCTGTGTATGGTTTACCAGAATCCTGAGAAGTTTGATTTGAGTCCGAGTAATTTTGCATAACGTGGTAATCTACAGCTCCAATATGATGCCTTTGTTTTGTCATTCCTAGTTGAGCACTTATGACGTTTAGCAAATGCTTGACGAGCTTTTGAATTATTAATTTTTGCCTTTAAACCACCTGAACCGAAACGTACTGTTTTGATTTTCTTGGTTTTAGGGTCGCGAACATATACTTTGTAAGCTTTACCGCCTGATGAATCACGCATTGGTTTTCCTACAGGTGGGTCTTTCTTTTTGCCTGTTTTGGCTTCGGTTAAAGCGTTTAATTCATCTTTTATTCTTTCAAACTCTTCTACGCCATGATCTTTAATATATTGTTTAGCAATTTCATAACTACCAAAACCTAATTCTTCCCAATGTTTTTCTAATTTTTCAAGAGTTTTTTCAACATTAGGTGAATCTAAAGCCATTTCATTTAAATCAAGGTAAACATCTTCCATAATAAAATCTAAAGGAACACGAGTACCATCTTCTAATGTACCAAATTCACCTAAATTTGTTTCGGTTAAAATAGCTAAATCATCTGAGTTGGTTACTTCAATAATATTACGAGAATAAAATGAACGAGCTTCAGCCCATAAGTGAAAGTATTTATCGGATCCAGCGCGGTATAAATGCTCAGTAAGCGGCTTATTATTGTCTATATGGTATTTAAGACCCTCAGACAATATCTCACGTGGAGCAACACTTTCATTTAATATAAACGACTTTTTTGGTTTTGTAGCTTGGCAACAATTTCTGTTATCTAAAGCTTCTTTAATTAACTTTTTTAAGTCCATGATTATAAATATTATCCAAAGATTTTAGCAAAATTAAGATAAATAGCACTTTGTTTTGCTGAAAAATTATCTAATAAGCTATCTGAGGTTCTAAGTTTGTCTAAACTAATGCCAAAGAATTTAACATCTCCATTTTTTAATACATTAGCTAAATATCCTCCATCACCTGGTTTTCTGCCTAATTTGGCTTCTAACATTTTATAAGTCATAGCCATAGCAGCATCTTTTGAAGTGTCTGGATTTTCTAGGGCTGAATTGATAGTATCAATATTATCTTTTAATGTTTTAAAAATAGGATATTTAGTTGCTAAACCTGCTAAATCATCTATTTTTTCTAACTCTAATACTTGATCAAAGGCAGGTATTAAATCTTCACCTTTAAAGTTTGTTGGGTTAACTGTTCTAGCTACATCACCACCACCTAAGGCTTTACTTAAAGCATTAATACCAAAAATTACACTTAATAAAGCTAAATTTTCTTTATCTGCTCCAAATCTTCCTAAACCAATTTTACCAGTGTGAGAAGTATATGCTTTAACCTCAACACCGACTCCATTAAAGAACAAATCAGGATCATCTCCTTCTCTACCTTCTTCAACATTTACTCCACTATCTGAGTAATTGTAAAGCCAATATAAGGCAATTTCACCATTACCTACACCTTTAGTTTCACCTTCTTCTTCACCTTTTTTAGGTGGAGCTACATTATATAATTTGTCCCAAACATCTTTATCACCTTCTCTTACTTGAATAGAAAAAGTAGATCCTCCTTTGCCTGGGAAATCATATTTGTTTGTTGATCTAGGTATTTCTTCAACACCTAATGCTTTTTTAATAGTAGCATCATATACCTCAGAACTTTCTTTAATTAAAGAAACATCTTCTTTAGTGTATTCTTCTACTAATCTTTTTAATAATAAAACGTCCTCAGGACTATTCATATCAGGATAGCCTTTAGGAAATTTATAAGAAACTTTTTTAAAAAATAGATCTAGTGCGTCCATTTATTTGGCTTCGATTTGTTTTAAGTTAGAAAATATTTGATTTAACAAGTTATCATCACTTGTTTTAATCATAGCAATCATAACATCTGCTAATACTTTATTAGCGGCTGTATTTAATGATTTATTTTGTTTTACTAAATTAATTGTTGTAGAAAATTTAGCAGGATCAAAATCTGCTACTCCTAATTTTTTAAATAATTCGGTTTTTATCTGACCTTGAAGTGTAGGAGCGACTTCAGCTTCTTCTAAAATTCGTTCTCTAATTAATTTTTTTAAGTCTGATTTTTTCATTTTGTTTTCTCTCATTAAGTTTAAATATCCACCTTGTTTTTTAGATAATACAGCCGCTTGTAAAAAAGGTTGTAAAAAGTCAAAAATAACTTCTGCACCTTTTACAACAGGTTGTAAATATCCTAAATATGATTTCCAGTCTGTTAATTTACTAAAAATAGTGGTTACAAAATCTCCAGAAAATTGTTTAGTAAGAAAATCTTTAATAGCGTCTGGGGCTAAATTTTTTAGTTTATTAGTAATATAAGTAATAATACTTCCTAAAGCTACAAATCCCATAAATGCTTTCCACCCTCCTTGAGATTTAATTTTTTCTAAAAAATCTTTTATTTTAGGGATAAAACTATCAAGTTGTAATTTTTTAAGAAAATCATTTAAGGGTTTAAGTAATCTTAAAACTCTACCATATAATGGAGTTAAAAGATCTTTTAAAAAATCAGGATTAGAAAGTACTTGACCAATATGAGCGGCAAAATCTTTCCAATCATTAATCTTAGAAACTACTTTATCTAATTTATCTTGGGCGTAATTTTTTACAGTGTCTAAAAATGTTTCATAAAGCATTTGTTCATGAAGAATTTTTAATTCCATAGACCTGCTAAGTTGGACAGATTCATTTAAGGGAACTGAGATTCCTAAAGTATGAATTATATGTTCTCTAGATAATTCCATTATGCTTCAGCGGTTATATCTTCTCCAGCAGCTGCTGGTTCTTCTCCAGCAGCAGGTGTTTCAGCGGCTGTTGTTTCGCCTCCTTCAGCTTCTGCTCCTGCTTCTTCTTGCATTCCGTAAGATAAAATACGAGCGATAGCTTCTGTGGCTGATTCTTCTTCACTCAAATTTAATAAGTAATATTTTTTACCTTCAATTTGAGCAATCCAACTTCGTGGGGAATAAGTTAACATAAAAGTTTCACCATTCCCAAGTATAACACGAAAAGTGGTTGGTTTTGGAGCCACCCACTGGATATCTGTTATAAATAATTCGTATTGGTCTGTTAATAAATTAACAATAACTTCTTTTAATGTTGGAAATTTTTCTAAAACAGGGAACTTAGGAGCATCTAAAGAAACAGTATCGTCAGCAGATAAGTGTTCTGGTTTTCTTATCTTTCTGACAATTATTTTGATTTTTTCTTTTAATTCGTCTTGAGTCATTATTTACGTTGTTTAGCAGTTGGACCTTTTCCACCGCCTTTTGCTTTGTATGAAGCAACAGCTCCAGCAATTGCTTTAGCTGCTTTTTCTGACTTACCTTGTCCTGTTATTTTTTTAACTAAAGTTTCGTATGATTCGTCTAAACCACCAGGAATCTTTTTAGCCCAAAAGCCTTTAGGTAAGCCCTCATCGATTACATCTTCTTCAGCAGCAACATCTACCATAGCATCGATTTGAGGTTCTTTCATCTCAAAATCAAGATAATGTTTAGCGCCAACTAAAGCTTCTTTAGCATTAATAATTTTAGCTTGCCACCAATGAGGAAAATCAACCTCACCTTTACCTTCAAACTCATCTACCATTTGGTATAATTCCATAGCGTATTTTCCAATACGATAAAGGTCTGCTTTAAGCATGTGTGGTTCGTTGTCTTCGTGACCTAAGTCCATATCTTCTTTCATTTCTTTTTTTGCTTTAGCTTTTTTAATAGCAGCATCGCGAGCAGCTAAGTAATCATCTGAATCAACATCGCCATCACCATCTAAGTCTTTACCTTTAGCTTCATCCATATCAAATCGTCTGTAATCAGCTTCTTGTTGACGTAAGTGGTCAATAGCCTCTTCTCTAGAGATGTTGAAAGTTGTCATAACATCTTGGATATCTTCTTCTGAAAATTCTTCTGTTTCGTTCATTAAAGATTTTCTAACGAGTTCTTTTAATTTTTCTTTGTTCATTGATTCGGCTTGTTTTTTAGCTATATTTGTTGCGCGACCATACATAACCTTTTCTGCGTCCTTACCATATCGTTTTACTAAAGACTTTTTTTGTTTTTTAAGGTCTTTAATAATTTCTTCTCTTTTATTGAGTTCGGCTTTAGTAAGTTCGCGTTCGTTAATCATAGTTTCCTTCGCGATATAATTCTTGTAATTTGTCTTTAGCCCATTTTTTCATAAGCTTCAAAGCTTCTTCTTCTGTATAAACTCCTTGTTCTATAGCGTTTTCTACCTCATAGTAGCCGCTTAAATCAATTTCATAATATGGAATATCGGCAATATCTCTAAGATAGCTTTCTTTTGACTGAGTAGAAGCTAACATAGCACCTTCAAACTCATCTTCCATTTCTGGGAAGTCAATGGCTTCTTTCAATAAGCGGCCTTCAGCTAGATTATCAAAATTATCAACTTCATTAAAATCAAAGTCTCTTAAATCTACATGAAGGCCAGTTTCATCGCTAATTCTACGTTTTTTAACTTTTTCCCTAAAAGCATCTACATAAGGAGAATAACCATCAGGGAGTTGGTTTGGATGGGTAACCGGTGGAGTGTTTTTATATACAAGGTTACCACGTATAATTGGGAGTTCTAAACCATTATCTTTAACAGTAAGGGTTGACACTGGTTGTTTTCTAAAACTTCTATATGATCCACCACCATAAAATCCACTTACTATTAATGGATATTCTCCAGGAGGAAGAAAAAGTATTTTGTTGTCACCATCCTGAATATATGAAATGGTTTTACCTGTGTTTTCTTTTAATAAGCGACCTTCAGCAAGGTATTTTCTCAAATCGAAGTTGTCTTTCATTTTATTTTTATTTTTTATCTTCAGCAACGGATGCTTGACGATATTCTGTGATCAATTTTTTGATCTCACCTAAAGCTTTACGAGCGCGGCCGTGAGCAGCTTTAGATTTACCAGCGTGTTCAGCTTTAAATGTTTCGTATAAAGCGTCAATTTTGTCAAATAATTCTTGTGTGTTCATATACTTTTATTTTAAAATTTTCTTTAATATTGGGAACATTGCTTCTTGCAATTTTTCAGAAGATTTTTTATCGTCTTTCATATCTTTTTCTAAAGCTTTAATATGTTCAGCATCATCAGCTTCAGCGTCTTTGTAGTATTTTTTGTTGTTTTCTTTAACAACATGCTGACGAGTAAAGAATGTTAATGAATTACCAATTTGTTGTTGTAATTTTTCGTCGTTCAATTTTTTAGCTGCTTCCATAGCTGCCTCTAAGTTATCTTGAACTTCTTTTTCAACACCAGTTAAGTCAGCATCAGCATTTTGCATTACGTCAATGCCACCTTTTGGTTCGTCTGATGGAGTTGGTTCTTCAACGTCTACGTCTACTTCTTCTTCTGTTTCTACTTCTTCTTCAGCTTCTCTTAAAGAACTATAATCTTCTAAATCATACATTTGGATAATGTGCTCTAAATTATCTTTAGCTTCGTTTGTGGACATTGCTAAGATTAACTCTTCAACAAATTTTTCAGCCCCCAAAGCATCCATGATCATATCAGCCATAGCTAATACTTCTCTGTTTTGGGTTTCTGATAAGAAATCAACTTCAGATTCTGGAGCGTCTTCCATTTTATCGATATCAAGATCAATCTCATTCATTAGAGCTGATTTGATAATTTCTTTTAATTCTTTTTTAGTCATTTTATTTGATTTATTTTCTTTGATACCACTAATTTCTTTTGCTTTAGCAATAACGGCATCATTATATTTAGTAGCTTGACCTAAAGCTTCAATAGCATCAATATCATCACCTGTAATATCAATAGTCTTTTTAACAAAATCAAGTGCATCTTTTACACTCATTTTACCTGATAATTTTGATTTAAGGCCTTTTAATGATTTAATAATAGCTGGAGTGTAATCCATATCATCTGCTAAAGAAATCATTTCGTCAATATATGAAGATAACAATTTAGCATCAACCATTACTTCGCCTTCAGCTTCTCTAACGAATACGTTAGCTTTTTCTTCAGCGCTCATTTCGTCTTTACCTTCGTCAATTTCTTCGTCATCACCATATTCATCTTCCCAAGAATAATTATCATCTTCATCTTCCTCTTCTTCAGGAGCATACCAAGATTGATTTGGATCGTTTTCTGCTTCTTGAGTAAAGTCATGGGTTTTATAGTTAAACATACTTGGGTCAGCGACCAAAGCAGGAAATAATACTGGTCCACCATTTTTTGGTTCTAGATCACCAAAAGCTAATTTAATACCAATACCTCTTAAATCTTTAAAAGTACCACCCAATTCATAAGCATCATCTTTTGTGTAGCCATTCATTTCAGCTACTAATTCGTAGTAATCTTTACCACCAAATTCACCATACCCACTATACTCTTTTTCATAATAAGATTTACCTTTATTATCAAACATGTATACAGGGATTGTATTTTCTGGTTCTGAGCCGATTTGTTGTTCGGTGTCTTGAGTCATCCAAGAAAATTGACCTTCAGTCAATGATGAAAAGAAGGTAGCTTTATTTTCTTTTATAGCTTTTCTATAGTCAAAGTTTGCCATAATAATATGTTATAAATATGTTATTTTTTCTTTTGATATGTGCCTTTTTTGTATTCTGCTTTTTCTGTGTTTTTTACAAACTGTTTTCCTTTTTTAGAGCCAGCAACTTTTTTACGTGATGTTTTAGCTCTTTCGGCTTTAGATAATGATTGAGCTTTTTTACGAGGTAAGCAACGAGTAGTAGCTTGTCCTTTTTTCATTGTTCCACAAGGACCAGTAATGTTACCTTGAGTATCAATACGCACCCAGTCCTCTTTTTTGAACCAGTCGCGTAATGACTCATTGATAATTTCTTGTAGACGCTCTCGTGTTATCATCCTTTCATTTGTCCTTTACATACCTTTACAGCACGACCTGAAAGATAAGCAGATGATTTTTCGCCAGCTGCTTGTCTTTTCTTAATATATGCTTTACCAGCAGGGCAAAGTTCTTCGTTAATTTTATCTAATGCTTCAGCAATTTTTTCTTCTAAACCACGCTCACGACGTAATTGTTCTTCATCGTGTTCCATTTGTTGACGGGTTACTTCTTCAATAAACACATTTTTGAAATCAGCAAAGCTGTAAACTGGTTCGTCGTATAATTCGATTGTTTCGTCTTCAATATCAATACGAATATCGGCTGTTTGGTAACCTAAATCGAGGATTAAAGTGTTATAATTTTTACCAATTGCTGTTCCGCCAGTAATGCGAGCGCCTACTTTTTCAGCCCAACCTGCTACTTTGTTTACTAAAGAAGATACACCTCTTCTTTTAGCAAATTCTTTAATGTTTGAAGGAACATATGCTTCGGTTAATTCTTCTGTTTCATTTACTGTATGGTTAGAAAACTTATTTTGTACTAGTTTTTCAAATTCTTTTCTAGTATCATCTCCAAAGTTACTTCCAACTATCCTTCTCATTTTATCAAAATATTGCATAAATTGATAAGCATAGATATCGGCTTGTTTTTGGTCAGCTGCTTCTTCTAGTTCACCTTTTCTTTTACCAAAGGTATCATGAACTAATTTATCTAATTTTTTATGGAATGTAGTTTCTTCGTCTTTTGTAGCTTCATCCATTGTTGTTTTTACAACACTTCCAAGATTATATCTGAATATAATATCATCAAAGTTTTTATACCAATTATCGTCTTTGTTTACTGGTTTGTAAATTACTTTAAATGGTTTATATGGGTTGCCTGACATTTCATATTTAACACCCAATTGTTGTAATTGGATTTGGATAGCTTTGATGTGGTTGTTAACATTAAATGCAGGTTTATTTTCTTCTAAACCCATCATAGCTTTTTCTTTAGCAATTTCTGCATCAACAGCATTAAGCATATCACCGTAACGGTTAGCAATTGGACCACCTTCTGGTTCTGCTTCTTGTTCCATATCACGCATAATTTGAGCACGTTTAGATTTTAAAGCACGTAATTTAGCTGCATCAAAGAATTTATCGTTACCATCATCACCAGCATTAGCTGCTCTCATTTTGGCTAACTTATCTTGAGCTGCTCTAAATTTCATAGCGACTGGGTCGTTGATATCCATTTCTTTTAGGGATTCTTCTAAAGCACTACCGTATTTTTTCTTTAAGATAGCTTCGATAGCATCTCTATCTGCTTTGGTAGAGTAAGTATTGTTTAATTTTTTAGAGTAGTAGCGATATGCTTTTTCTGGGTCTTCGGCAAAGTCTATATCAGCAGCTGAGTCTTTTTTGGCTTTAATATAATCTTTATATGCTTTAGCTACCATTGGGTTTACATGATCCGCTCGCTCGTTTACATCAGTACGAGATAAATTTTTAAGTTTTTGAGAGCGTTTATGTAATTCTTTAGCTGCTTTTTTATCTTTAGTGTTTTTAACGTAAGCAGCTAATTCTTGGTTTGTATAGTCTGTGAATGATTTTTTCATGTTTTCGTCTAAGCCAGCAAAATAGGCTTTTAATTTTTGTTGTAAGGCATCAGCTTCTTTAACGTCTAATCCCTTCATTATATCTTTGAATTTATCTAATACAGCTCTATATTCAAAGTCAATATCTTCATCTTCATTTAAGCTAGCAATTGAGTCCATAGGAGGCATTCCAGCATCGTATCTCATTTTATCAATATCCATTTTAGCTTTAGCTCTTTTTAAGACATCCAAATCAACATCTTTGTCCATAATTGGTTCCATAAGAGTAATGTTATAATCATCTAAATAAAGATCAGCCTCTCCACTATCCATAAAGTCAGATAATTTATCTCCAGGGAAATAATCTTCTAAATCATTTAAAAGATTAGCCCAATCAGACTCCATATCTTCAAAATCCATTTCGATAGTTTTTCCAGCGTATTTTCTAAATACAGCATCTACTGGATCTCCGTATTCCATTTCTTTTACTGATTCTTCAAATCGGCGATAGTCCATATGACCACCGTTCACTTTTTCAATCTCACTATACTCACCTCTGCCTAAGCTTGAAGAATCACCAGACATAGAAAGTTCTTTATGGTTATAACCTAGAGGAGAAGTTGCTTTACTAATATCATAAATCATGTCATCAGGAGCATTCATACCTGTAATGATTTCAATTTCGTTCCATTTTGGAACTAACATTACAGTAGCAGGATGACCTGTTGATTTTACGGCCTGAACTACTTTTTGAAAGTCTGTAATATCTAATTGTTTACCTTCGTTTAAAGGTTTAGAAAAGAATTCTTGTATTTTTTTAATATCCTTCATCGGTTTTTTTCTTACGAGTACGTTTTGGTTTAATTATTTCTTCTTGAACCTCATCAATTATTTCTTCTTGAATAGGTTCAGGAATTATTTCTTCAATTTTTGGTTCTGGTTTTGGAGTAGGTGTTACTTTTTTAGGAGTTGGAGGGGGAGGAGTTTGATTTACAATAGTATCCTTAGTAATAGTTATAGGACTATTAAACAATCTTTTATTTTGTAAATACTTTTCCATTTTATTTTTTAGCATTTAAATATTCATCAAGCAAAGTGCCAATGACACCTGCTTTCTGTCTTATAAATATCCAATCTTCCTTAGATAATTTGTATTTTTGTTGGAAATCTACGCAAAGCACACCAATAAAACGATCGTGTAAATCGTCTAATGCTATCAAATAGTAAGATTGAGCACCATAAGGTTCAGCAGCTGATCCTAAACCATAAGTTTCACCTTCAGTATCAGGAACTGCTATTTCACCATTTTTATAGAGTTCAGTCATTGCTTTTGGAAACAATGAAACAGGAACGTTTTGGAAACTTTGTTGTGATGGTTGATTACCAGGAGCTACTTTTTCATAGAACATAGAAAATTTCTGGATTGATTTACCTGTTGGGTAAAAATGTCCACCATTGTGGAATTGAGTAACCCATACTCTATCGCAATTTAATTCATCCATAATAACATCAAGTTGTTCATCAACTAAGTTATTCATTAAAATTGCTTCATCTACAGGATTTTTTTCTTCTTTTTTCTTTGAAAAATAATTCTTTGCCCATTCAACAGCAACTGGTCCGAATACAGCCGTTATAAGGGCAACAAGTATCGTTGAAATCATCATTATTGGTTCCATTATCTTTTTTTATTTTTTAAATATTCTAGTGCTTCTTCTTTATATTTTAATAATTGTGTTTTACCAGAACCATCCCATTTTTCAATGTCACCATCTTCAGTTATGAATTGTTGTTTTTCATTAATTAATTCTTCAAACCAAACTTCAAAGTCTTTAATAGCTCCATCAATGTTAGCATTAACTACTTCATTTTCAAATGTTTGGAGTTTACCTTGTTTTTTTAATTCGGCTTCAAAATCAACCTGACAATCAAAACAGTGCCCATACATTACATACCACCTTTTATCTAAATGGGGTTTCATCGTACGAGAACAAGTAGGGCAAAATAAAGGTAGTACAATTCCTTCTTTTGCCTTATCTAATTTTGTTATATTTTGTTTTAAACCATTTTTGATAGTCCATGTTCGACCATCTTCTTCCCATATATCGCCTTCCGAATGAAATTCTTTAGGTTTATCGTAACCAATTCCAACAGTAGTTCTTTCTCCATGCTTGCCTTGAACCAAGTTACGGAGACGTTGAACGTCTTTCTGTTTGAATTCTTTTTTTAAAACTGAGTTTTTATTCATTTATTTATTAAACTTTTTAATAAGTTCTTTTAATTCAGACTTAGTTATTTTTGTATTTGCTGGTAAATCTTGTCCTGAAGACATTGGCTTACCTTTTTTGCCTCCTGAAACTTGAAATGATAAAGACGATTTAATTCGTTTCATAATATCATCTTCGTTTTCTTTAACAGCTTTTAAAGTAGGTTTATCTTTAGTAACTACATCTACTTTATTTCTAGAAGCTACATCTTTAATTTTAGAAGCTAATGAAGCGGCTGATGAATCTTTGGTTTTTACATCGATCACCATTTTGCCTTCTACACCAGCTTTAATATCTAATTTACCATCAGGAAAATCTTTTTTCCATTCTTTAGACATTTTGGATTTAACCTCATCGGCTGTTTCTTTTGCTTTATCTCCAGATAAAACTAATCTTTTGTATGTTATTGGTGATGCCATTATAGTCCTATATTTTGTAATTGTTTAATCGTGTCAGCGGCACTTGTATGTAAAATACCTATACCACCTTTTGATCTCCATTGTTCGATATTATCTGGGCGATCATCGATAAGTATTTTATCTCTGCCGGAATAATTTTGTTTTTTAGAAGCTGATGAAAGAATCAATTTAGTTCCAGGGATATTATTTTTAACCCATAAACGTTTTCCTAAACGTGATTCGTTTTGTCGCGAAGGAGCCGATAAAAGTGTTGGTTTATATTTTGAAATATAATCCCATAATTCTTTACCATCCTTCATCCAAGGAATACCTACCCAAAACTTAACACCTACTTGATTGTCAATTAAATCCCAAAACTTTTCTGAACCATACTTGGCATCATATTGAGTTGGAGAAAGGTGTTCTGGGTTTAGAGAAGTAAAACGCTTATCAAAGTCACAAAGTACGCCATCCATATCACAATAGATTCTGTATCTTTGTTCTTCAGCTTGGTTTTCATCCTCTTTAAGCTGCTTGTATACATCTGTTAATTTTAATTTATACATTTTTTATACTATCTTCCCAGTTACGTAACATAATGTTACCTTTTAAATATGCTTCTTTTTCTAACTTTTCTAAATGACCATCTTCATTTGTATTAGTTGTGCTAATATTTCCTAATGTATCATTTAAGTTTTGTTCATGGTGAACCATCTCATGGGCAAAAGAACGTAGAACGTCTTTTGGGTGCCTTCCAAAGGTGTAAAGAGTAATTGACTTGTCAGCTGGATTGTAATAAGCTGTCTTACCCAAAAGACGAGACGCGTTTTCTTTATCGTCCGATATAACCTTAATTTTAGGCAATGGGAGTATGTTCATTCCATTGTCTTTCATAAATACACATAAAGATAAGAATGCTTCTTTGGGATTCCAACTTTCTTCAAAAACTTCTTTTACAAAAGTTCTTGCTAATTCATTTAAACCAAATAAATCTTTACTAGGGGTATTATCATGTCCACACTTATGACAAATATATAAGTCTTTACCACCATCTTTTTTATCCCATTCCCAACCACAATTATCACAAATGACTTGTGTAGCTGTTACTAATTCTTTTACAGGAGCAAATCCTGAACCATAAGGTAAAGCGGTTCCAGCTTGTGGGTCTGAGGCTTCTTTAAGTTTTACCATTTTCCCTAAAGGTTTGGATCTATTCCATATAGATACATCAACAAAACCTCCATCTGGAATTGAATATGTTTGGGAGAGTTCATAGCTCATTTCTTCATTAGTCCCCTTATCCATATTAGGAACATTTATAAGCACCGCTATGTCTATATCGCTTTCTTCATGAAATTTTTTTGAATCTAACACAGATCCTATTATATAAACTCCTTCTACAGCTTCTTTTCCAACTTTATCTTCAACTGCATTTCTTATCTGTTTGCCTATTTTTGAATCTATAAGTTGTTTAAGTATTAACTTCCTATACTGTTCAAGTTCAGAGTAGTTTTCTTTTAAAGGTAAAGCTGTTCCAGCTTGTGGGTCTGAGGCTTCTTTCATTTTGCGTAAACGTTCTGTTTTCTTTTTAGATGCTTCTTTACGTGATTCAATATAATCTAAACCACGTTTTAATCTTGCTTTTACCTCAGGATCTTTTGCTTTACCATAGGCAGCTCTAACTCGTTGATGAATTAAATTAATAATTTGAGATTGACGAGCATGTGATTTTGATTTAAAAGATGCTTTATTTAAAGTATCAACAATATCTTCTTTTGTTTTAAAAGAAATACCTACTGTATCTTTAGGATTTTCATCTGTGTATAATCTACGACCAGATCCTTTTGGTTTTTTACCTGTTCCTTTTTTAGGGTCAGCCTCATTTAAAGGTAAAGATAAAGCTTTTGCTCTTTGTCTCCATAGATCTAAAATATCTTGTCTATCTTTTTTACTCACTCTTGCTTTATCAAAATAATCATTAATTACCTCTATAAAAGGTGTTTTAGATTTTTTAGCTTTCAAGTACATACCCTGAAGCATAGCATCTACCTCTTGTTCTAATTTATAGTAATCTGATTTTGGTAAGAATTTTAGTTTAATTAATTTTCTAAGTATTTCATCATCAGCCATTTCTTTAGAGGCAATAACGTTAGTACCTTGTTGAGTCATATGTTCTAACTCGTGTCTAACAACATCCGTTAAATCCATATAAATGTCTTCCCATTTTTGAGGTAAATCTCTTGGGTCAACTTGGAATTTAATTTCTAAATAAGCTGGTTTTCTTAATGGGTCAGCCCCACCATCAACTTTATATAATCCATACTTAGTTTCTTTAACAGTTAGTACAGCATAAAGTTCAAAATCAATAACTCCACTCTCGTAATCTTCATTAAACTCTAATTTACCATTTGAACCATCAAATTGAGATTTCCAATCGTCCATAATATCTCTAACAACATTTCTAGTTAAAGAATCATAACGACCTTCATTAATTAAATCATCTGTAGGTTCAAAATCAATTGTCTTTTCCCAACCAGGTAAAATAGCAATATCTGTTTCACCAGCAATAACTTTAAATTTGACACCAGGAAATTGTTTTTGGATAAATGTTCTATAAAGTTTACCTCTTTGGTTTGAAATGTCATCTGATGATTTTTTATGAGGAGAATAAATTAAAACTTTAACTCCTGCTTCATCAGTATAGTGTTTTACAATATCAGTAATGGTAGCCATTACTTTAAATAATTCACCTTTATTAGTCATTCTTTTAGAAGAAAAACCACCATCATTTTTAAGTCTAGCAGAAAATTCTATATCAATTGCTGGTATGTTTCTCCAAGAAAAAGCAGTAAGTTCAACTATATAATCTGTTTCTGAATCTGTTGTAAATCTAACTTCTAAAGTTCTGTCATATCTATCAGTTTCTTCCCAATCATATGGTTTAAGATTTGCTTCGCCTACTTCAAATACTAACTTTGGATTTGATGTTTCAAAATCATCCTTTCGCATAATTGTTTTAGCAATTGCTTTGTTTGCTAAATTAATAAAAGGAATATTTAAATTTGTTCTATCATCTGTAGCTACAATTTCTTTAAACTTAGAAAAGAAATCCATAAACTCTTTTTTACGTTTACCTAAACGTTTAAAAAATCCTATTAATTGAGCTAAAGTAACATCTGAATCTCTGCCTGTTAGTCTTTTTAAGACATGATCTGATGTTAAGTCAATATCAATAGGAGCTAATTGTTTATCAGCAAAAGCATCTGCTTGTTTTAATTCATCTGGAGTAACTGATTCTTGAAGGTTAGAAACAATATCCCATATTTCTTCCTTTTCTTTAACATCAGGAATCATATAAAAAAATTGTTCTTTATTATTGTCGGCTATTGCTTTTCTAGTTTTAGTACCACTAACACCACCTTTTGTAGAAATAACTTTAACCTCTAAATTAGGATATTTATCAATACTTCTAGTTCTACTAACAATATCTTTTAAATCTTCTTCATCACCCTCTCTAGCTCCTAATATCCAATATACTTTTGTATCAGGATTTTCTTTAGCGTATCCTAAAACTGATTTAACAGGGGCAATAGATGGTTCTACATCTACTTTATCTGAAAGGTAATTTTTGTAGATATTCCAAACTTTAATAGATTCGTCTTGAGTAATACCATCCCTAACACCACTACCTACAAATATTTTTAATTCATCTATTTCAGGAAAATTAGCTAATACTTTTTCAGCTACATTAAAATGACCTTTAGTAGGGGGTTTAAACCCACCACCATAAATGGCCACTGTTTGAGGTTCATCTAACAGTTCCTTAATAAGGAATTTAGTTAGTTTATTCATTTATTGTAAAGCTTTGATTTTTTCTTTAGCAGCTTTTTTCTTATCTTCAATAGATTTTTTAGCTTCACGGAATTCGTTCATAGCATCTTCCATTTCTTTAAGCTGCATTTCGTATTCTTTTAAAGCCTCAGTAGCATGACGATTAGCTTCAGATCTGTTTTTATAAGCACCTTTAGTTTCTTTCATTTTGATTTCGTCAAAGATAGTAGCTTCATATACCATATCTTCTTTAGTCATACCCTTCCCAGGTTTTTTAACTACAAAGAATTTACCAATTTCATCTACTACAGAAGAACCTTCTTCTTTAATTGGTTTTTCGATTTGTTTTTCTTCTACTTCGTTAAGTAAATCTAATAATTTTTTCATTTGTTTATAAAGTTAGTAATTTTTTGTTGTGCGTGTTCTAATGTATCAAATTCTGGTTGGTTATCAATTGCTTTTTTGATATCAGAATAAATTTGTTGTTTTTCTTCTTCAGATTTTGCTTTTTCTTCAGGGGTTTTTTCTTTACCTATTTGTCCTAAAGGTTCAATAAATGTTTTAAAAATATATTCTTCATCGAACTTTTTATTAGCACTATCTGGATCTAGATTTAGTAATATTAAATTTTGACCAAAAGCTTGTCTGTATGTATCTATATTTTTATTTACGTCGCGCCAAGAACGAATCACAATACTCGGCAACAATGTTCTGTCTCGCTGTTTATTACGCTCTAGTGAGGTAATAGGCGAAACGTATGTCATTATCATCATAGTATCATAACCTAAATCTTCTAATTGTTGTTTTTTCTTAAGGAGTGTTTTAGAAGAACCTCCTACACTATCAATTAAAATGTTTTTAGCATCTTTAATAGCATCCTCATATTTTTTAGTAGTAGTTTTTCTTGCTTGACCCATTAATTCACCTGATTTTTTTAGTTCGTCAGGTGACATTTGGGCTAGCTTCATACCAATACCAGAAGCCTTTAACAAGGCTTCATAGGTATCATCTACATTTATTGTAGTAAAATCTGAGGGTACTAATTTAGAAGAGATATATGATTTCCCTGATCCAGCAGGACCGGCCATAAAGATTGCTTTTGGCTTACCTTGAATTTCCTTTAATAAAGATATCAGTCCAATCATAGATAGGGTTTGTCATAAATATTACAACTTAATGCATATTAATAAGAAATTGTAAAATCTATTCCCCTACTATATTCCATAGCCCTATACTCATAACCATTATTATCTAGTATAGCCATCAATTCATCTAATTTTTTATCTACTATTTTCCACTCTTCATCTGTGTAGTCATCATATTGAATTTCGGACTCTAATGTTTTATCTTCTGTAGGATAAAAGTTAATTCCATAGTATGTGTATCGATACTCTGGTTCTGATGTACCATCAGTATATGTAGTTTCATCTTCTTCAAATTCAAAATCTTTTCCAAGACTTGTCCATTTTTCAGGAGGAAAAGGAGCAGCAGATTTATTTTCATTAATAATACCTGCTATTTTTTGCATGCGTTTAAATTCTTCAGATAATATATATTTTTTCATAAAAATTAATTTACCATAAATATTACAGATTTCTTTTTACTTGCGTTCTGAATTCAGTAAATATTGGTTTATGTTCGGGATTTTCTAGGTCAAATAATTTCTTAACTGTTTTAAAGATATCTAAGTTATCTTCTTGTGAACGAGACGACTCATACATTTCCCATCCTTTACCTTGCATCTTACCAGTTGCACCTTTACGCTTAGAAGATTTTAACCAAAGAATACCATAACGGTCAGGAGTTTTACCATAACACTCTTCATAACACTTACCATAAACTGCCGTTTGTAAGTCATAAGTTGTCTGGAGGTGGTTTGAAGTTTTAAAGTCAATAATCCAAAGTTCATCTTCAATTTCACAAACTATATCACAGGTACCTGCTATTTTTAATTCGTCTGAAAATAGATGTACTTCTGTTTCGATTAATTTGGGATTGTATTCTTCCCACCATTCTACAAAACGTAAAAACATCTGCCATACGTCAGGACTATATTGAGGATTACCATATTGGTTAAGGAAATTTAATTCTTTTCCATTCAAATACTCTTCAATCATTTCGTGAACGGCTGTACCTTCTTCACCGGCTTTTTTAACAATGTATTCTGAAGAGTAACCTACTTTTTTAAGCCAGTCTTCAAAAAATTTACCTTTTGGGTAATAACTTAAAACATAAGTTACTGAGGGGTAGTATTCACCGTTTCTTCTGTAATACCTGGAGTCAGGCATTGTAATTTGTTTCGCATCATCCGAAATTTCTAAAATCCTATCGTAAGACTTTTTGATATTCTTTTTACTCATAAAAATAGTTTTTTACCTAATAACTCAGAAAGAGTTAAAGGATAAGTTTCTTGTATTAATTTTGTGAAATTAGAAAAACCCATTTCACTTGGGTCCTTATCTTGCATATCTACAAGATAAACTTCTTTACCCTCGTTCATAAGTTGCTCGCAAAACGATAAAGCTTGTTTTTGGGCATCTTTGTCAAGGGCTATATATATTTTATCTACAGAAGACTTTACAATCTTCTTCATTAATGTTGCTTGTATATTTTTGCCTAACAGCGGGATAGCATTTCTTTTGATGGCTATGGCATCAAATGGTCCTTCGCATAATATAAACGGTATATCCCAGTTTATAAACAATTCAAATGGTATGATGTCACGAGATACAGATGGGTTTCTATATTTTATTTTAGCATCTTTATCAATTGAACGGGCTGTAAAATAATTTAATGTTCCATTAGCATCATAAGAAGGAACAATAACCATTTTAGCATAAGGACCTGTTGCACAATACCCTATACTATATTTAAGAATATCTTCTTCAGTAATACCTCTGGATTTTAGATATGCTAGAGCATGTCTTCCTTCAATATCTGATTTGGTTAGGTTATTAAATGTTTTGTATTCTTTGGGTAAAGATAAGGTTTCTTTAACCTCAAAATTAGTTTCAGGACCAACATATTTTACAATGGCATTTAATTCAGCCATTTTTTCAGGGGGGGTTGAAACTTTTTTAAATAATTGAAATATTTTTTTACCTCGTTTATCACAAACCCAACAATGCCAAGGATTTTCTCCTTTAGCATTTTCAGACATGTTAACTTCTAATTTAGGTTTATGGTGGTTACAAAAAGGACAATGGTAAGCATAGTTACCTCTTGCTGTTTGTCTACCGGTTCCTAAAACAGAATTTGTTAAGGCAATTAAAGGTTGATTCAACATCCCCTACAATATAATAAAAAATAATTGGATTACCAAATTAAGCGAAATCTTTAGAAAAGAATTTACCTAATATATTATCATTAAAATAATGTTCAGGTCGTTCTAAAACATCATATTGAAATAAGTACTTACATTCGTAGTAAGTAAGAAGTTTTTTATTAGGAACCAATTGTAAAATTTCACGGGTAAAGTCCTTTTGTTTACCATCCTTTATGAATTCTAAAATTGGTTTAGCAGAGCCATAATATGTTTTCCAGTCAGATTCTTTTGTTACTAATTTGCTTTGTTGTTTTCTGCCTGGACCTGTTTGTTCTGCTAGTTCCTTTTTTGTTAGTTTTTTCTTTACATTGTGGTATAATACCTTTTTACCAATATAAGATTTACCACTTGGTTTATGAGTTGTCATATAAATAAAACCAAATGTATTTTGAGGGAAATCCTCAATATTTTCTATAACTTTTTCGTTGTATAACCACATTGTTAATTTTTTATTATTGAATAAAATACCAGTTTCCTGCTCTAAACATAAATTTGAATGAGTACCCATTAGGTAAACCAGATATGTTATCTAAAGTATTATCATTTCCAGTAGTAATAATACCACCATTAAGTCCAAAAACATTTACTCCGGAAGCAGTAACAGCTATATTATTATAACTAATACTAGGTTGAGATTCTATAGATGTAAAATTTACTATTTGTCCATCTTGAGCATTCGAAAAAGCAAAACCTAGAGCAGCAGAAGTATCTACTATAAGATATTGTTGGGTATTTGAATCTACTATTGTAGGAGTAGAGGGATTGCCTGTGGGTTGGAAATAAGAATATAAACCATCCCAAGCATTTTCAGCTTCAGTAGCATAAGAAGCTGTAACATTTAATTCATTAGTAGCAGCATTGTATTCTAAAAGAGAAGCAATTTTAGTAGGTTTAACTCCAGAACCAGCTACAAAAGCTAAGTAATAAGTACCAGTAGAAACAATAGCTGAATTAATATTGGAAGCTGTTATTGCTGTTGTAGCAGTAGTAGCTGTTAAAGCATTACCATATAAACTACCAGTCATTGCCAAACCAGTAATGCCGGCTCCAGCAGAACCGAAAGCTTGGTATAATTGAAGAACATCTGTTGCTTCTATTGTATTTCCGTTTACTACGTTAGTTGAGTCTAAAGTTGCCATAATTATCTATCTATATTTACTAATAATGTTGTGTCTGTTGTGGGTGATAAGGGTAAAGGTTGTGATAATTTTCCTACTGCTAATAACTCTTGTTGTTCATTGTACAAACCAATTGTTGTTACATAAGGTTGAAAATATGAACCTGTTGCCCAATCATAAATATATTCTCCAGGAGTATAAAAAGTTCCTATAGAGCTTGAAATTGCTGTACTTCCTGAGGTAATTGTTGGGTTTTGACTAAAATTAAATTCATTTTGTCCTACTGTACATTTATATTGTGTTTCATAAATTGTAAGTGAGGAAGAAAAGGAACAAGTTACATTAGGAGAATTAACAAGATTATCAATTACTACAACATCTGAAATGCCGTAAGGAGAACTTCCATAAATAGCAGTTCCATAAACATCTGCTCCTGGTTGAGAATCACTAGTTATAATAGCTAATCCATGAGGATAAAATATTTGTCCACATATATTTCCAGTACCAGACCATATTAAATTACCTTCACCATCATCATAAGTTGAACCACTTTCAGCGGCCCATATAAATGATCCTGGTTGGATATAGTTACCATATAGTTTGGA
>Ga0222713_10001532_pt1 | contig 25836 bp, 20 predicted proteins | sample C33_649DmetaG_FD_165061 | JGI IMG/M metagenome (GOLD analysis project Ga0222713, IMG submission 165061) | Estuarine water microbial communities from San Francisco Bay, California, United States - C33_649D | ecosystem: Environmental > Aquatic > Marine > Unclassified | place: USA: California... | reverse complement strand
ACTCTGGATGCCAGGGCGCGCCAAGCTTGCGGACGACGAAGACGTCGAACGGGATCCGGAGGATCCTGGAAACCTCCGCGGCCACCGGCACCCCGCCGCGCGGCAGCCCGAGGATCAGCGTGTCGGCCCGCCCCGCGTATCTCTGGAGCTGGGCGGCCAGCCGGCGGCCCGCGGCGCGGCGATCTGCAAACCGGTCAAGAGGTCCGGCCATGCCGCCATGGTAGATCGATCGTCGCGACCACGACGGGCCATGACGTGGGCGGTCACTTCCGGATCGAGCGCCGTGCCGCCGTGGACGCCGCGCGCGCCAAGCGCCAGCAGTTCCTGCGCGGCCGGTCGAGGTAATCCAGATCATCAGCCGCTTTCTATTTCTGTCACGCCCTGAACTGAGCGAGATTCCTCACGGTAGCGTCCGGGCACGGCGCCGCAAATCCGGCGGGCCCTCCGTCTGATGGTGGGGATAGCGCCCCTGCCAGTATGATGGGCGGCGGCGAAGCGCTGAAGGAGCACAGCAATGACACGTGTGGGATGGACACTCGGGTGTGTGGTGGCGGCAGTGGCGGCGCTGGCGATGCCGGCGGCGCAACAGGCGCCGGTGGGAATGGATGCGGACGGCCTGCTGCGGGCCTGGGGCACGTATCGCTCGATGCGTGATGCCTCGCCCTATCGGACGGCAGCCTGGCAGTATCTCGGTCCGACCAACGTGAGCGGACGCGCCACCGACGTGGCCGTGGTGGACGTCGGCGGCGCGCGGCATCTCTATGCGGCCTACGCCACCTCGGGTGTCTGGAAGAGCGAGGATCACGGCAAGACGTGGCGCGCGATCTTCGAGCACGAGGCGTCGACCAGCATCGGCGACATCGCCGTGGCGCCTTCAAATCCCAACATCGTCTGGGTCGGCACCGGGGAGGCCAACATCTTCCGCGCCTCGATGGCCGGGACGGGCATCTACAAGTCGACCGACGCTGGGCGGACGTTCACCCACATGGGCCTGACCGATACGCAGACGATTGCCCGCATCCTCGTGCACCCGTCCAATCCCGACATTGTCTACGTGGCGGCGTCGGGGCATGAGTGGACCGACAACGAGATGCGCGGAGTGTTCAAGACCACCGACGGCGGACGGACCTGGACGAAGGTGTTCTACAAGAGCCCGCGCACCGGCGCCATCGATCTCGTGATGGATCCGGCCGACCCGAATGTGCTCTACGCCGCGATGTGGCAGCGCATCCGCCGCAAGTGGAGTGACCCGCGCGTCGAACCCGGCTACACCGACAGCGGCGTCTTCAAGTCGACCGACGGAGGTGCCACCTGGACCGACGCCAGCCAGGGGCTGCCGGCGCCCCAGTTCCGCGGCCGTATCGGAATCGATGTCGCGCGATCCAACCCCAATGTGCTGTACGCATTCGTCGACAACTATGAGGAGGGCCGCGGCCCGCAGCCGGGCGAACGCGACGCCTACGGCCGGCCCATCACCAACGGCCGCATCAAGGCCGCCGAGGTGTACCGCACCAGCGACAAGGGCCGCACGTGGGCGAAGGTGAGCGACAGCAACGACTTCATGATTGAACACTCCGGAACGTACGGCTGGGTGTTCGGCCAGATTCGCGTGGACCCCGCGAACGAGAACACGATCTACACGATGGGCCTGGCGCTGAACCGGTCGGTGGACGGCGGCAAGACGTTCACCCGGGTGCAGGGGACCTCGGTGAGCAACGTGGACGCGAGCAACACCGGCGGCGTCCACGGTGACCACCACGGGCTCTGGATCGATCCGGCCGACCCGAAGAAGCTCTACAACGCGAACGACGGCGGGGTGTACCACTCGCTCGACGGCGGCGCGACCTGGGTGTTTGCGGTCTCGGCGGCCGGGGCGCAGTTCTACAACGTGACGCTCGACAACTCGCGCCCGGCGTCGTGGGCCTACGGCTCGATTCAGGACCACGGGTCGCGTCGCGGCCGTGTCGATCTTTCGAAGGGGCGCACCACCATTCCGGCGGTGGCGTGGGAAGGGGCGCCCGGCGGCGAGGGCTCCAACCACGCGATCGATCCCACCAACCCGAACATCGTGTATTCGCATGGGTTCTACGGCAACTTCAGCCGGACCGACCTGTCGGTGGCCGCGCCCGCCCGAGGCCGCGGCCGCGGCGCAGGTGCGGCCGGCGCGCCGCCCGCGCCTCAGGGGCCGCAGCGCGTCACCAACATCCAGCCGCCCAATCCGCCCGACGCCGAGCTGCGCGCGCAGTGGATGGCGCCCATCATCGTCTCGCCGCACGACAACCGGGTGATCTACGCGGGCTACCAGTACGTCTATCGCTCGACCAATCAGGGCGAGGGGTTCGAGCGGATCAGTCCCGACCTGACGGACAACAACAGCGATCAGATGTTGATTCGCAACTCCAACGCCATCCCGTACCAGTCCATCGTGGCGCTTGCAGAGTCCCCGAAGAAAGCCGGTCTCATCTACGTCGGGTCCGACGACGGACGGCTGCATACGACGATTGACACGGGCAAGGAGTGGACCGAACTGACGAGCCGGTTGCCGGTGCGGCGCTGGGTCTCGCGGCTGCTGCCGTCGCAGCACGCCGAGGGCACCGTGTATGTCACGCAGCGGGGACGCGAGGACGACGACTTTGCGCCGTACATCTACAAGTCGACGGATTTCGGCAAGTCGTTCACCAGTGTCGTGAACAACATTCCGGCCGGTCCGGTAAACGTGATTCGTGAACATCCGACCAACCCGAACATCCTGTTCGCGGGCACGGACTTCGGCGTGTATGTGTCGACCACCGGAGGGGCGCGCTGGGAGGTTCTGGGTGGGAATCTGCCTTCGACCCAGGTCTCGGACCTGCAGTATCACCCGCAGGACCACCTCATCGTGATTTCGACCTACGGGCGAGGGATGTACGCGATCGACGCGGCGCAGATCAAATAGACGTCCAGGCGGCCGGCGACTTTACCAGCCGTTACAGTCCCATTTGAATCCGCAGTTCATGCAGCGGAGGCAGCCCTTGATCAGCGCGAGGTTGACCGACTCGCTGCACCGCGGACAGACGTCGGTGGATACCTGAGAATCCCGCTGGGCCGTCGCGTGCGGCGTGCGGCGCGGCGTCACGACGTCGCTCGGGAGCCGTTCTGGTTTTCGGTCGGTCGTCACGGCTGTTTCACCTCGCGGCCATGATAAGGCCCAACCGCGTGTTAGCACCCCGGTCATTGGAGGCGCCTCACAGGCCTGGACGATTTCTCGGATGTGTGCTCCTGGGGGTTCTCTCCACACTGACGGTGTCGGGGGCCACGCCGGCTGTTTCCATACCGGAGACCCGGCGCCTGCGGGCCACGGTGGCGGAGGGGCGGCTCGACCTCGCCAGCACCGCCGGCAGTAGTAAGCTTGCCGCCGGATGCGAAAGCTCGCGATAGGTCTGGCGATCGGCGCCGCCGCCGGGATCCTGGCGTCGGGATTGGGTCGCCTCGGCGTGTTCGCCGACCAGGAACTCTCCACATACGACCGCCGGCTGGCCGCCACCCACCGGGCCGCAGAGGCCCGGGATGATCTGGTGCTGGTCGAGATCGACGAGACCTCACTGCGCCTGCTGGAACCCACGTTCGGGGCCTGGCCGTGGCCGAGGATGATCCACGCCGCTGTGGTGGATTTCCTGGTGCGCGGAGACGCCCGCGTGATCGCGTACGACGTGTTGTTTGTGGATCGCGACCTGCGGAATCCGGAGTCCGACGCCGCGTTCGTGGAGAGCGTGCGCCGCGCCGGCAACGTGGTGCTGCCTGCGGAAGCGATCTACGAGGGGCGCGCGACCGACGGACCGATCGGCACGAGCGCCATTACCGGCGTGGCGGCGCGTCCCGAATTACGACTGCCGTTTGCCGAGCTCGCGGCGGTCGCGGCGGGCATCGGCCACACCTACCTGCAACTGGACGCGGATGGCACCGCCCGGCGCATCTGGCCGTTTGTTGAAGCGCAGGGCCGCCAGATGCCGTGGCTCGGGTTGGCCACCGCACTGGCGACTGGCGATGTCTCGGAGGCGGATCTGGCGCAGGTCCCGCTGCTCCCTGCGCCCGACAGCCAGATGTTGCTCCGGCTGCGCGGTCCGTACGCCGACGCCGCGCAGCAGCGCACCTACACGACCTATGCCTTCATCGATCTGCTGCGCTCCGAAGACCTCCTGTTGAACGGGGCGACGCCGCTGGTGGATCCGTCGGAGTTTCGTGACAAGTACGTCTTTATCGGCACGACGGCGGCCGGGCTGAAGGACACGTTCCCTTCGCCGTTCGGAGGCCCGGCGATGCCCGGCATGCAGTTGCATGCCGCAGCGGCTGACGATGTGTTGTCGAAACAGTTCATGCGGAAGGCCGGCTGGCCCGTTGATCTGGCGGTGACCGCGGCTGCCAGCGTGGCGGCGGGCGTGGGCAGTGTGGTGCTGCCGGTGGCGTGGGCGGTGGTCGTGGTCGCCGCGATCGGCGCGGCCCTGGTCTGGCTGCTGACAGCGGCGCTGGGGAACGGCGTGTGGATCGGCCTGGTGGCGCCCGTGCTCGGTCTGGCACTGGCGACATTCGGCGGCACGGCCTGGCAGTATTTTGTCGAGGGCCGGCAGAAGCGTGCGATGAAGGTCCTGTTTGGCCGCTATGTGTCACCGGACGTCTTTGCGCACCTCGTGGCGGATCCGTCCCTCGCGCGCCTGGGGGGCCAACGCCGCGAGATGTCCGTCCTGTTTTCCGATATCCGCGGATTCACGACCGCCTCCGAGATGGCCACGCCCGAGGCCGTGGTGGCACAACTCAATGAATATTTCTCCGCCATGGTGCGCGTCCTGTTCCGTCACCACGGCACGCTCGACAAGTTTGTCGGCGACATGGTGATGGGGCTCTTCGGGGCGCCCATAGCCGACCCACGGCATGCGGATCACGCCGTGGCGGCGGCGCTGGACATGCTGCGGGAACTGGATCGGCTCAATGCCGGCTGGATGGCGCAGGGGCGGCCGACGCTGGAGATCGGCATCGGGATCAACTCGGGGGAGATGATTGCGGGTAACATCGGCTCCGACACGGTGATGAGTTACACGGTGATCGGTGATGCTGTGAACCTGGGGGCGCGTCTGGAGTCGGCCACCAAGGATCATTACGCCCGGATTCTCATCAGCGAGGCGACACGGGCGCGGCTGACGACGCCGGTGGCGATGCGGGAAATTGGTGCGATTGCCGTGAAGGGAAAGACCCAGCGGGTGGTCGTGCACGAAGTGCTGGCAGAGACGGGGGAGATGAGATGAGGCAGGCGCTGCTTGTCGGGATGGTGGTAGTCGGTCTGGCCGGGGACGCGTCCGCGCAAGGGGCGCTCGGCAAGGTGGCCCAGGGAGCGGTCAATGTCAACAAGGCCAGGGGCCTGGCCGATCAAATCAAGGATCTGGTCATCACGGAGCAGGAAGAGACGGACATGGGCGCCGCGATCAGCGCCCGCCTGCGCGAGAAATACGGTGTCGTCCAGAGTGCACCGGTGCACAAATATGTGTCGCTTGTGGGCCGGGTGCTGGCCGGCTCGAGTACGCGCCCGAACCTGGCGTGGACCTTCATCGTGCTCGACACCGATGGCGTAAACGCGTTTGCCGCGCCGGGCGGCTACATCCACATCACGCGTGGCGCACTGGCGCTCATCCGGACCGAGGCGGAACTGGCCGGCGTGTTGAGCCACGAGATTCTCCATGTCACCGAAAAGCACACCATCAACGCCATCAAGAAGGCGAAGGTGCAGGGGGCGGCGGCCGAGACGATCACGCGGAGCGAACTGCTCGAATACCTGATCGACCGCGCCTACGAGAACCTGCTCGAGAACCGGTACGATCGGGGCGATGAGACGGCGTCGGATCAGGGCGGCATTCGTCTCGCGAACGGCGCGGGGTATGCCCCCGGCGGTGTCGGCGCGTTTCTGACGCGGCTGTCCGAGCGCAACAAGGACCTGAAGGAACCCAGCGGCGTGTTTGCCTCGCACCCGGAAACAAAAACGCGCGTCGAACGCCTGACGAAGCAGATTTCGTCCGAGAAGCTGACCGCGACCGCGACTGTGGCCGCGCGTTATACGGCCGCGATCACGTACAAACCCGTGCCGGTGACCGCGGTCGCCACCACGGCCACCGGGACGACGCCGGCCGAGCCCCAGAGCAAGTTCGGCCTCGGCGGCCTGTCGTCGAAGCTGGGCGTGGAACGTACGAACACGGGCGCCGTGGCGTCAGCGGGCTCACGCGGCGTTAATCCCGACCGCGATGCGAAGGGCGGTCCGAACCCGCGGAGTGTCACGGTCACCGTGACGCCCGCCGAGGTCGCGGCATTCCGGAAGGGCATCACGGGCTGACGTGGAGACCGCACGGCTGACCAGTCCGCACTTCCTGGCCGGCGTCGCGCTGTTGTTCGCGGCGCTGGCGGTCTATGTGTTCGCCCGCAACCCTGCGCTGCGTCGGCGTCTGCGGCTCACGCTGGGCGTGGCCCTGGCCGCGCTCGCGGCGCATGTGACGCTGATGACGGCACCGCTGCCGCCCGGGTTTGGTGCGAGTATCTTCGGCGTCGAAAAGTTGCTGCTGACCCTTGCCTTCATCCAGACGGTGACGGTGCTGCTCTTTCATCCCTGGTTCAGCGAGCGGGCCACGGAGCGTGCGCCTGGCATCGTGCAGGGCGCGTTGGTGCTCGGCGTATTCCTGCTCGTGGTCACGCTGGTGTTTCCCGACCAGTTGTTCGCCGCATCCGCCATCGGCGCCGTGGTCATTGGCTTTGCGTTGCAGGACACCCTCGGCAATTTTTTCGCCGGTCTGGCCCTGCAGATCGACCGTCCGTTCAAACCAGGCCACTGGATTGAAGTGGGGGCCTTCCAGGGCCGCGTGACGGAGATCACCTGGCGGGCCACCAAGATTCAGACCAAGGCCGGCAATCTGGTCATCGTGCCCAACAACATCGTGGGCAAGGAAGCGATTACCAACTACTCGGAGCCGATCGCCCCGACCCGCTTGTTCGTGGAGGTCGGCACGGGATACCAGATCCCGCCGAACGTCGTGCGCGAGGCCATCCTCACGGCGCTCGCGCGTTGCCTGCGGGTGCTCAAGGAGCCGGCCGCCGACGTGGTGCTCCTGGACTTCGGCGCGTCGGCACTGATCTTCCGGGCGCGTTTCTGGGTGCAGGATTTTGAAACCGACGAGCGCGCGCGTGATGAGGTGCGCACCGCCATCTACTACGAGTTCCGCCGTCGCGGGATTGAGATTCCCTGGCCGATCCAAATCGAATATCAGCGCTTCGAAGAACCGGTGGATGTGGACGCGGTCCGGCGCCGGCAGGCGGCCCAGATCGCCGCCGCGCCGATCTTTGCCGCGGTGGGATCGGACGTGCACACCGCGCTGGCCGCCGCCGCGCGCGAGCGGCTGTTCGGGCGCGGTGAGGTGGTCGTCACGGAAGGGGAGCCGGGCGCGTCGATGTTCCTGGTGACGGATGGTTCGCTCGCGATCACGGTCGGCCCCGACCGGCGCGAGGTGGCGGTGACCGATGCGGGTGGGTACTTCGGTGAGATGTCGCTCCTGACGGGCGATCCACGTGCCGCCACCGTGACCGCTCGCTGCGACAGTACCGTGCTGGAGATTTCTGCCGACGCATTCGGGGCGCACGTGCGCAGTCACCCCGGCGTGCTCGACGCGTTGGCCGAAGCCGCCGCCACTCGGCGGCACGAGCTCGATGCCGTGAAAGCCGCCCCGGGCGTCTCGCCGGCTGCGGCGACGGCGTCGCTGCTGGCCCGCATGCGCCAGTTTTTCAAGTTGGGTTAGGTGACACATGAATACGACACTGGCAGGTGCCGCAACGACCCTCTTCAGTCTGGTCACTGTCGCCGTGGGACTCTGGCGGCACGTTGAGACCGGTGGTACCCACAGGCCTGCTGGTTCGGCATCGTGATGGGCGCCGTGGCCCTGGCCGGGGGCGTGCTGATCCGGCGCGGCCGGAGCCGGAGCGGGCTGTTGTTGGCGGCGGTGTCGCTGGCCTTTGTCGCTGGCTGGTTCGTCCGAAGGGGCGCCATCGGCTACGACGAAGGACTCTCGCCTCGGATCATCACCATCCTGATCGCGTGCGCGGTCGGGGCTGTTGGGCTGCTCTGGATAGTGGCCCGCCCAAGAGACAGATGACACACGCCACGCGAGAGACTCACACGATGCGTCTTGTATTGCTGTCCTGTTGCCTCCTGCTCGCCGGCTGCGCGACAGGAAAAGCCGACGCCACGCTCGCCCCCCTGAAACTCGTCGACCGGCTCGACCTCCCGGCATTCATGGGGGACTGGCACGTGCTCGGGAACCTCCCGACACCCGACGAGGAAGGCTGCCATAACGCGCTTGAGCAATACGCGCTGCGTGCCGACCGCACGATCGCGATCACGTTTTCGTGCAACAAACATGGATTCGACGGGAAGCGGGACGTCAAACGGTTTACGGCCACGGTGCAGAATCCGGGCCGCAACACGGAATGGCGCGTGACGATGAAGTTCCTGGGCTTCATTCCGATCAGGTTGCCGTTCCTCGTCATTGACCTGGCCGACGATGGCAGCTACACGGTGATCGGGTATCCGTCACGGAAGTACCTGTGGATCATGGCCAGGACGAAGACGCTCCCGGATGACGTGTGGGCGGGGATCTACGCCAGGCTCCAGGCACAGGCCTACAACACGGACGCCATCGTCCGCGTCCCGACCCGCTAGCCCCGGCGCGCCTCCGGGCCTACTTGAACAGGTCGTCGAAGGCCTTGCGGGCGCGGGACTCCGGCGAGGCTGAAGGCGTGGAGCCCGTTTCCTTTTCGACGCGCGTGACGCCCACGAAGAGGGGACAGGCGTTGCGCACGTCCTTGGGACTGACGCGGGCCGTGATCGGTTCACGGCACTCAAACCGCGCACCCGGGTCGAACGACTGGCAGTGGATGCACGCGTGCAGATCCACGCCGCACTTGGCGCAGGTGCTGAGCGAGCCGATGGGGCCGACCTCGATGGCGCCGCACCTGGCGCAGCGGAAGACCTCCGCGAAGGCCATCATGTTCATGACTTTCGGGTCGCGCGGGATCCGCGGATCGATGGGCGCACGCGGCTTCTGCGACGGCCCCGACCGCCGGTCCGCGCCTCCGCTGTCCTGATATCCCCGTTGACGGTATTTCTGATCGGACATCTCGCGTCCTCCTGCCAGGTGGCTGGCTAGAGTCTATGTCACGGTGGACAGGCGTGTGTACCCGGCGATACCATCAGGACGCCCAACAGGGAGTACACCACTGCGAATCATCATCGTCGGCGGCGGCGAAATCGGGTTTGCGCTCGCGCGCGAACTGTCCCAGGACCACAACCTCTCGGTGGTTGATCAGAATCCGGAGGTCGGCAAGCGCTTCGAATCACTGGATGTGGCGTTTCTGGCCGGCAGCGGTACCAGTGCGGAGGTGCTCGATCGCGCGCAGGTGCGTGAGGTGGATCTGCTGATCGCGTGCACCGGACTCGACGAGGTCAACATGGTGGCGTGCGCCGTGGCGAACCGGTTGGGCGTCGGCCGCACGATCTGTTTCGCCTCACGCGAAGACTTCGGGGATTCCGACAGCATCGGCGGGACGGTGCGACAGCACTTCGGGATCGAGAAGATCATCTGGCCCGAAGGCCAGCTCGCGGACGAAATCGAGCGCATCATCAACGCCCCCGGCGCCATTGACGCCGAGGTGTTTGCTGATGGACGCATTCGCCTCCTGGAGTTCAGGCTCGACGCGACCTCGGTGCTGACGTCCGCGCCCCTCGCCGCGCTGCACCTGCCGCATGGCGCGCTGATCGTGGCCGTGAAGCGCCACGAGGTCATCGAAATCCCCAAAGGCGACACGCGCCTGGCGGCGGGCGACAAGGTCTTCGTGATGGGCACCTCCGACGCGGTGACCCAGGTCGTCGGGCAGATTCACGGGGGCCGGCCCAACGCCCGCCAGATGGTGACCATCATCGGCGGCGGGGACGTCGGCTTCCGGCTGGCCCAGCGCCTCGACGCGGCGGGCGAGGTCGACCTCCGGATTATCGAGCGGGACCGTGAACGCGGGGCGCTGCTTGCAGGCGCGCTGCATCGCGCGCTCGTGCTGCATGGTGACGGCACCGACCTCGAGTTGCTCGAGGCTGAGGACATCGGTCGCAGCGATGTGCTCGTCTCGGTCATCGATAACGATGAGCGGAATCTGTTTGCATCGCTGCTCGGGCGTCAGTTGGGCGTGGGCCGGGTGATCACCCGCGTCAGCCGGCTGGCGAATCTGCGGTTGTTTGAACGCGTCGGCATCGACGTCGCCTTGTCCGCGCGTGGCGCGGCCGTCTCGTCGCTGGTGCACGACATTCAGGGCGGCCGCGCGCATCTGCTGGCCGTCCTCGAGGAAGGGCAGGCGACGATCGTCGAGATCCAGGTACCGGCGGGATTCCAGGCACGGGCGTTGATGGCACTCGCGCCGCCTCCACAATCCATCGTCGGCGCGATTCTGCGGGGACCGGACGTGATCATTCCGCGCGGATCGGATGAAGTCCGTCCGGGGGATCGTCTGATCGTGTTCACTGCCGCCGAGTCCGTGCGACTCGTCCGCGATTACTTCGGCACCGCCTGATGCGCATCTTCGTCGTCGTCCAGACGATCGGCGGGTTCCTCCGGCTGTTCGGCCTCGCCTATCTCGTGCCCTGCGCCGTGGCGCTGGCGTACGGCGAACGGTACGACGCGGCCGTGTTTGTTGGGGCCGGCCTCGCGTCGGCGAGCCTGGGCCACCTCATGATGCGAGGCCGCCGCTCCACCGTTGATGATTTGAAGCGGGTGGAAGGGCTGGCGATCGTGGCGGGAGCCTGGCTGCTGCTTTCGTGGTCGGCCTCGATTCCGTATCTCGGGGCGGGCATGGGGCTGATCGACGCGATGTTCGAGTCGATGTCGGGCCTGACGACGACCGGCGCGACGGTGATGCGCGACTTCTCCGACTATGGCCGCGGAGTGTTCTTCTGGCGGTCGATGACCCAGTGGTTTGGGGGGATGGGGGTCATCGCGCTGTTTGTGGCTGTGTTGCCGAAACTCGGCATCGGCGGACGCCAGCTGTTTTTCGCCGAAGCCCCCGGACCCACCGACGAGAAGCTGACCCCGCGCATCCGGAAAACGGCGGCGGCCCTGTGGTCGGTGTATGCCGGACTGACAGCCGCGCAGTGTGTGGCCCTGATGGCCGCCGGCATGCCGCTCTACGATGCCGCCAGCCATGCGATGACCACGCTGTCGGCCGGCGGGTTTTCCCCCCACCCGCTGTCCATCGCGGGGTATGCGAGTCCGGCTGTCGAATGGATCATCATCGTGTTCATGTTTGCGGCCGGGGCGAACTTCGCGCTGCACTACCGGACGGTGCTGGGCCAGGGGATGGCCCTGCCGAAAGACGAGGAGTTCAGGGCGTATGTCGGCATCATCGCGGTGGCCGCCGTGCTGTGCGTGGTGTTCCTTCAGCCGGAGATTCCGGGGACCGCGGAGCGCATCCGGCACAGTCTCTTCCAGACGCTGTCGATCATGACGACCACCGGGTATGCCAGCACGGACTTTCAGCTCTGGAATGACCAGGCAAAGATGGTGCTCCTGTTTCTGATGTTCATCGGGGGGTGCGCGGGGTCGGCCGGCGGCGGGCCGAAGGTCGTGCGCCAGCTGCTGATCGCGCGCTTCACGCTGCTGGAACTTCGGCGGACCCTGCATCCGCGTGGGGTGTTGCCGGTCAAACTCGGCGGCCGGGTGGTGTCCGACGAGGTGATGCGCGGCGTCATCGTCTTCTTCCTGTTTTACCTGCTGCTGTTTGCGATCTGCACGCTCGTGGTCGCAGTCTTCGGGGCGGACCTGGTGACGGCGCTGTCGGCGTCGATTGCGTGCCTCGGCAACATTGGACCTGGATTTAATGCCGTCGGCCCGATGGCGAACTTCGCGGACCTGCACCCGGTGTCCAGGGTCGTCCTGACCGTGGCGATGTGGATCGGACGGCTCGAGGTATTGACCGTACTGGCGCTGCTCCGGCCCGAGGTGTGGCGCGGGGCCCAGGTCGTGCACCGGTCGGCCCGCGGCTGAGTTGAGCTGGCGTCGACGTCGGCATTCTCTTCGCGCCGCACTGTCGCGCCGCTGAGTTACAGTGTCGGCATGCGGCTTCCGATTCTGATTGCGGTTCTTCTCAGCGCGCCGATTGCGGCCCAACAGCCGGTCCGGCTGACCGCGGCCGACTACGCGCGCGCTGAACGTTTTCTTGCTCCGGCGGCGACGCCGCTCATGACGGGGGTGGCGACGGGCCCCACCTGGTTGGCCGACGGCCGGTTGCAATACCGGACGACCACGGCCGACGGGCCACGCCTCGTGACCGTTGAGCCCGCCACCGGGACGCGCACCGTTGAGCCCGTGCCCGCGGCGACAGCCGCGGCAGCGCCCGGGCCGGCGGCACCGCCCAATTCCGTGACATCGCCCGACGGACGGTACGCGGCCTTCATTCGCGACTTCAACGTGTGGGCGCGCGATCTCGCCTCGGGACAGGACCGCCAGCTGACGACGGACGGCATCAAGGACTTCGGCTATGCGACAAACAACGCGGGATGGGTGAAGAGTGACGCCCCGGTGTTGTTGTGGTCGCCCGACTCGAAGAAGATGGCGACGTTTCAGCACGACGGCCGCGGGGTCAGCGAGATGTATCTGGTGTCCACCAACGTGGGCGCCCCGAGACTTGAAGCGTGGAAATATCCACTGCCGGAGGACCGCGAGATCTTCCGCATCCACAGAGTGATCATCGACGTGGAGACCGCAAAAGTCACCCGCTTGCTGATGCCGGCCGATCAGCATCGGTCCACTATCAACGATCACATCGCAGACGGCACGACCTTCCTCGATGTCGAGTGGTATCCGGACGCGTCCCGTGCGGCGTTTGTGTCGTCTTCACGTGATCACAAAGAGGCGATCTTTCGCGTCGCCGACGCGACAAACGGGGAAGTGCGCACGCTCTTCCAGGAACGCGCGCTGACGCAGTTTCAGTCGGGGCTCGCCGCGGTAAACACGGTGAACTGGCGCGTCCTGCCGGCGTCGCGCGAAGTGCTGTGGTGGTCGCAGCGCGACAACTGGGGCCATCTCTATATCTACGATCTGGAATCGGGGGCTCTGAAGTCGCAGGTGACCCGCGGCGAGTGGAACGTGGCGAGCCTGCTGCGCGTGGATGAAAAGACGCGCACACTCTACTTCACCGCCGTCGGGCGCGAACCCGGCCGCGACCCCTACTTCCAGCACCTCTACCGCATCCAGATGGACGGCAGCGGGCTGACCCTCCTGACGCCGGAGGACGCGAATCACACGGTGGTGATCTCGCCGGACGGCCGCCACTTTGTCGACACGTACTCCACGCCGGTCGCGCCGCCGGTGACGGTCCTGCGACGGATCACCGGCGAGCAGGTCGCGGTCCTCGAACGCGCCGATATCTCGCGATTGACTGCGGCCGGCTGGAAGCCGCCGACGCCCATCGTCGTCAAGGCCCGCGACGGCAAGACCGATCTCTACGGTCTGATGTTCACGCCGACGATGCTCGACACCTCGAAGACGTATCCGATCGTCAACTACATCTACCCCGGGCCGTGGGGCAGCAGCGTGGGGAGCCGGAACTTCACGCCGGCGCGCAGCGATCATCAGGCGCTCGCCGAACTGGGCTTTGTCGTCGTCGCCATCGACGGCATGGGAACGGAATGGCGGTCGAAGGCGTTTGCCGATGCGTATTACGGCAACATGGGTGACAACACGCTGCCGGATCAGATTGCCGGCATGCGTGAACTCGCGAAACGGTATCCCTACATCGACATCGATCGCGCCGGCATCTGGGGGCACTCGGGCGGCGGCTTTGCAACCGCGGCGGCGATGTTCCGGCACCCGGACTTCTTCAAGGTGGGCGTGTCACAGGCCGGCAACCACGACAACCGGAACTACGAGGACGACTGGGGCGAACGGTTCCAGGGGTTGCTGACGAAGGACGGGGCCCGCGACTCCTACGAATCGCAGGCGAATCAACTCGTCGCCGCCAACCTGAAGGGCAAGTTGTTGCTCGCGCACGGGGCGATGGACAACAACGTGCCGATTTACAACACCTACCTGGTCGTGGATGCGCTGATCAAGGCCAACAAGGACTTCGACCTCATCGTCTATCCGCACCAACGCCATGGGTTCGGCGTGGACAACAACTACATGATGCGCCGCCGGTGGGACTACTTCGTCAAGCACCTGCTGGGCGCGGAGCCGCCGCAGGAATATCAGATCGGCCGACGATGACTCAGTCGCCGCAGTAATTCCCCGTAAAGTCGCGGCAGCGCTCGAGCTTGAATGCAGGGTCGAGCGCCGGTGGCGCGTCGCGCTCGGCGACGGTGCGGCCGGTGGCGTACATCCACTTAGTCATGCGCGTGAGTTTCGCGATGTCGATGCGGTCCGGGTTGTCGAACGGCGTGTGGTAATCCGGATGCAACAACGTCGTGAAGAAGAGCGCCGGGATGCCCACGCGGGCGTACGGCAGGTGGTCGCTGCGGTAGTACCAGCCCTCACGATGTTCCGGATCGTCCCAGGACGAATCCACCTGAAACTCTGAGACCGCCGTGTTCGCCTGATGCGCCATCTCCACCAGTTCCGGCGAGTTGCGGTGCGGCGGAAGGGCCCCCAGGAGCGCCGCGACCTTCGGGTCGTTCCGGCCCATCATGTCGCCGTTGAGCACCGCGACGATCGAGGTGAGCGGGACGGTGGGGTGTCTGGTGTACCACCGTGATCCCATCAGTCCACGCTCCTCGGCACCATGCCACACAAAGAGTGCTGACCGTCGTCCCGGTGAGGCCACAAACGCGCGGCCAATGGCGAGGAGCGCAACGGACGTCGTGGCGTTGTCGTCCGCGCCGTTCCAGATCGCATCCCCATTGACCGGATAACGTTCGCCGTCATGATCCTGATGGGCGCTGAAGAGCACATGCTGGCCGGCGAGGGCCGGATCACGGCCGGGCACCCTGGCGACGATGTTGACGGAGGGGTAGGTGAAGGTGTCCGTGAAGAGCGCGATGTCCACGCGCGTGTCGGCCGCAATCGGACCGACGGCTGACTCGCGCACGTAGAGCATCGGGACGCCGCGTGTGGGGGTGCGTGGCGCCGAGGTGCCGTCAGGGTCGAGCGCGTAGGTGCCGCGTGCGAATGGAAAGGCCACACGATTCCACTGCTCAGCGTGTTCGTCGCCGACAAGCACGATGATGGCAGCGGGGTCACGCGGGGTCACGGTGCGCTGGAGCGCGCGAGCCCAGTTGCGGAGCGCGTTCGCCGCCGGTGGGGCAGGCGTGGCCGGGTCGGCCACGGAGGGCACGTAGCGCACAACGAGCGCGCGGCCCTTGGCTTCTGCGGTCGGCGCCGCGGGCGGCGTCGTCACCAGGACTGGCGCGTCCACCATCGCGAGCACCGGCGCGTCCGGCACGACGTCGCGTCCCATGCGCAGCGCCGTCGTGCCCATCGTCATCGTGCTGCCCGGCGACGTACGAAAACGGTCGAGCGGAAAGAACTGAAAATACGTGCCGTTGTCGCCGGCCGGCAGCATGCCGATCGCGCGCGCCTGTTCCGCGAGCCATACCGACGCCGCCATCTCATCGAGTGTGCCACCCTCGCGGCCGCGCATCGCGTCGCCAGCGAGGGTGAAGAGGTCGGCTTTGATGTCGGCTTCGCGGATTCTGTTGATCGGATCAGCAGGTGTTTGTGCCTGCACACCGACCGCCATCACCACAGCCGCGCCCACGAGCGCCCGTCGCATTGTCTGCATGGGCGGCATCATACGCCAGTAGGGCGCGCTGGGCTTGAGCGCGCCATCAGGCCCGCTGCAGTTCAGCGGGCCCTACGTACGATCCTCGTAGGGCGCGCTGGGCTTGAGCGCGCCATCCAGGCCCGCTCCAGTTCAGCGGGCCCTACGTAGGGCGACTACCGTGGCCGGAACGTGACGTTGACCCGGATCGACACGGCGACCGGTTGTCCGTTGAGCTGGGTCGGCGTGAAGCGCCACTGCCGCATCGCGTTCATCGCGATGCTGGCAAGGTCATCCGGAGGCGCGACCGCAGCCTCGTCGTCGAGCACGACGTCAGACATCTCACCGGTGTCGTCGATGGTGCCCTTCAGCCGCACGACCGCATCGCTGGTGACAATGCCGGCGGGGCAGATGGGACGCACATCCCGAATCTTCTTCGGCTCGCGGATGTGTCCTCCCACGCGAATCGGGGCGGGGGACGCCTGCCGTGCCTCCAGCACCGGAAAGAAGGCGCCGATGAGTGAGAACTCCTCAGGGCCGCACAACACCGTGATGGTCTCCGACAACGTGCCGAGTCCCATCGTGAAACGTGGGGTCAACGCGTCTCCTGGTGCCAGCGTGAAGGTGGCCGCGATGGCCGCGAACCCGGGCATGGTGCCTGTGAGCGAGTACTCGCCTGCCGGGAGATCGCGGAATACGAACCGGCCAGTCGCGTTGGTAATCGCCGTCGTGGCCTGATGCGTCTGCCTGTCGGTCAACGTCATCGTTGTCCCAGGCAGCGTGCCGCCGCTCTGGTCGACCACCTGGCCCGCAATCGATCCGGCCTGTGCCTCGGAACTGACCGGGGGAGCCGGTATCGGTGTCGGCATCGATGCCGGCGCCGGCGTCACCTGCGGCTCACGAATGATGATCACGGCCGGAGCGAGTCCTGCGGCGGCGAGCGGAAGACTCAGGCTCAACGCGGCGAGTCCGGCCGCCGCCCACCCGCGACGGGTCAACGGGGTGCGATTCCTTGTGGTCTGCAGCATGGCGACAATTCTCCTCTCGAGGGTGGGCGGATAAGGATGGCGGACGCGGCGGCCATCGCCATGTGTTCCACGTTCGCCGGTCGAGCGCTCAGGTGCACCGGGTGCACCTGAGCGCCTGTCCCGATGCTAGAGATCGAAACGGTCCAGATTCATGACCTTGGTCCACGCGGCCACGAAGTCGGTGACGAACTTGGTCTGGGCGTCGCCCGACCCGTAGACCTCCGCCAACGCGCGGAGCTGGGAGTTCGAACCGAAGACGAGATCCACCCGTGTGCCCGTCCACGTGATCTTGCCCGTCTTGCGGTTCCGGCCCTCGTAGATGCCGTCGGTCGAGGACGGCGCCCACTCGGTGGACATGTCGAGCAGGTGCACGAAAAAGTCATTGGTCAACGTGCCGACCTTCTGCGTGAACACGCCGTGCGTCGCGCCGCCGACGTTGGCGCCAAGCACCCGCAGGCCACCGACGAGCACGGTCATCTCCGGTGCGCTCAGCGTGAGCAGTTGGGCGCGATCCAGGAGCAGGACCTCTGCGGAGAGCCGCTGGTTCGGGCGCAGGTAATTGCGGAAGCCATCGGCCTTCGGTTCGAGCACCGAGAACGAATCAACATCCGTCTGTGCCTGCGAGGCATCCATCCGGCCCGGTGCGAAGGGAACGGTCACCGTGACGCCGGCCTTCTTCGCCGCAGCTTCGACCGCCGCACAGCCGCCGAGCACAATCAGGTCAGCGAGAGAGATCCGCTTGCCGCCGGTCTGAGCCGCATTAAACGCCGTGTGGATCCCCTCGAGCGTCGTCAGCACCTTCGACAACTCGGCGGGCTGGTTGACCTCCCAGAACTTCTGGGGCGCGAGACGAATGCGCGCGCCGTTGGCGCCGCCACGTTTGTCGGAGCCCCGGAATGTGGACGCCGACGCCCACGCGGTGGAGACCAGCTGCGAGGTCGTCAGACCCGACGCGAGAATCTGCGCCTTGAGCGAGGCCACATCCGCGTCGTTCACCAGCGGGTGGGTGACGGCTGGAATCGGATCCTGCCAGATCAGTTCTTCCTTCGGCACGAGTGGCCCGAGGTATCGGGTGATCGGTCCCATGTCGCGATGGGTGAGCTTGAACCAGGCACGTGCGAAGGCGTCGGCAAATGCCTGTGGGTTCTCGTAGAACCGTCGCGAGATCTTCTCGTAGGCCGGATCCATGCGCAGGGCCATGTCCGCGGTGGTCATCATCGGTGCATGCGTCCGCGCGGGATCGTGCGCGTCCGGCACCGTCGTTTGTGCGGCCGGATCCTTTGGCGTCCACTGCTGCGCGCCGGCGGGACTCTTCGTGAGTTCCCACTCGTATTTGAAGAGGGTCTCGAAGTAGCTGTTGTCCCACGTGATCGGTGTCGGCGTCCATGCACCTTCGATGCCGCTGGTGGTGGTGTGCACACCTTTGCCGCTGCCGAACTTGTTGATCCACCCAAAACCCTGGGCCTCGAGCGGAGCGCCTTCCGGTTCCGGACCGACCAACGAGGGATCGCCGGCGCCGTGGGCCTTGCCGAATGTGTGTCCACCGGCGACCAGCGCCACGGTCTCTTCGTCGTTCATCGCCATGCGCGCAAACGTCTCGCGGATGTCGCGTGCCGAGGCGACCGGATCAGGATTGCCGTTCGGACCTTCCGGGTTCACATAAATGAGGCCCATTTGTACTGCCGCGAGCGGATTCTCTAGACTGCGATCACCCGTGTAGCGTTCGTCGGCGAGCCATGTGCTCTCGGGGCCCCAATAGATGTCCTCCTCGGGCTCCCACACATCGGCGCGGCCGCCGGCGAAGCCGAACGTCTTGAAGCCCATCGAATCAAGGGCGACGTTGCCGGCCAGGATCATCAGGTCGGCCCAGGAAAGCTTCCGGCCGTACTTCTGTTTGATCGGCCAGAGCAGCCGGCGCGCCTTGTCGAGATTGCCGTTGTCGGGCCAGCTGTTGAGCGGCGCAAAACGCTGCGTGCCGGAACCCGCGCCGCCGCGGCCGTCACCCGTGCGATACGTGCCGGCACTGTGCCACGCCATGCGGATAAAAAATGGGCCGTAGTGACCGTAGTCCGCCGGCCACCAGTCCTGCGAGTCGGTCATGAGCGCATGCAGGTCCTTCACGACGGCGTCGAGGTCCAGCGTCTTGAACTCCGCGGCGTAGTTGAAGGCCGGGTCCATCGGATCCGACGCGGGCGCGTGCTGATGCAGCACTTTCAGATTCAGTTGATTCGGCCACCACGACTGGTTGGCGATCGATCCGGTCTTCATCATCCGTCCGCCCGTCACCGGGCACTTGCTCGCGCTCTGATCAGACATTGCGTACTCCTTCACGTGGCTTCTGGGAGGCCGGGCCTTCAGGTCCGGCGGTCTTGCAGACGGGGCAGTGGCCCCAGTAAATGACTTCGGCTTCGTCGATGGCAAAGCCGTGATCGTCGGTGACGGTCAGGCACGGCATCACGCCGGCGGCACAGTCCACGTCGAACAGGAGGCCGCACCCGCGACAGATCAGATGGTGATGGTTGTCGTTCACGCGGTCTTCGTACCGCGCGGCCGACCCGGCCGGCTGAATACGGCGGATGAGATGTTTGTCGGTGAGCACGCCGAGCGTGTCGTACACCGCCTGGCGCGAAATAGACCCGATCACGCCACGCACATCGTCGGCCACCTCATCCGCCGTCGCATGCGGTCGTGCGGACACCGCGCGCATCACGGCGAGCCGTTGCGCCGTGATCTGCAAACCGTGTTGCCGCAGCACATGCTCGAAACTCTCCGACATCGTCAGGTAGTCTACTGACGATTCTGGACTAAGTCCAGTATTGGCATCCATCAGTCGCGGATCCCGGGTATGCTGCGGCATATTCCAAGGGTGGGGGAGAACCATGACGACGCGCCTGCGCCGATTGCTCGTGGGAGTGAGTGCGGCGGTTCTGCTTCTGGTCGTGATGGCTGGCGCGCTCGATCTGTGGGCGATGCGACGTGTGGAGGCGGCGGTCGCGCGGCTGGAACCCAGCGAGGCGTGGCTCCACGAGGGCACACTCACCGTGCCGGCCGTGCCGGAAGGGGAAAACCGGGCGCGCGCGTTCCGCGCGGCCGCGGCCCTGATCGATCTCGCGCCGCTCGGCGACCAGCGAACCCTGGGATCACTCGTCAGGGGGATGCCGTCGGAACGGGAGACCGGGCCGATAGCAGCTGACCTGCGGGCGGTCGTCGATGCCAGTCGTGGTGCCCTGCGCGTCGCGGATGAGGCGCGGACGCGGAGCCGGTCAAACTGGGAAGGCGACTACCTGGCTGACGCGAGCGGAAGCCGGGTGCCCTGGAACGGGGCTCGCACGTTGTCGAACCTCCTCTACCTGGCGGCCCGCCGGGGTCTTGATGACGGCCGGGCCGACGATGCGGCGCTCGCAATGGCGGCAGGGCTGGCCCTGTCGGCCTCCGTGCGCCACGAGCCGAGTCTGGTCGCGCAACTCGTTCGATGTGCGTTTGGGATGCAGCACTTTGGTTTGGTGCAGCGGCTGCTGAGCCAGACGGAGCCGTCGAAGGCGTCACTTGACGAACTCGCACGGTTGCTGGCCGAGGACCGTGAGCCCCGCCCCTCGGAGATCGGTCTGCGGGCGGAAATGACGCACTATCACGCGGTGTTTGTGCGTCGTGATGTCGCGGCGCCGTGGGGGTTCGCGCGAGCCTGGCAGCGGCTGGACCACGCACGTTATCTGGAGACGCTCGGCGAGCTACTCGACATTCAGATGGGCCCGAGACCGCGCCCGGCCCTGGAGCCACCGGCCCCGCCCCGCTGGCTCGTCCTGACGGGCACCGCGCAACTCGCCCTGCCGGCGCTGTATCGCACGATGGAGACAAGCGACCTCTTCACCACGCAGCACGGCCTGGTCGAGCTGGGTGTGGCGCTTAGTCGGTACAGACTGGACCATGGCCGTTACCCGGACGAGTTGCCCGCGTTGATGCCGGACTTCATCGTGGCGCTGCCGATCGATGCGTCAACCGGCCGGCCGCCCGTGTATACGCGGGAGGGCACCGGCTTCCGTCTGCGCGCCGACGCGCTGGACTGGGGCGTGCCTAGGTAGACACGGCCACGACCCGGTGCAGCGTGATGATCCCGTCGGCCGCGTCCACGTACACCGTATCGCCTTCACCGAACTCGCCCTGCAGCACCCCCATGGCCAGCGGGTCAAGCACGCGACGCTGGAGTGTGCGCTTCAGCGGTCGGGCGCCGTAGACAGGGTCGTAGCCTTCATCGACGAGCACCGTTCGTGCGGCGTCTGACAACTCGAGCGTGATCTTGCGCTCCTCCAGCCGCTTCAGAAGGCCGCGGAGCTGGATGTCGATGACCTTGCGGATGTCCTGCTTCGTCAACGCCTGGAAGAAGACGATCTCGTCGATCCGGTTCAGGAACTCGGGCCGGAAGTGCGCACGCAAGGCGTCCTGGTCGCGCAGGTTCGACGTCATGATCACCACCGTGTTCTTGAAGTCCACGGTGCGCCCCTTCCCATCCGTCAGCCGCCCATCGTCAAGCATCTGCAGCATGACGTTGAACACTTCGGGATGCGCCTTTTCGACTTCGTCGAAGAGCACAACCGCATAGGCGCGGCGCCGCACGGCTTCGGTGAGCTGGCCGGCTTCCTCGTAGCCGACGTATCCGGGAGGCGCCCCAATGAGCCGCGACACCGTGTGTTTCTCCTGATACTCCGACATGTCGATCCGGATCAGGGCGTGCTCGTCATCAAACAACTGCTCCGCGAGCGCGCGGCTGAGCTCCGTCTTGCCGACGCCGGTGGGACCAAGGAACAGGAAGCTGCCGAGCGGGCGATTGGGATCCTGCAGCCCGGCCCGAGCGCGGCGCATCGCGTTTGCCACCGCCACCACGGCGTCGTGCTGGCCGACGACGCGCTCGTGCAGGCGCTCTTCCATGGTCACGAGTTTCTGCACTTCACCTTCCATCAACCGGCTGACGGGAATGTGTGTCCACCGGGCCACGACCTCGGCGATGTCCTCCTCGTCGACCTGCTCCTTGAGCATCTGGGTGGAGGCGCCGTCAGTGGCGCCCTGGTCATGCGCCGCCACTTCGCGTTCCAACTCGGGGATGCGGCCGTACTGCAGTTCCGACGCTCTGGCGTAGTCGCCGGAGCGCTGCGCGCGGTCGGCTTCGAGCCGCAACTGTTCGAGTTCTTCCTTCTTGCCTCGCACCAGGTGAATCGCGTCCTTTTCCTTCTGCCACTGGGCGGAGAGGCGCGTGCGATGCTCCTTCAGCGAGGACAGTTCCTTTTCGAGCTTTTCGAGCCGGTCCTTCGACGCCGCGTCGGACTCCTTGCGCAGAGCCTCGCGCTCAATTTCCAGTTGCATGACCCGGCGCTCGATTTCATCGAGTTCGATCGGCATGGAGTCGATCTCCATGCGCAGGCGGGAGGCGGCCTCGTCGATGAGGTCGATGGCCTTGTCAGGCAGGAACCGGTCGGCGATGTAGCGATGCGAGAGCACCGCGGCGGCGACCAGCGCCGAATCCTTGAACTTCACGCCGTGATGAATTTCGTAGCGCTCGCGCAAGCCGCGCAGAATGCTGATCGTGTCCTCGACCGACGGCTGGTCGACCATGACGGGCTGGAAACGCCGCTCGAGTGCCGCATCCTTCTCGATGTATTTGCGGTATTCATCCAGCGTGGTGGCACCAATCGTGTGCAACTCGCCCCGGGCGAGCATCGGCTTGAGCATGTTTGAGGCGTCGATGGATCCTTCGGCGGCGCCGGCGCCGACGACGGTGTGCAGTTCGTCGATGAAGAGCACGATCTGGCCCTGCGCGTCCGTGACCTCCTTGAGGACGGCTTTGAGGCGCTCCTCGAACTCTCCGCGGAATTTCGCGCCGGCCACGAGGGCGCCCATGTCGAGCGCCATGATCTTGCGATCACGCAGCGTCTCGGGCACGTCGCCCCGGACGATGCGCTGCGCGAGGCCTTCGACGACCGCGGTCTTGCCGACGCCCGGTTCCCCGATCAGGACGGGGTTGTTCTTCGTCCGGCGCGACAGAACCTGGATCACGCGACGGATTTCTTCATCGCGGCCGATGACCGGATCGAGTTTGCCTTTGCGCGCGGCGTCGGTCAGATCGCGGCCGTACTTTTCGAGCGCCTGGTATTTCCCTTCCGGATTCTGGTCGGTGACCCGCTGTGAGCCTCGCACCTGCGTCAGGGCCTGGAAGACCGCGTCTTTGGTGACGCCATGCTGCGTGAGCAGGCGCGCGGCAGGGGAGCGGCCGCCTTCGTTCGTGAGTGCGACAAAGAGGTGCTCGGTGCTGGTGTAGTCGTCCTTCAGCGACTCGGCTTCCTGCTCGGCTGCGGTCAGCACCGCGCGCATGCGCGAGGCGAGCCCGGGCTGCGCGCCGCCCTGCGTGCGGGGGAGCGCCTTCAGCAACGCCTCGGTGCCGCCAATGATGGTCTGTGTGTTCACCTGCATCTTGCCGAGCACGGCAGGGACAATCCCGTCAGGCTGCGTGACGAGCGCGGCGAGCAGGTGCTCGGGAAGAATCTCGGGATGGCCACTGCGTTCCGCGGTCTGCTGCGCGGTCAGGATGGCCTGCTGTGCCTTTTCCGTGTATCGATTCAGATTCATCATCCACCTGCCAGTTTCTCCAGCGCCTGATAGTGCTCGCGCGCTTCGGGCGAGAGCGCCGCCGGAATCTGCAATTCCACCGTGACAAACAGGTCGCCACGGGTCTCGGGCTCGCGGGGCGCGGGCATGCCGTGCCCCTTCAGCCGGAACACGCGGCCCGAGGGCGTGAGTTCCGGAATGCGCAGCCGCAGGGTGGTGCCTCCGAGCGTCGTGATCGCGATGTCGCCGCCGAGCACCGCCGTCGGAATCGGGACCGCCACGCGTGTGTGGAGATCCTGCCCCCGTCGTTCGAACCGCGGATGCGGTGTAATGCGCACCACGAGGTACAGGTCCCCGCCGGGTTGTCCCTTGCCGCCTTGTTCCCCTTCCCCGCGCACCTTGACGCGTGAGCCGTCTCTGACGCCGGCTGGAATCCGTACTTCCACGTGATGCGGCGTGCCGTGGCGCTGCAGCTCCAGGTGCCGTGTCGTACCGGAGAACGCTTCGTCGAGTGTCAGCGCCAGCGGCGACTCGACGTCGCGCCCCCGGGCCGGACGCGTCTGTCGCGGCCCCTGCCCGCCGCCGCCGAAAAACGTCGTGAAGAAATCCGAAAAGCCGCCGTGCCCGCCAAAGAGGTCCTGCATCTCCTCGGGGGTCATCGTGCGCGTCCGCCCGTGCGGGGCGGCACCTGGCCGCGGCCCCGGCGCGTGCTCATACTGCCGCCAGTTGGCGCCCAGTTCGTCGTACTTGCGACGTGATACCGGGTCAGCGAGCACCTCGTTCGCCTCGTTGAGCTCCTTGAAGCGTGTCTCTGCCGCCTTGTTGCCCGGGTTCAGGTCCGGGTGGAACTGACGGGCGAGCTTGCGATACGCCTTCTTGATCTCCGCCTCGGACGCGGTCTTCGGCACGCCCAGTACGGCGTAATAGTCTTTGAAGTCCACGTCGTCTCCTACGGCCAATCCTGCAGGCCGAGTGTGCGGAACAACTCGTCGAGTTCCGCGCTCATGCGCCGCGCCAAATCACTCTGTGACCGCTGCCGGCTTTCCGCCACCAGAGGCCGGATGCGATGGGCCACGTCCGCCACCGACAACAACCGCTGCACGCCGGCGAGATTGATGCCGAGGTCGTCCACAAGCATCTTGATGAATCGAAGCCGGGCCATCTCCTGCTCGGTGTACACGCGCATCGCGCCGCCGGTGCGCCGGGGGCGCACGAGGCCCAGGCGCTCGTACTTGCGCAACGTCTGGGGATGCATCTGCAGGGCCTCTGCGGCCATGCTGATAAGGAAGAACTCTGCCATGACCTAAGTGTGGACCTTGACTCGACTTGTGTCAATGTTCTCTTTAGAAACGTCGGGAGGTTGTTCCGTGGCTCATCCGTTGGGAAAGCCCGCCGGCGTCATTTTCGGGCCGGCTCAGATATCCTGATGCGGCGTGGCCATCGATTTTCAGTTCGCAGACCTCATCACGATTGGCCTGCTCGTCCTGCTCGAGGGGCTGCTCTCGGCGGACAACGCGCTCGTCCTCGCGATTCTGGTGCTGAGCCTGCCGCGGGAGCAGCAGCGGAAGGCGTTGCGGTACGGCATCCTCGGCGCCTTCTTCTTCCGCATCATCGCGATCCTGTTCGCCGCGCAGATGATCGAATACTCCTGGGTCAAGCTTATCGGCGGCGCGTATCTGATGTGGCTGTCATACGCGCATTTCTTCAGGAACGCCGACGAGGGGCGCGGCACCATCCTGCCCGCCAGGGCCATGTTCGGCTTGTCGGCCTTCTGGGCCACGGTGGTCAAGGTGGAACTCACCGACATCGTGTTCGCGATCGATTCGATTCTGGTGGCCGTCGCCATGTCTCCGAAGCTGTGGGTCGTCATCACCGGCGGCATCCTCGGCATCGTGGCAATGCGCCTGGTCATCGGGCAACTGCTCACCCTTGTCCAGAAGTACCCGGCGCTCGTGGACGGCGCGTTCGTGATCATCGCGTGGGTCGCCCTCAAACTCTTCGTGGAGTACGCCCACCAGCTGCATTGGATCGGGTTCACGATTCCCAAGACGCTGTCCCTCGGACTCATCGTCGTGATCTTCGGCGTTTCCTATGTCATCGCGCGGAAGCAGGGGCCAAAAGAGATCGACGACGCCGCGACCAAGGTCATCGAAGACGCGCACTAGCGGATGGGCGGATGGGCGGATGGGCGGGTGGGCTGGCCTTCAGGTCCGGCGTGACGCGGTCACAGTCAGATACGTCGCCACACTCGCCGTAAGACAGATCACCTGTGGCGTGACCCATGTGCCCGCCGGTAGAACTGCCGGACTGGCATACAGCGCGACAATGCCTACGACAATTGACGCCATCGCTGCCGTGCGACCACCGCGCGGCAGGAACAGGCCGCCAAGCACCGGCGCCAGTAATGTGACGCCCA
>Ga0222713_10001530_pt1 | contig 25859 bp, 25 predicted proteins | sample C33_649DmetaG_FD_165061 | JGI IMG/M metagenome (GOLD analysis project Ga0222713, IMG submission 165061) | Estuarine water microbial communities from San Francisco Bay, California, United States - C33_649D | ecosystem: Environmental > Aquatic > Marine > Unclassified | place: USA: California... | reverse complement strand
ATTGAGATGGTGCCCGGAATACCAACAAACATGAGGGCGGCCGTCACCAGAATCGTCAATAGCCGTCGTGTGGTGATGAGGCTCCTTCGCCCAACGCGGTTCATGCAGCACCCTTGCGCGAGCGCCAATGCACATACGCCGCGACCATGAGGAGAAGGAGCATGAGCACCCCCATCACGCTCATCGGCACCGGGTGTAGGAGTGGCTTCGGAATCACTCGCCCCACCTGTGTCGGTGCGAGGTACCACGGGTCAAGCTGCAGCCTCCCCGCGAAGATTCTCAAGAGTTCCACAAGGTAGAACTGCGCGCCGACCAAAAGTGCAATCGTGTGCCGGTTCGTGAGCCAAGCCCAGATCAAGAAAAGGAGGCAACTCCCCCACAGCACCTCCATTGCGACGACAACCTGAAAGCCGGAGAGCGCAGGAACGGTGCTGTTGGCCGAGGCGATCAGTGCGGCCACGCTCGCTAGGAGCATCAGTAGCAACATCACAAGGAGCCCACGAATGCGCCCACCAACAAGGCGTCTGATTCGCTCTTCGTTCCAAGAGAGCAGCGTTGCAGCAAGGACACTCGTAACGATGAGTACGACGGTGCCCATGATGCTCACCTCGCTGATTGCCTGGCAGCCACGATCGAGGCGCGAGAGCGCCGCGAGGCACACTGTCGGCCCCGCCAGCCACGCGCCAGCTGGCGCCACTGCGAGGGCCAGCGGCAGCAGTCGCCACACCGTGTCGCGCTGGGTGATGGCGATGCCGATAGCAGCAGCGGCGGGCACCACGATCGGTGCCGCATACCAAGGGAAGAGGATGCGCGAGAGCGGAGCCCAGACACCGATGGTGAGCAGGGCAATAAGGAAGAGGAGTGAGACAAGATCCGAGCTCGCGCTCGGCTTCACCGGAAGCTTGGTCGTGACCCCCGTCCAGATCGCTGCGAACAAACCTGGCGCCGCGCTCGCGGTGAATCCAAGGCCGAGCCCCGCAACGAGGCCCCAAAACGGAAGTGCCAGCGGGTGATCGAGCGTGAATCCTTCGGCGATCCGCACCGCCTCTTGCAGCCACAGCTGGAGCGAGTTGAGTGGATCCAATGCAACGCCGCCAACGGTCGCGCCGATTAGCGCGGGAAGGATCAGCGCGGCAAGGGTGGCAAGGCCCGCGGTGCCAAACGCCACCGCAACCGAGGTCAGCCGTTCCTTGCGCGAAACCTGCACAGGTACGGCGGCCGAATCGCCCCGACGTGCGACGACGATCATGGCTGCACTTGCAACGATATTCAGCACGCCGCCAAAACCCGCGCCAGCCACCACACCAACGCTACTCACCACAACACCGAGCGCACCAACAAGCTGCAGCATGAGGCGCGTCACACTGCGAGCACCACTCACCGAGGTTGCCGCAGCACCAATCACGAGAATCGGTAGCCCAATGATGAGCCCGGAGAGCTTCATGCCCGTAGCGGCACCCAGGGCCAGGCCGGCAAGGGCCAAGCTGAGCAGCCGCCGCTTTCCGCTGTTCCGAAGCGCGTAGATCACGGCAACGATCTGCCAGGCAATGAACGCTGCGAGCCAACCATCAAGCATGCCGACGCGCGTCTGCTCCCAGGCAATCGTGGAGAGCAGAACGAGCGCCCCAGCGGCGAGCCCCGCACCAATACTGATGGCGACTCCGATGGCAGCCGCCGCGGCGGCGAGGGCCACGATGGCGGCAGCGGGCATGAGTCGAAGTCGATCTACTGCAGCGCCGGTATCAACGCGCAGCGTTTCACCCGCTGCGGTTTGACCAATCACCGTGGAGCCACGGCCACCGCTCATGCTGACGGCGAATTCACTCACGGGGGTGATCCGTTCCGTGAGGTAGCGCCCCGTAACGGAACGCAGGCGCGTGCGTTCAACCAGAACGAGGCGCGATCGCGCATCGGCATCGATCACACCAACGGCGGCGAGTGTGCCGCCGCCCGCAGGATAGAGCCCAACGATCTCGTTGAAGCGTGTCTCGCCCGTGATGGTCAGCGATGGGCTGGGAAAGACGGAGAGCGCCATCGACGAGAGCCGGGTCTTGGTAGCAAGAAGCGCCTGCCACCCCTCTCGCCCGCGGCTCCCTACCGTCCAGCGCAATCGGGTCGCGCTCAGGGGAATGGTGGCGAGGACAGGCTCTGTTGCGCCAAGGTCGAGCAGCGCGACCTCGTCTCCTTGCACGCCGAGGGCGAGTCGAGTGTGGCCATAGGCCACATCGCCAATCTCGCGGAGTCGCGTAAGAAAGTCGTCGGCGGATGCAGGCTCAACGTCACCGTTGAGCAGCATTCGGCCGGTGCGGATCTGCGCGCGAGCCGCGTCACAGGAGTTCTCCGCGCACACATCAAAGAGGCGAATGATTGATTGGGCCTCGGACTCCGAGAGGTTAGCTGTTGCACCGTCGAGGTAGCCCACGGCGCCAACGCCGAGGAGTCGCTCGCCGCTAAAGTGCGTCGGTGCGATCTGCTCGTCGGCTGAGAAATCCCCAATGCGCGACCAGTACCCAGTGGCTGACCGAGCGAGCAGCGATCCGTCCGCCTCGCTCCCCGCGGGGGCGATCGCCGTCCAGCCTCCTGCCGGATCGGCCACCGAATCGCTTGCGAGCAGTCTCATTTCGCCGCCGACCTGGGCCAGCTGCAGTACCAGCAGGGTACCGTCGGCCACGAGCAGCGCGGCGCGGTCCACAAGGTCTACGCAGACGCGCGGCTCACTCCGTAGCGTGGTCTCTGCCGCTCCTGCGCGCACGGTCCAACCCTCGGGGCCAGCCTCAGCGCTGAGTACTACTGGCGGGCTATCGCCAAGTGGCACCGAAATCGTGCAGAGGGCGTTGCCGCCCTCACCGGTGATGGGGTCCGGCTCAGGAAAAATGGGCGTAGCAAGCAGCCCGAGCGCCAGTAGTTCCGCACCAAACGGTGGATGGGAGCTCGACGTGAGGTCAAGGTCGGCTGGGTGTTGATCAACAACGGAACCGGCAAGCTCAATGGCGTTTACGGCGTAGAGCGGCTCGTCAACAACGCCGAAACCGCGGTAACCCCCAGTGAGCAGCGTGCAGAAGGCGGCAACAGCCGCAATGGCCACGATTGAATCGGTGCGGCGCCAGCCTGCATTCGCCATGTGCCCACCCAACCTTTAGCGAGTTGCCTTCGCGGCGCCTGCACTTTCAGCGAAGAACACCGGATTCTTTGCGATCGAGATTGCTGTAGGGATGACGGCAGAGAAGACGGCCGACGTCTGCTGCTTCACCACAGGAATATCTGACGTTGGAATATGGTGCCCTGAGCGCCATACCGAGTGCCCGAGGGTCAGCCAGCCAATCATGGCGGTGGCCAACGCAACCTTTGGATACGCCGCGATCTTCTCCTGAGTCATGAGCTCTTCAGATTGGGGAATCTCTTGAATGCGGCCAACGATGGTGGAGAGCACCGCCATATTCTTCACCGCCGCCTGCTCGAGGCGAGACTGATGCTCCATGGTGAACTCGCTGTTACTGGGGCCGGTGAGGCCCGGGAAGTTCAAGACGCTCGCGATCCCAGAATGCTTGATGGTCCAGGCAATCTGCGAGTCAATCCACGCGGCGAGCTGACCCTCGGGGGTCGCCTCTTCCAGGGCAACCTCTTGGCCTTCCACATATTGCTCATAGGCCAGCACCGATGCGTCCAGGATGAGCGACATGCGCGAGCCAAAGTGGTAGTTGACGAGGCTCGGCGGCAACTTGAGCCGTGCGCAAAGGGTGACTGGCGAGAAGCGGGTAGCCCCAAATTCAGCGAGATCGTCGATCGCTCCGAGAAGGAGTTGCTGAATGGTGTCCATCGGTACATGGTAGAGGGGGGAGGCGCGTCGCGCCCCAGGTAGCTTGAAGGCCGACTGCGCCTTCATGGTCATAGCGCGAAGAGGAGCAGCCCCAGAATGAGCGCTGCAGCCATCGCAGCGGCGAGGAGCGGTCGATCGACCAGGTCTGCGCCGATCGGCAGCGTGCCTGCGAGGCGGCCAATCACCTGCGTCGGCGAAAGCTCAATCAGGGACCCATTCGAGGCAATGGTGATCGAGGTGCTGCTCACCTCGGCAATTTGCGCAACGACCGCGGCCTGCTGCGAGTCCATGCTCACGCGTGCCAGGACCTCATCGCCAACCTGGTACTCGCCATGTGGGAGGGCAATTAGAAGTGAGGATGCGCCGAGGTTCAGTTCTGACGCAAGGCTTGGCACGGGCTTGGCCAGCACGATCGCGCCCGTCAGGATCGCGGTCACTGCAGCGGCAACTGGGATCGCTGCAAGTACAGAGACGGTGCGCCGGGCAATACGAGCTCGTCGGCCACTCCGTGACTCAGTCTTCTCTGCCTTTGCCGATTCGGCGTACTGCTCTTCGTAATTGATCCAGGTTGGCTCTGATGGTGTTTCGCGGCGCGATGCCTTGTGCTTGTCGCGCTTCTTTGATCGCCCACGCTTCTCCGACTTGTCGCCGGGTCGAGGGATCAGCTCTTCGCGCGTGGCCGCAACGATCATGCGCGCAACTCGGGAGTCAGGCTCGCCGACGCCACGCCAGGTTGCAACCTCGAGGGCCATCCCCTCAGCGAGGTCGGCAACGTAGAGCTTCTGCCCATCGGGCAGGTCAACGACGAACGGTTCGCCTTGACGGCTCTTCGACTTCTTTCCCATGAGTCTCCTCAGGCGGGCGACTAGTCTTTGATTTCGAGCGCAATACCTGCAACATCACCAGCAGACACGCCGCTCACGATCTGGTCAGTGGCTGAGCTCGCACCGGTTCCAATCGTGAACTCCGTGGTAGCCGTAATGCCTGTGAGGTCAATGGTTGCTGCGTCAAGCGCATTCGTGCTGCCACTAGAAACCGCAAACGGGATCACGATCAACTTCTTGCCGTTGCAGGCGGTGGCATCAATTGTTGCGACGACCTCTTTGACCACGAAGGAGCCGTTCACAAAGTCGCTACCGATGCTGTAGTTGACCGTTGGGTCACAGGCGGTGACGCTGGCCTGTCCCTGTCCGAAGGTGAGGGGGTTTCCGGAGTTGACGTTGATCGAGGCTGCGAAAACATTGCCAAGCAACAGGATCGCGATCACGGCGAGAATCACCGCTCGAATGACGCGCACCCGGCGTCGCTGCTGATCTGCGTTCATCTCTGACCTATCCATGAGGCACCTCAGCTGCTGCAAGGAATCTCCTTGCATTTGAATTGAATTTAATGAGAGTTTCAACCCCTGTCAAGGGTGGGCGCTCAGCGGAAGAGGAGGTACACGACAAGCCCGCCGAGCACGAGCAGGAGGGTGCGGGGCTCGAGAAGGAGCCCAAGGCCAGGGAGCGAGAAGAGGACCTTCCCCATGATTTCAACCGAGGTGCTGCGGAACGAATCGTCGCTCTCGTTGGCATCGCCCTTCGTGACCCAGCCAGACGTCGCATCGCCACCCACAATTCGGTGCGCGAACGGGCCGATCGCCTCACCGTTCAGCTTTGTCCCCTTGAAGATCACGATGTCGTCCATCACCGGCGGCGAGAACTCATCGGAGACGGCAATCACGACGTCGCCCACATTCAGCCTCGGAACCATGGAGCCCGAAACAACAACGTGCAACGTCATGAAGCCGGTCACCGTTCCTATGGCTAGGAGGAGTGCGCCGACAAAGAGGCTGTCTCCAATGCGATCCACAACCTTCCCCCAGCGAGAGCGCTTCACCCCATCGCTCGAGAGACGGTCACTGGTCGCTGTGATGGGCCGTAGCTCAATCCCGCCGTCACCAAACTGTCGAACTCGGACACGACGAGCAACCCCATCGGTTCCACGCGTAGCCACCTCAATAGTCGACGCGTCGTCAACTGAACCTTCAATCCAGACGTTGGAATCCAGCTGCGACTTGAGCGGGATCTTCCGCTTGCTGACCTTCTCGCCCTTCGCCATCAGTCGCGAATCTCAATGGCGGTCGAGGTAACGGCACCAGAGAGCACAGTGCCGCCTGGCGCAAGCGTGAAGGCACTATTGGTCGGCCATGCGCTGCTAGTTGGGAGCGCAGTGGTAATGCCGAGGGTTGAGATTGTGCCGGAGTAGCCAATCAGCACCAAGGTCTTCGCCGCACACGCCACGTCAACCGAGCTTAAGGTGATGCTGGAGATGGTGAAGCGCGTCGACGCGGTTTGGTAACTGTGACCAATATCGATAGTGATCGCGCTGTCGCAGGCAGTGACATCGACCGCGCCTGTTCCCAGCCCCGCTGACGTAAATGAGATCTGCGCTGCGAGCACCGTGGTTACGCACACGCCGAGCACGAGCCCAACGATGAACCCACGCACCTCGAGCCACTTTGGAACGCGGCGAGCACCACCCAGGGACTTTGAAAGTGGTGGCATCTAGTCGCGAACCTCAAAGATGATTTGATCCACGAGCGAGGAGAGCACTCCGCTGGAGAGCGCCACGGTGAGTGGTGTTGCGCCGGTGACATTGCTCGACGCAATGGAGACCGCGCTGACGCGTCCAATGGAGGTTCCACTGGAAAGGATGACGCCATCGATTGTCTTGCCCGCGCAACTGGTGTCGATTACCTGCGAGGTTGTGGCTGCAAGGCCGGAACCCACCACAACGCTCACGACCTTAAAGGCGGTGTCGGTTGCAACCCACGCGGTGACAGGCTTCACCGAAAACCCATTCGGGTCACACGCGGCAACAACGGCGGTGCCGGTACCAAGCGTGGAGTTGCTGTTGAAGCTGATGTTGGCGGCGAACACATTCGCTACCGCAGCAGCCATGATTGCTACCAGCGCGATTACTCGAATGCCCGGGAGGCGAACACGTCGCTGATCTCCCGCGAGAACACCACGACCAAGGACGGTGCCCTGGCGCGGCATCGTGGGCGTTGCCCTACTTAGTCGGCAATCTCGAACGCGTAGCCGTACGCATCACCCGCATCAACCCCAGCTGACAATGAGAAGGTTGCCGATGCTGTGCCACCAATTGAACCAGCGACAATCTCCCCAATCGACGTGCTGCCAGAGTTGAGGATGATGCCTTTCACTGTCTTGCCGTTGCAATCCGTATTGATCAGATCGGAATCGGCCGAACCAGCGCCAAGCACCAGCTCATTGAGCATGAATTTCGTGCCGTCCCACGTAGTGACCGGCTTCACCACAAACCCGTCTGCGTCGCAGGCTGCGATCGTTGCGGTACCAACTCCGAGGGAGCTGCCGCCAGTGAAGGAGATGGCCGCGGCGAAGACGTTGGCCGCCAGCACGCCCACGATGAGGAGGGCGGCGAAGATGCGCACGTAGCGCTTGCGGCCCTCTGGGGAGCCCTTCAGCACTCCGCTCCCAAGTACCGTTCCCTGTCGACCCATCAGATGATCCTCCTCAACCTATCGTTCGTTCGCCCATAAAACAGCCGTGAACCCGTCACGAATTGAATTCAATTAGAGTTTCCCCCACGAGCCGCGGGTCGTCAACCCCCTCGGCGAAAGGGTGGTCGGAGGTGCCAGTTGGGCAGATCGAAGCGTAGAACCCCCCTGCCGAGCGGCCAGCTCCACCCCTCCACCCTCGAGGGTCTCGGCGCTCGGCTCGCCGGTGCGGAGGCACCGAAGCCCACGCCGCCTCGCAGGGGCCGACGTGCGGCGGCCGCCTTAGCCGTCCTCCTGCTTGCCCTCCTCTTTGTGCTGCCCCTCGGACGGGAGTCCGGTGTCGGTGTTGCCTCCCCCTCCCCGTCTGCAAGTGATGGGGCGAGCCCTACACCCACCCCTGCGCCGAGCGAATCAGCAGCACCTACTACAACCCCTTCCCCAGCGCCATCGGTAACGCCGCGCCCCTCCCCGACTGTCGTCGCTCCTTCGCCGAGCCCTACGCCTACACCGGCTCCCTCGGGCAGCCCAATTGTCATCGGCACCTGTGCCAGTGATGTCAGCATCGAGCTCGCATCGGAGTGGGCGGATGGTCGGTTCCTGGTGCGCACCATCTCTGTCACGGTTCCAACCGACGAGTGCGACGGCGCATCGGCGCAGGTGCTGCTCTTGGATGCAGACCAGGGCCTCCTACTGCGACGCGATGGAATCATCGCTACCCAGGAGCTGGTGTTCAACGTGCTGGGGGAAGAGATCCCGTCGCAAACCGTGCAGGGCACGGCGATTGAAATCACCGCACCGACCACCATCCCTGGATCAGGCGCGACAACTGGTGAGCTCTCTCTCGAGTTCGTTGGGCAGCTTGGATCGCAGGTTGACGAGGTTGAGGTGATCGCACTCGGTGAGGGGCTTACCCCGCGAGGCGAACTGCGCTTGATCATTGGCACACGCCAATACACCTCAGTGATTGGTGATGATGGGCAAGGGGCAATTCGTCACCTCGTTGAGGAGCGTGCCGCTGGAACGTTCGTGATCACAGCGATTGTAGAAACGTCGACCGGCGCAATGCAACGCCGCGCACTAATTGGACTTGATGCCAGCGGCCGCGTGGTCATCCTGATTCGCGACTACGACGCGTGGCTTGAAGCGAATGGTGCAAACGCTGTGCCTGAGCCACCTGCGACCGGACGTGGCGCAACGATCCTCGTGGCAGAAGATGGTCGCGTCGTGTATCTGGATGAACGCGTTTCGGTGAATGCCTGGGCAGCGCAGCTCGGCAACGCGGCGACCACCCTCACGCGTCCGAGCACGCTTTTGGGGGGTGTGCTCACGGGCATCCTGGTGGCGCTGCTGGGGCTGATCGCGGGCCTCGGCATTGACCTCATCAAGCGCAAGATTCGGCAGTACTTTGAGGGTGCCCTGGAGCGCTTCAAGCTCCCGGACCTCGGGTCCCGCTTCCCGAAGGTCTTCGGGTTCCGCCTTGATGTTCTGCCGTTCCTGCTCGTTGGGCAGGTGATTGCGGCGCTGAACGCGCCGCTCGAGAAGATTCCGCCCGCCCTGCAACTGCTGCAGGGGGCTGCCCTTGGGGCGCTCGGCATCTTGCTCGTCAGCGAGTTCACCCGCATCCCGCGAACCCAATACATGCGAAGAAAGTTGGGCGATGCCGGAGTCTTTCACGGTCGCTGGACGAGCATTCTGCTTGCGCTCGCTGCCCTGGGGCTTTCACACCTCTTCAACATCGTGCCGGGCATTCTGGTTGGCCTGTTTGCCGCACGACGCTTCCGCCTAGAGCTGGGTGATGCAGAAGATGCCGAGGTGACATGGCGGACATCGCTGCTGCAGGCCTGCGCCGCTGTCGCCGCCTGGTTCGCAATTGACCTAATTACTACGCAGGTGCCCGACCCAGAGTCCGCGATTCGCGGGATCAGCGACGGCATCCTCTCGACGATCGTGGTGATTGGTAGCCATGGACTGCTCGCCTCGATGGTGAATCCAACCGATGGCGGAGCAGTGGCGCTCCGACGCAAGAGCCTGGCCCGATGGCTGGCACTTATTGCCATCTCCAGCATTCTGGTGATCGGCGTGATCTCAACGGGCGGCAGTGCGGAGGATCTCTTCGGCCCGGGTGTCTCGCTTCCACAGCTCGTGTCGCTCACGGTGATCGCCGTGCTCTTTGCGATCGTCGCAACGATTGTGGTGAAGAGGCGTAAGGAACCACATGCAGCAGCCTGATCAGATCTTGGTCGTGATCCCCACCTACCAGGAGCGCGATGGCATTGCAGCGTGTGTTGAGCAGGTGTTGCAACAAGACGATCGGATTCGAGTCTTAGTGGTAGACGACAACTCGCCCGATGGCACGCGCGATATGGTTCTCAGTCTTGCGGCCGCGAATCCAAAGGTGCAGCTGCGCTCGCGACGACGTAAGAGTGGTATCGGACCGGCCTATCTCGACGGATTCCTCATCGCCCTCGCACAGAGCCCCGCCGTAGTGGTGCAGATGGATGCGGACCTCTCCCATGACCCGCGTGAACTACAAGCCCTCATCGCCCCCATCCTGGATGGCTCTGCTGACCTAGTAATCGGCTCCCGTCGCATCGACGGTGGCACCACCGAGGGGTGGGGTCGCTGGCGCAATCGGCTCTCACGATTTGGTAGCACCTATGCGCGCCTACTTCTGAGAGTCCGCATCAAGGATTCCACCAGTGGCTACCGTGCCTGGCGCCCCGCGCTCCTGCAGCATCTCTCGAGTAGCTCAACGGTCGCGAGCGGGTATGGCTTCCAGGTGGAAATGGCCTACCGAGCGGTGCAGGTTGGCGGGGTAGTGAATGAGGTACCGATCACCTTCCGCGAGCGGCAGGTTGGGCGGAGCAAGATGACCCTTGGCATTGCGATCGAGGCTGCGTGGATCGTGCTGCGCTTAGCCGTCACGAGAAACCGACTCCCGAAGTTCAGGCGCTAAAGTCGCGCCGCTCGCTCCAGGGGAATCCCCCACGCGCCACTAATTCGTTCCGCGGTCAACACCTCTGCTGGTGTGCCATCGGCGGCGACGGTGCCGTTCGAGACCAAGATCACGCGCGAGAACCCATCGCGCACGATGTCGAGCTCATGGAAGATCGCGACGATGGTGCGCTTCGTCTTCATGATCGTCTCGTCACCGGCAAGACTGGTGAGTAGATCGGCGATCTCCATGCGGTGACGCAGATCCAAGTGCGCGGTTGGTTCGTCGAGGGCGAGGATCGGCGTCTCTTGCGCGAGCCCGAGTGCGATGGCGGCGAGCTGGCGCTCACCGGCGCTCAAGGTGCGCACATCGCGGTGCTGCAGGTGTGTTGCGCCAACACGTTCAATGGCGGCGGTGGCACGCTCGCGATCATGTGCGCTTGGACCAGCGGGACCGCGACCATGAGGAATGCGGCCGAGTGCCACGAGGTCTTCGACGCGCGTGGCAAAGGGGAGCGTGATGTCGGAGCTAACGACGGCAATAGATCGAGCGATCGTTTCGCGCGAGAGGCGCTGAATTGGCTCGGTGCAGAGAATGACTTCGCCGCTTGTGGCAGGTACGGCGCCACTGAGCGCGCGCATGAGGGTGGTCTTACCGGCGCCGTTTGGCCCCACGATGGCAACGCGTTCGCCTGGGCCAATGCTGAGCGAAACGTTGCGCAGGATCGTGGCGCCGCCAAGGTCCACCTGTAGGTTTCTTGCGCCGAGTAGTTCGTACGGTGCGGTCTCGTTCATAGGGCGTACCCCGCGCGAGCACGGTGCAGCAGCCAGAGCAGGAACGGTGCGCCGATCAGGGCGGTGATCACGCCAACGGGAACACCGATGGTGCGGGCAACGGTGTCGGCGAGCAGGAGAAGGAGTGCTCCGCCAATCGCGGAGAGTGGCAGCACGGCGCGAGGATCAGAGCCAACGGCGAGGCGTGCCAGGTGGGGCACAACGAGACCAACGAAGCCGACCAGGCCGGCGAGAGCGACGGCCGAGGCGGTGGCGAGGGTGGCAAGGGCAACGGCGATGCGGCGCTCGCGGCGCACATCGATGCCGAGGTGCGTCGCACCCTCATCGCCAAGTAAGAATGCGGCGAGGGCACGGCCGCGTCGCGCAAGAAGGAACGTCGCAAGGGCGATCGGCACGGCGGCGGCGGCGAGGCGTGGCCACGTGACACCGTCGAGGCCGCCGAGCAGAAAGCCGAAGATGGCGCGCAGGTTCGCGCCGCTCGCGAGCATCACCAGCGAGAGCGCTGCGGCAAGGAGTGACGCAACGGCATAACCGACGAGCAACACACTGGCGATGCGCTCCTCACCACTGCCGACCCCGGCGATGCGCCAGACCAGCGCCACCGAGGCGAGTGCGCCAACGAATGCCGCGAGCTGTACGCCGCCCAACTCCCAGGCGATGCCGGTCAGTGGCAGAAGGAAGGCAATCGCCGCACCGAGCGCCGCGCCGCTACTGGTGCCGAGCACATACGGATCGGCGAGCGGATTGCGCAGCAGCGATTGGAATGCGGCACCCGACGTTGCGAGCGCCGCACCCACCGCGATCGCGGCGAGGATCCGCGGCAGGCGAATCTCCATCACGATCGAAGTTGCGCCAGCGCTGATCCCCTCGCCGACTGGGAGGCCGAAGAGGCTCTTGCCGATGATCGCGAGCACGTCGAGCGGCGCAATGTTCGCGACGCCGAATCCGATCGCGCCAACCGCGACCAGCGCGAGTGCCGCGAGCGAGAGGATCGTGATCCGGCGTACTCCCATCGTTATGGAAGCGTGACCGTTGGATGCAACTGCGCCACGATGGCGCGGAACGCCTCGGCAATGCGTGGCCCCGGAATGGAGACAAGGTCACCATCGATCGGACGAATGGCGCCGCTCACCACGGCGGGGATCGTTCCCCACCCTGGACGCGCTGCCACCGCCTCTGCGGTCACGCCGTAGGCGGCGTCACCAAGCAGGATCACGGTCGGGGCGGCGGTGACGAGCGCCTCGAGCGAAATCTCGTAGACGCCGTTCACGCCGCTGCTCACCAGGTCGCCTCGGGCCAGCGCCACGAGCTCGGCGGCGTAGTCGTTTGGGGCAAGGCCGTAGATGGCTCCCGTGGCATCGATTTCATAGAAGACGCTGATGCGCGGCTGATCTGCGACCAGGGTGGCGATGGCGGCAATCTCCTCTTTGGCGGTGCTGATGGTGCCTGCAGCCTGCACGCTTGGGCCCGCTGCGTCACCAATCAACTGCAGCGTGCGATAGACGCCGCTCACCGTTGTGGGATCGAGGGTGACGATCGTGAGGTTTGCTGCGCGCAGTTGCGTGATCACATCGTCGGGGGTGAACCCAGAACCGCCAACGAAGATCAGATCTGGGTTGAGCGCAATGATCGCTTCAACGTTGGTGCCCATATAGTCCGCCACCTGCGGTCGCGTTGTGAGCGCGGACGGGAGACAGGTGCATGCGGCGACGCCAACAACGCGATCGCTCAGGCCCCAAGCCGCGAGTGCCTCAACACTGGCTGGGGTGAGGGCCACGATACGCTGTGGCTCACTCGCGATCGTGACCTCAATGCTCGCATCGTCAATCACGGTGCGCGGAAAGGGCTGATCACTTGTGGGAATTGATGGGGCTGGTTCCAGCGAGTTGGTGACTTCTCCGCCACAAGCGCCGGCGACAACTGCTGCGACGAGCAGTAGTGCGGTGAACGAAAACTGGTGCGCGCGAACGAAAGCAGTCATTGCTTCCTCCCTTGCCTCGAGGGCCTAAGCTCTTTATGCCGCGTGTCCGGCGACCGGACTTATGGGAGCCACTCCCAATAACCGTTGCGGGACAGTGCTGGAATCTCACCAGCTTCGCGTCCACGCGGCGTTGCTGCGGGGACTTTATCACCTGGCTATCGGCGCTGCAGATGTGGCTGATACGTGCGCCGTGCGAGAGTGCGTCTCCGCCCTCGCCCCCGCTCTCACCCTGGAGGGAGCATGGTCGGAGCAGTTCTCCTCGCCGCAGCAATCACCCTCGCGCCACCCGCAGAGAGCGCCGCAGTCTTCGCCAATCGCACCGCATTTGCCGAAACGTGCACGGGCACCGCAAACACGCTCCCCGATCAGTTGGCACGTCAGGCACGTACCGCTCTCGCCGCACTCGGCTGGGAGGTTGGTGGGGCGGTTGGGCCCGGCTTCACCCGGCGCGCCGCGGTTGCGGGTGCCACATCAGCCGCCTTCTATGTGCACAGCCATGGCGATCTCTACTGGGATACCAAGAGTGATGCGCGGGTCGGAGGGTTCCGTGCCGATGCGGGCCTCTGCCTTGGAGCGCCGATCATGTTGCCATCCGATATTTCAGTAATGCGCCGCGGTGTTCCGTCCGCTTCGCTCGTCTACATCTCGAGTTGCCACAACGGTGAACGGGCCTCGCGCCTCCCTGCCGCATTCGGCATTGCGCAACGCAAGGTGCAAGGTTCAGGAGAGCCCGACAGCTTTTACGTGAGCTATGTCGGAACGGCGTGGCAAGGTGCGGCGCTGCGCTTTGAGCGCGCCTTCTGGCGCGCTCTACTCGATGGATTGACTGCTGGGGCTGCGTTCGATCGCGCACTTCTCGTCACGTTCGATCCAGATCATCTCAACCCCGAGTGGTGGGGTGGCTACGCTCACCTGCCGCACGCACCATCAGCACAACTCCCCGACCTTGGAGGGCGACGCTATGTGTAAATCGAGATGGACGCTCGCCCTTCTTGTTGGCCTCGTTGCCGCCTGCGGTGCACCGAGTACAGCGATTGCGCCGAGCCGCGCGCCAATGGCAAATGGTGCTGGACTAAACATTCAGTCCATTACCGCCATCGCCGCAGGGATTCTTTCGCCAATGGAGTTGCGCAGCCTCGTGGCTCGCCCTTTCACGTTAGTGCGCGGTGAGAGCGGCGAGCAACGTGTTCGCCAGGTGCTGGTTGGCGCCGACGGCGTGGAGGCGCTGCGTGTGGAGAGTGCGCTCGACGGATCGCTGCGCCTCATTGCAAAGAGCGGCGTGGCGTTAGAGAGCGCGGCGCTGAGTGAGAGTGCGGCGATCGCGCGCTCGCTGCGACAGCTGCTGCGCCTAGGACTCGAGATGCCAGGGGGTGGGCCAGAGGTGCGAAGTACCGCTGGGCGCACGCTGGTGATGTGGACTCGGGAGGTGCGCGGCGTGCCCGTGCCCGGTGACGGCACACGTGTGGTGCTGAACGGTAGTGGCGAACTCGTTGGGCTCGCGATCGAGGAGTCGCCCCTTGCGACGCCGCCCGCGCGTCTCGCACGAAGTGATGCTGCACTGCGTGCAGCTACAGCGCTCGCGCCGAGCGGCGCGATCGTTGTTGGAACGCCCGGGCTGGCCTGGGTGCTCCCTACCGAAGGGTCTGGTGAGCCGGTGGGTCAGCGCGTGCCGCGCCGACTCGCCTGGTGCGTGGGCGGAGTGCTGCGCGATGGTGCAGCGTTTGAGCTGCAACTCGATGCGGGGAACCTCGCGCTACTCGGGTGGGATGGGGCGCCCTAGCGCGGTGGTTAACCGCGCGCGAGTCGCTCGCCGATCACCAGAAGTTCGTCGCGGAGCTCTGCGGAGGTGGCCTCGGCGTAGACGCGCACGAGTGGCTCGGTTCCGCTGAAGCGCACCAGCAGCCAGCTGCCGTCAGTCGTGAAGAACTTCACGCCGTCCTTGGTGGTGAGTGGCACGGCGCGCACCGCATGACTGCCGATGCTGCTCGGTGGGTTGCCAACGAGTTCGGTGGCGAGGCGTTCCTTCACCGCCGGGTAGGCGGCCCGATCAATGTGCACGTCAACGCGCAGGTAGTACGAGGCGCCGGCAATGGAGGCGACATGCTCCATAACTGAGCTCATCGTTGGGCGCCCCAAGGCGCGCTCGCGAATCAGTAGGTCGAGCAAGAGCAGGTCGGCGAAGATGCCGTCGCGCTCGGGGAGGTGCATCTTAAAGCCGTAGCCGCCCGACTCTTCGCCACCCATCGATGCGCCCGTCTCGATCATCTTTGGGCCGACGTACTTGAAGCCAACCGGTGTCTCGTGCACGGTGACGTTGTATCGCTCACCGAGCCGCTCTCCCATGGAGCTCTCGTTGACGGTTTTCACGATCGGGCTGAGATCTTTCTTGTGTTCGAGCATGTAGTAGGCCAACAGGCCGAAGACTTGGAGCTGATGTAGGAAGACGCCGCGTTCGTCGACGGCACCGGCGCGGTCCGCGTCGCCATCGAGCAGCATCCCCATGTCGTAGCCGCCGCCCGCCATGCGCGCGAGGACCGGGTCGATGTGTGGTCGAATCGGCTCAGGGTTCACCCCGCCGAACCAGGGGTTGCGCTCGCTGCGCATCTCGTCGACCACCAAGTTGCCACCGGCAAGGAGTCGTCCGATCCAACCGGCACCAGCGCCGTACACCGGATCAACCAGGATGCGCATCTTCTGTGCGGCGATCGCCTTCAAATCGAGGTTGCGCTCAACGAACTTCTTGTAGCCCGGGTACGGGTCGTAGCGTTCGACCATTCCCGCCGCCTCGGCGTCGGCGAATGGGCGGCCAACGAGCTCAGGTCCACGGGTGCTCGCCACATGCGCCTCAATACGCTTCAGCAAGTCGGGACCAGCGGCGGCGCCCGTTGGTGACTTCACCTTGAAGCCGTTATCCATCCAGGGGTTGTGGCTGGCGGTAATGACGACGCCCATCGCCGCGCCACGCATCACTACCTCGTAGGAGGCCATCTGCGTTGGAACGTCGGTGCGCGAGTAGGCAACGGGGATGCCGTGGGCAAGCAGGATCTCGGCAGCGGCAATCGCAAACTCTTCGGAGCCGAAGCGGCGGTCGTAGGCGATGACGACGCTCTTGGCGGTGGCGCCATCCTCTTCTACGACGCGGGCGACGCCCTCGGCGAGGCGACGGACGTTCTCAAAGGTGTACTCGTCGCCGATCTTGGCGCGCCAACCGTCGGTGCCGAAGAGGATCTTCGTTGGTTCGCCGGCGCCCATTACTACTCCCTCTCTGATGCGGCGCGCAGATCACTGCCGCTCATCTGCTCAAGATTCATCGTCGCTGCACCGTTCGGTTGCAGGGCGATCACCCCATGCTCGTTGCTGATCACAATGGTACGCCCCCCTGGAGCATCCATGCGGATCTCCTCGGTTGCGGTGCGTGGCAGGAGATGTGCGCGCAGCTCACCCCACGAGCCGATGTCGCTCCAGCCGCAATCGAGCGGCAGGGTGCGCACCAGTCCGGCCGCGGCGGCAGGCTCCATCACGAACGTGTCGATCGGCCCCGCCGGCACCGTGCTGTACTCGCCGATGCCGTTGATCAGTGCTGGTGCGAATTGCTCTAGCGCAGCGCGCGCGCTATCGCGTCGCCAGGCGAACGTTCCAGCGTTCCATCGCGCACCCGCGGCGATCAGTCGTTCGGCCTCGTCGCGTTGCGGCTTCTCGGTAAAGCGCGAGACGCGCTCGCCGTCCGCGACGATGTAGCCGAAGCCAGTCTCCGGTCGAGTCGGTACCACGCCGAGCGTGTAGAGGGCGTTGGCCTCATGTCCGGCGCGATCGGCGGCGGCGGCGAGGGCGGTGCGCCAGGAGTCGGCATCGCGAACCGCATGGTCGGCGGGAATCACAAGCATCACCGCGTCATCGGGTCGGTCGATGCCTGTCACGGCAAGTGCGACGGCCGCCCCCGTGTTGCGGCTGACCGGTTCGGCAAGGATGTGATCGGCGGCGATCTGCGGCGCGCATTCGCGCACGAGCTGCACCTGGCTCGCCGCCACCACGATGTAGGTGTCTTCGATGGGGACGAGTGGCGCGAGTCGCTCGAGCGTTACCGCAAGTGGGCTGCGCCCGTGCAGGAGCGGCAGGAACGGCTTCGGCCGGTTGGGGCTACTTAGGGGCCAGAGGCGGGTTCCGCCGCCACCGGCAAGAACGACCGCGTAGGGTCGACTACTCATCTGCGGCATCGTAGCGTGCGGGCTCGGGAGCGGACCGGAGTGCGCGTGATTCGTGCTCAGCGCCCGAAGAGGCGCCGCAGCATGCGCGGCACCGAAATGCCGCTGCGGCGGATCACGAGTCGCTCCTCAAATTCGGCCTTCACGCTGTACCCGAGCGAGGTGTAGACGGAGATGGCGGCAGCATTATCGCGCTGCACATTCAGCACCACCTCGTCGCAGAATCCGAGGAGTGCATCAGTCACCGCCGACGTGTTCGCGTGCGCGTACCCGTTACCGCGCGCGCTGCTCGCCGTCAGCACGTTGCCAACGACCGCGATGCGCTCACGCCGACCAACCACATGCGTGCCTGCTGCGGCAACCAGCTTGCCGTTGCGGTGAATGCCGCGATACACCCCCTCGGCGACGGCGAGTGGCGGGAGCCATGCCGCAAATCCCAGCTGATACAGATGATTCAGTGCTGGGGCATCGGAGGGGATGAGCGGCACGACAAGTGCCGCAGCGGGCCCCGTGTACGGCACGAACTCGGCTCGCGTTAGGCCCATGCGCAACATTGGATTGATCTTCTCGGTCTCGTAGGTCAGATCCAGCACTGGGTTCCCCCCGATCGGTGTTGGCACCCAGGCGGCGCGTGGACGAATTCCGTGCTGCAAGATCGTGGCGATCCCCTCCGGCTCGCCGTAGAGGTGGAGCGGCTGCGGCGCCCAGCCCGAGTACTCCATGCCGAGGGCGATCGGTGTTAGGCCGCGTCGCGCAACGAAGCAGCGCGTTCGTGGAAACTCCCCATCGTCAAGATCGGCGAGGGCGTGTGCGGTGATCCAGCGGTCGCCGGTGATGAGCGATCGCACCAGTTCGCGATCTCGCGTCGCCGAAACTTCTATCGGCGTGGTGGTCATCAGTCGATCAGCGTGATGCCGTCAAGCGCCAGAAGTTCTACCCGAGGTGCTGCAACCTGCACACCACTCGTCACACCACGCACAGCGAAAGGTGCGCCGCGTTGTGCCGCCGCACTGTTCACGGCCGCGACGCGCTTCGTTAGTTCGGCACCACTCAGGTCGGTCGCTGCAGATCCGGCAACCAGGTAGACAGGCACGCCGGAGAAGAGGGCGGCGGCGGCGAGGCCGACGCCACCCGCTGGGACCACGGCATAGCCTGCGCGGCTCACCGCATCACTGCCAAGGACGAGTGCGCCGATCGGGCCATCAGCGTTCGCGATCTCACTTGCGAGCTGACCGTCTTCGAGGAGTCGCGGCGTGAGGCCGGCGCGCACAGCGTCGGCGGCATCAATCGCACCGAGTCGTGTTGCGCCACGCACATCGACCGTGGGGCCGGCGGCAATTGCGAAGGTGCGCACTCCAAAGACTCGCAGCGCCTCATGCAGCGGAGCGAGATCACCCCACGCGGTGGCGCCGAGGCCGGGGCCGCTGGCGATGATGGTTCCGCGAGCAAGCCCTGCGCCCTTAAGGGCTGTGGCGATGCGCTTTCCGTAGGCGGCACGCTGGCCAAGCTGCGTTCCCGCGCGAGCGGCGATCGCGGCATCGAGGTTCTCGCCTCCCAACGCAACCGGGAGGAGCGCCTCAAGTTCCGCATGGAGGGAGCCCGCGAGTGGTGCGGCATTGCGCAGCGCAGCAGCGGCGGCGTGCAGGCGCGCGACGCGACCACTGGCTGACCCAACGCTGGCGAGGGCGAGCGCGAAGGCTGCGGCAAGCCCACGGATTGGTCCGGGAGCGATGGCATCAACGGTGAGGAGTGCAGCGATACTGCTCGCGCTCGTAGCGCGCCGTTCGGCGATGACCGCGGGGAGTGCTCGAACATCAAGCACGATCACTGCACCCTCTTCGTCGCGAATCGGTGAGGCGAATGCCGGCTCTGGTGCCGCCGCGCCCGCCTTGATCAGACCCGCATCGCCTGGCATGTCGAGGTGCGTTTCGGCGGCACGTCGCCGCGTTGGCTCTTGGCCAGCTTCGCGCGCTGGCCCTTGCAGGTCGTCGCTAATGGATTGAGCTTGACCACGAAGAGCACCGAGTGCGCCGAAGAGCGAGCCGGCGGTCGCGGCGCCATCGTTGGCGATGCTGCGAAGGAAGGATCTGCGATCGTTTGCGGGGCGCTTCGCCATAGCGGCGACTAGAAGGCGATGATCGCCGAGACGATGCCGTCTGGGAGTCGCTTGCGACCGCCAAGGACGGGGAGCTCTGCCAAGAAGCTGATGCCCACAACGGTGGCGCCGAGCTGCTCAACAAGGTTTACGGTGCCGGCCACGGTACCGCCTGTGGCGAGAACGTCGTCAACGATCACCACGCGGGCACCCTTCTGCAAGGCGTCGCGATGGATCTCCAAAACGTTCTTGCCGTACTCAAGGTCGTACTCCACCGAGATCGTTTCGGCGGGGAGCTTGCCGAGCTTGCGCACCGGCACGAAGCCAACACCAAGGGTTGCGGCGATCGGTGCGCCAAAGATAAAGCCTCGGGATTCAATGCCAATGATCACGTCAGGCTTCAGGCCACGGATCGGTGCCATCATCGCCTCAATGGCGGCGGCAAAGGCCTCACCATCCTGCAGGAGTGTGGTGATGTCACGAAAGACGATCCCCTTCTTCGGAAAGTCGGGAATCGTTCGAATCTTCGAGGAGAGCTGTTCAGGGGTCACCGCGGAAGTTTACGCGAGCGGCGCACCCGCCGCGTTCGCTGCCTCCCAGCGCCGTACCTCCGCCACGATCCCCTGCACGAGCCGTGCGGCGAGGCGCCATGCCTCCCCACCCGCCACGCGCTCCCGGCTACGGATCTGGCTCCCGCTCATGCTGAGCTCTGGAATCGGGTTCGCCACCAGCGCCCGAGCTGCCAGGCCAGGTTGCAGCTCGCCGAGGCGCACGATCAGGCGACCCTCCTCAATGAGGAGTGAGGCGAGCCCCGCCTCACTGGCGCCGGCGCGAAGTCGTGCCACCTCCAGGAGTCGCTCCGCCTCTGCTGGCGGCGCGCCATATCGGTCGCGCAGCTCTTCGGCGATCGCGTCGATTGTGGCGTCGGAGTCGGCGATGCCGAGGCGACGATAGATGTCGAGTCGCTGCCCCTCGTCGGCCACATAGGTGTCGGCAAGGTGCGCCGAGACTGGAAGGTCGATGAGCGCTGCGGTGCGACGACGTGCCGGCTCTCGCCCCTCGCGACTCGCGCGACGAATCTCTACCGCGTCGGCGAGGAGCTGCGAGTAGAGATCGAAGCCGACCGCCGCAATGTGCCCGGACTGTTCGCCGCCCAGCAGGTCGCCGGCGCCGCGAATCTCAAGATCCGCGAGTGCCAACTGGAATCCTGCGCCGAGGTGCGACGCATCGAAGATCGCCTTGAGGCGCTTGCGCGCATCATCGGTGAGCGCCTCTTCGCGTCGATAGAGCAGATAGCACCAGGCGCGGCGACTGCTCCGCCCCACGCGACCGCGCAACTGATAGAGCTGGGCGAGGCCGAGTCGATCGGCCCGGTCGATGATGATCGTGTTGGCGTTCGGAATGTCGAGGCCCGATTCGATGATGGTGGTGCAGACCAAGATCTGCGCCTCACCGCGTACAAACTCGCCCATGACGCGCTCCAGTGCACGCTCCTCCATTTGACCATGCCCCACCACGACGCGTGCATCTGGAACAAGTCGGCGAATCTGCTCCGCCGCCGCCTCAATTGACTCGACGCGGTTATGCACGTAGTACGACTGGCCGCCACGCTCCAACTCGCGCAGAAGAGCGTCGCGAACCAGCTCGAGACTCGCCTCGGTGACGCGCGTTGCAACGGGGTGGCGGTCCTCGGGCGGAGTCTCGATGGTGGAGAGATCGCGGATTCCTGAGAGGGCGAGATTGAGGGTTCGCGGAATTGGCGTGGCGGTGAGGGTCACCACATCAAGTTCGGAGCGGAGCGACTTCATGCGCTCCTTGGCGGCGACACCGAAGCGGTGCTCCTCATCGACGACAAGGAGGCCGAGGTGCTTGAAGGCCACATCCTTTGAAAGGAGTCGGTGGGTGGCGACGACAAGGTCAACCTCGCCGGTGGCGAGCTTGGCAACGATCTCGGCCTGCCGCGCCGCGGAGACGCTGCGCGAGAGGAGCTCGAGCTTGAACGGATATGCCGCCAGGCGGCGACGGAAGGTTTCGATGTGCTGCAGGGCGAGCACCGTGGTCGGCACCAGCACAGCAACCTGTCGCCCCGCCTCCAGCACGGCGAAGGCGGCGCGCAGTGCGACCTCGGTCTTGCCGTAACCAACGTCGCCCACAATCACGCGATCCATTGGTCGCGGTCGGCTCAGGTCACCCTTGGTTGCCTCAATGGCGGTGAGTTGGTCTGGGGTTTCGCGGTACGGAAAGGCTGCCTCAAACTCAGCGAGCCACGGACTCCCTGGCGTAATCGCTGGGCGATGCGCCAACTCGCGCGCGGCGTAGATGCGCAACAGCTCATCGGCGAGATCGTCGGCCGCCTTCTTCGCGCGCTCCTTGGCGCGACGCCACTCGCCACCACCGAGTCGGCTGAGTTGCGGATGCTCTGAGCCGGTGTAGCGCGCAATGCGTGCCAACTGCTCCACTGGGGTGAAGACCGTGTCGGTACCGCCGTAGGCAATCTCGAGGTAGTCGCGCTGATCGCCGTCGCCACCGCGGCGCAGCATGCCCACGAAACGGCCAACGCCGTGATCCACATGCACCAGGTAGTCGCCCGGGGTGAGTCGCTCCGCCGCTTCGCGCGTGATACCGCGACGATGCACCGCCGGTCGACGAACGCGTGTGGCGCCGAAGAGTTCGCGATCGGTGATCACCGTCAGCCCATCGACGCCGCCTTGGAATCCGCCGTCGAGGCCGCCGGTCAGGATCGTGAGGGAGCCAGGCTTCGGGTTCGTGAGCATTCCTTCGCTCACCACCGCGCGTTCGCCACCCTCGGTGACCAGCTCGGCAATACGTGCCGCCTGTTCCGAAACGATGAGTACTCGCGCCTTGTCGCGACGCCAGGTCTCGAGACCTTCGGTGAGTGCGCGCGATCGACCGCTCGGCACGACCGGGTCATGCCAGCCGAATGAGTCGTCGCCTTCGGCGCGAATCAGCGTCGTTGCATCAGAGCTCCACGTGAGCGCCAGTCGCTGACGACCCGCGCTGGCGAGTGCCGCAATCAGCGCACCTGTATCAGGGATCGGCGATGGCCAGCCTGCGGGCAGAAGGCGTGTCGTGCGCAGCACATCGGCGCGCTCCTCGGTCTGACGCGAGAGTGCATCCGCGGCCTGTCGCAGTTCGCCGGGCTCATCGAGCACCACCAGCGCATCGCCCACCTGGTCGTAGGCGCGCTCCGCGCTCAGAAGCACCGACCAGAGCTCGAGCCCATCACCGCGCTCCGCCTGGTTGCGTGCTGCGAGGCCCGCCTCCCACCGCGCAAGATCTTCGGCGAGTCGTGGTGGCAACTCGGTTTCGCCACCACCGCGCACGATCCCTTCGGCGACGGCACGGGCGGCGGCGACGCGCGCCGCATCGAGGGGGAACTCGCTCGCCGGCAGCAGCTGCACGAGTGGCACCGCCTCACGACTGCGCTGGTCTGCAGGGTCGATTCGGCGAATGCTCTCGATCTCATCACCGAACCACTCGATGCGGAGTGGCGAGGTTTCACCCGCGGGGAAGAGGTCGACGATGCCGCCGCGTCGGGCGATCTCGCCACGGCCACCAACGAGCGAGACGGCCTCGTAGCCGAGGGCGATCGCGCGCGAGGTCACGGCGTCGAGGGTGATGCGATCCCCTGCACGCAAGAGGAGCGTTTCGGCGCGCAAGTCGGCCAGCGAAATTGTTGGCTGTGCCACCGCGAGGAGCGAGGTCACCAAGATGCGCGGGCTCCCCTCATGCCATGCGGCCAGTGTTGCCACGCGGCCGGCCGACTCATCGATAACCAGTTCACCGCGCTCATACGGCAGTGCGCTGCGCGGCTCGAGTAGGACCACATGCGATGGGTCGTGGAACCAGGAGCGCAGTGCATCGGCAACACGCTCAGCGACTTCGGGGTCGCGCGCAATCCAGACGATGCGTCGATCAGCGGCGAGTGCTGCGCCAAGCTGCGCCTTTGCGGCATGCGGCACATGAATGAGCGAGGCGTCGCCCTTCGTTAGTTGTTTGGTGAGCGCTGTAAATGGTGCTGCGCTGCGCAGCGTGTCAAGAAGTGGTGCGAGTGACGGCGTGTGGCGATTCACCCTTCGCGATCGGCCTTGTCGCGACCGAGAATCTTGCGCCAGCCGTGCGATGTCTTCCGAATGCCGTCGGCGCCGGCTGGGCCATCAACTTCGCCCGCCTTGGGCAGCTTCGCCGGATCGGCGGCGCTACCCGCTTCTGGTTCTGGGAGCGCCCACCCGTTGAACGCCGTGGCCGCCTTGTTCAGTCCACTGCGCGCCCACATCTCGATCGCCTCACCTGCGGCGGCCTCTATCTCGGGAAGCCGTAGTCGCTCGGCGGCGGTGAACTCTCCGAGCACATGCTGGTGCGCCGTTCCTGACTCGCGCGGGTCGCCAATGCCCACGCGCAGGCGCGGGTACTTGTCGGTGCCGAGTTCGTCGGTGATTGAGGTGAGGCCGTTGTGCCCTCCGGCACTCCCCCCCTCGCGGAATCGGAGTGTGCCGAACGGCAAGCTGAAGTCGTCGACGACCACGAGAAGCGCCGTAAGTGGCACGCGCTCGGCGGCGAGCAGCTTGCGCACGGCAATGCCGGATTCATTCATGAAGGTATCGGGCTTCGCCATCACCAGGTCGAGGCCGAGCACGCGACCGGCGTGCACCATCGCCGCGTCGCGCTTCTTGCCACCGCCACGCCAGTTGACGCGATCGGCAAACGCGTCGAGCACGAGCCAGGCGATGTTGTGTCGGGTGTAGCGGTACTTATCGCCCGGGTTACCGAGGCCAACAACGAGGCGGCGATCCTGACTCATCGGGTCGCTCCCCTCGCGCGCTTGTGTGCGCGCAGGATCCGCTCCTGCTCCGCCCACATCGCCGTGCGACCGGCGGGCGAGCGGTGATCCCAGCCGCACAGGTGCAGGGCGCCGTGAACGGCAAGGAGTCGCAGCTCGTCGGCGGGCGCGTGACTCGTTGCACCATCGGTGCCACCGTGCCCTTCGCGCGCCTGCGCAATGGCGCGATCGATGCTGATGACGATGTCGCCGAGCGGCAGGGGCTCGTTGGTGACGATCGGTGCAGAAACCTTATGTGCGGCGCGACGCGCGGTGCCAGGTCGCGCGGGATACGCGGTCGGCTCGAGGAGCGGGAAGCTCAACACATCGGTTGCACCGCGCTTCTTCATTTGTGATTCGTTTAGTGCGGTGATCTCGTTGTCATCAACGAGAGTGACGACGACTTCGCCACTCTTCGGTGCGCCAGAAACGCGAAGGGTGCGCTCGACCAGGGCACGAAGTTCGGTAGTGGTGACGGTGATTCCGCCGCGCCTGCGGCGCACGATGCGCGCGCGCGGCCCGGAGCTGCGGCTCATCCGCGTGCGGCGAGCGCCGCGGTGACCTTCCCCGAGAGGACCTTTCCATCGACACGGCCCTTGGTCTTCGGTCCGAGCCAGCCCATGACCTTCCCCATCTCTTTTGCAGAGGCTGCGCCGGTGGCGCTAATCGCCTCGGCGACAAGTGCGTCGACATCGGCGTCGCTCATCTGCTCTGGCATATAGGTAGAGAGGATTGCAATCTCGGCACTCTCGCCTTCGGCGAGGTCAGCGCGATTGGCGGCGATGTAGGCGTCGACCGACTCCTTGCGCGTCTTCACCGCTTTCACGATGACGCCGAGGACCTCGTCGTCGGTGGCGTCGCGCTTCAGCTCCTTCTCAACAAGGGCGAGCGAAGAGAGGGCCATGCGGAGGGTGTCGCGACGCAGCGTCTCGCCCGACCGCATAGCGGCCGATACATCAGCTTTCAGTTGATCTCGAAGCGACATGCGCTGCTCCTCTCTGGCGGCTAGGCCGCACTGGGGCGCGCCGTGGGGCTAGATCCCGCGCGGTGCTCCGCCCATTGGCTTCTTGCGCTTGGCGTCCTTGCGCTTCTTCTTCTCCGCGGCGTTCTCGAACGCTTCGCGGCGGCGCGACTCGGCCAAGATGCCGGCCTGCTGAACCTTCTTATTGAAACGGCGCAGCGCAGCCTCGAAAGACTCGTTCTCGCCGATACGTACTTCTGCCAAGTGGCACCTCCTAAGGGGAGGAGGATAGCCGATCCCCCGCACGAAGGCGACTTAGCGCGGGAGGGGCACCTCTTCGAGCATCCCTTGAAGGGTGATCAGGAGGGTATTGGCCGCCTCGCTGTCGAGGTCGGCCGAGGGGGTGCGCTGCAGGATCACGAGCAAACTACCCGACTGGAAGAGGCTGAATTCAGCGTCTGGGGGGACAAGAACGAGGTTCACCGGTGCAACCAGATAGGCGGCGAGTTGCGAGGCTGCAGCCCGCGCAGCGGCGGCATCGCTGAACGAAATCGCAACGAGTGGGATGCCAATTGGGTCTCGGCTCGACGCGGCGCGGACCACCGTTCGGGGGAGGCTGTTCATCTCTGGTGGGAGCGGTGGACGTACGTCGGCGCTACTGGTCACCGGCCCGAGGCCAGCGGCGGTCACCACGGAGACGAGGAGCCCCTC
>Ga0222713_10001529_pt1 | contig 25870 bp, 13 predicted proteins | sample C33_649DmetaG_FD_165061 | JGI IMG/M metagenome (GOLD analysis project Ga0222713, IMG submission 165061) | Estuarine water microbial communities from San Francisco Bay, California, United States - C33_649D | ecosystem: Environmental > Aquatic > Marine > Unclassified | place: USA: California... | reverse complement strand
CAGTTGGTGTTACAGTTTCAGTTGGCGTTGCAGTTGGCGTGTCAGATACTGATACAGTTGGTGTAGGTGTTGGCGTGTCAGATACAGAAACAGTTGGTGTTACAGTTTCAGTTGGCGTTGCAGTTGGCGTGTCAGATACTGATACAGTTGGTGTAGGTGTTGGCGTGTCAGATACAGAAACAGTTGGTGTTACAGTTTCAGTTGGCGTTGCAGTTGGTGTTACAGTTTCAGTTGGTGTAGTAGTTGGCGTACTAGAGACTAAAGGTGTTTCAGTTGGTGTGGGTGTAGGTGATTCAGATAATGAAACAGTTGGTGTAACACTAGGTGTGTTAGATGGTGTGGTACTAGGTGTTGATGGTACTACCGATTCATTACTATTACCTGTAGGGTTTACATATTCATACCATTTTATTGTATTAGTTTCAGAATCACCAACACGTGTATTGTCCATTGTGTGAACACTATAACATTGATTTGGGTAATCTAACAATACTTTGTAATAAAATTTTTCACTTCCATCAAAATTATAATACCCAGTTCCTGACGCATTTTGTGGTTCATTCATCATTTTAACAAATGACCCAATTTTTGCGTCATAGAATTTTACAGACATGTAAAATGTTGTAATACCTAAATATTCTAAATCTTTCAACCAATAAAGAAAAAAACCTTCTTTGTCACCAATAAAATCTAAATGAAAATAAGGTTTACGAATTTCAACATTAACTCCTCTTTGTAATTGAGCCGGTTGTGTTTCACCTTGACTTGTTGGTAATATGATTGTTAGATAACTATTTTGTGTTGTTTCACTAGTTGTGTCATAAAAGTCTAATTTAAAAAATGAATTCACAAATGCAGGTTTTGCATAATATAAATCTTGTACACTAAATCCTTGTTGTAAATATGTACTCTCCCAAACAGTGTTGTTTGTTATTGTTGTTGCCGATGTAAAGAAAAATTCATAATTAATAAAAGTACCATTATCATGTTCACAATGTTCAAACCTATTTAATTCAAAATCAGTATCCCCACCCAATAACAAAGCCAATACTTTATTTTCATAAGCATTAATTTCATTATCACGAGCTAACATATCCCAAGACATATCCACCACGAAGTTGAATTCCGTAGTTCCTGTTGGTATCGTTATTTTATATTTATTCACAGTCATCGATTACAGGGTCAGTTATTATGAAGGATTGTATATTATAATTAACACCTTCAGGGATTAATCTGAAAATAATATTCTCAAAAGGATAGTGTGCAGAATTCAAATATGGGTAATCGACACCATTATTAAATTCATCAACAACACCATACGGATAAATGTCTCTCCATCTAAACCTATTTGTTGATTCAGAGAAATACGAATATGTTGGTACATTACTCGCGTTTGTGGCAACCGCATCCTCAATGTATGAAGAAAATACTTTTATTGTTGTTGGATGGAATGGTTGATAATAGAACCCGTAATAGTTTGTAGTTTGAGATGGTTGTGTATTAAAAATCTGTTGGTTATATGTAATTTTATGGTACATATTTGAAATAACTCTTTCAATCATTGTGTAGTTATTCCACTCACAAAAATCACCATCAAAAACATCACCCTCATTTGGTGTTTCATTATAATTGAACTGATACGTATTACCATTTACAGTTTTTGAGTAGTTCAACAAATTCAAACTACTATTCGAATCGGGATTATTTTTATCCCACCACGTAGTACCTGTTCCGACATTGAACTTCCAACCTTCTTTTAATCCAACAATATCATTGTCATAAAAAAGTCCAAAATAACCTCTATGGAAGAATGAATAGTACAATTCACTAATAGGTCTTTTTTGATTGTCTAAAATACCATCAATACCTAAATCGGTTTTGAATGATACAGTGTACGCTTGTGAGTTATTCTTTTTAGAAATTCTAGCAACATTATTTGGTGTGAACGCACTTTGTTCATATTGTGTATCATCCCTAAAAGGATTTAGTTCATATCCAGCTTTTTCTAAAATAGTTTCTTGGATTGGTTTTATAATCTTATGTCTTCTAACATAATAATTTGATGTTGTTTCAGCACTATTTGTAATTGTTATACATCTTCTAAATGTACCAGTAACACCATCACCAAATGTTGTTCCTGTGTAACCAATGTCTATTAAACCAAAAACATATTCCCTATTGTTTGAATAATCATCTCCGATAAAGTCAACTTGGAATGCGTTAGTTCCGTTATAATTAAAATTCAAAATCACATATTCACCAACGGATAAACCATGAGGCATTGGGCATGTGAATTTCAAAACTTTTTGTCCGTTATTTCTTTCTTGAGTTATTCTAAAAGGTATTCCATCACTGCAAACCCAATTTATATTGTATTCTGGTGATTCATACCGCATTTGTTTTGTTGTGTTATTTTCATACGCATAACTAAGCATCACGTTCCAATTATATGTCGACGCACTTTTAGGTATAAAATTAACTTGTTGTGTGTTTACATCATTTCTAATTAAATCGAACTCGTGATATTGCGGAAAACCACTCCATTGACCTGTAACAAAAGACTGATATGGATTGTAATAATAAAGATTATTCAATAAGATTGGATATGTTGTCGTACCCAACACATCATTATCATAAATGTAATTTATTTTGGCACTAAGTCTAAATGTTGTAGACTCTTGTCTTTCAATATCATACTGTTCCGCAGAATTAACAACAATAGTTCTATCTGATTCAATCATTTCAGATTGTTCAGATGTTAGTGGAACCTGTATGAATAAATCCTGATTAGTACTAGATTTATATCTAAGAGAACCTAAAACTATTTGCGTATCATTAGAGCTCATTTGGGTCTGTTATATAAATTTTGGCGAATTTATCAAATGCTGATGCACCTCTTTGTAACCCAAAGTAGAAGTGCCATGGTGCACCCACGACTTTCTTTCCTTGTGTAATACCCTGAGTACTAGTTGTCAAATCACCATTTTGGTCTTGAGCAAATATGTACCCTCTAATATTATAAGTTGTTGACCTATTTCCATTTTGGAAATAATTTGAAGATATTCTATCTAATCCTTGATACTTAGAACTATAAATATCCGTTCTAGATGTTGCCCAACTGTTTCTTTGTGAACCAAAAATAGTATTGAACGATGTATTAGATTGTATATTCCATTGGAACATTGGTACATCTTGTGAGTTGAATCCGTATGTATCTAAAACCTGTACGTTAGCAATATCAATGATGTTTCTACCAGGTGAGAAATTGTCCATTAATTGGATATCATATGTTGATGATGAAAAGAAAATACCCAACATAACATTGTCATTGTTATTACCAGCAACGATGATTTGATTACCCGTTCCATAATAATTTTTATTGAATTTTATTACACCAACTTGGGAGTTTATTGATGATAGTTGTGCATAATCACCATCAATTCTACCATAAGCGTTATTAAATGAGTTTTTTCTTTGGTCAAATAATCCATTTATTGATGCATTTCCCGCACTAAATAGTTGTGATAAAAATCCTGTATTTGTTATTCTTGTCAATAAGAAAACATTCAATATATCACTCAAATCACCATAAGATGTAGTTGTTAATCCAGATACCGCATAACCATTATAAGATGGTGAACCAATAAGTTCTTTGAGGTAAAAATCTCTTGGACCCAAATCCATAATTGTTGTTGGGAATAAAATTTCTCTTTGGTTATAGGCACCTGTCAATGGTGATGCACCCACAAATTTAGAAAGTGATTGTGTTGCACCTGAATAATACGGAGTCGACCTCAGATAGAAGTTATTTGTCGGTGAATGGAAATAAACCGCTTTTTGACAATATTCACTAATTGGTTGATTGAAATTAGGACTAAATGGGTTCCCATTGTAATAGTTATCAATTTGTATTGGAAATGTATATACAGTACCATTCACCCAGTTATTTGAGAATACGTCAGATATTACACCCTGACAAATTCCATAAAAAAATCTAAATCTATATCCCCATTCATTAACATACCCGAAGTCTTTGAATAATGAGACAAATGGTCTCGTTACTAACACATAACAACCATTTTGAACATAATCACCATCACAATTCTCAATAACACCAAAGTTATATCCATCACCACTATAACAATCTAAAGAAACCATGTTCTCACAGCTATAAGAATTTAGAACATTAGTACCTAAAAAGTCATTATCTGAAATACCATCACCACCTAATGAAGCACCTGTTGAGTACCCATTGAATCCGACATTCAATTCTTGTGGATTTGTGACATTATAAATTGCAAAATTTAAGTTTTGTTGTAATACGTACGAATTACCACCAACGGTCTCTTTTTTATCTGATGTTGGTAATCTATCACTTCTCATGATAACACGAGTTTTATCTGACATATTAATTGTATCAGTTATCGCATTATAAACTGGTGAATAGTAGGCATCTCTATCAAACTTAGTAGTACCCCAACCATCTCTATCAAAATACATGTAAGACCCACCATCTAAGATGTCACTTGAAATGTACTTATACAATCTTTGAGTTGATGTTGTTGTGTATAAATCATTATCACTTGTATTACTTTTTACTCTGTTAGCCGATATGTTTGAAACTTGACTTAGTGGTTTTTGAGAACTAGGGAATGGTGAGAACGTACCGGCACTACCATCCATTCTTGAGTACAGTGTGGTTGCAGATGTTGTATATGCACTATAACCAGTACCAGGCTCATAGAAATAAGATGGGTGAAAAAGATACCCTGTTGTTGAAACGTTATTAGTTCCAATATTATGTCTTGTCAAACTAAATGTTGATGTGTTAGGTAAAGCCTGTACAGGTACATTTAATCTTAGATTCGCGGTTACTTGAATGACGTCTTCATTAGTTTTACCTAATAGTTTACCAATACCAACCTTTGTTTCAAATAACGGTGAATATGGGTCAACACCTCGTTGTAGAATAAGGATTACTTGGTCATCAAACCCATCGATTACATTTGGAAATGCAACAAATTTTTTATCCGCATTAGTGTTATTTTCATTTCTAATATTCATACCACCATTTATAACATCCCAAAAAGAAGTAAGTGCAACACTACCCCCAGAGTTTTGTCTAATGGTTCGTGCCTCAGATACTGTTATTGCGGTAATAACTTGACAGTATTCAATGTCTGTTGGGTATTGGTGATAAATTGTTGATGCGGTTGTATTACCTGTAAAATTATAAGTCGTGGATTGTGGTAAAAAATAATCATACATATAACACCACGGAACTGTAACTTGTGTAAGTGTTTGTGATGTACCAGTAATTGAATTTGTTTGTAATTCATTAGTAACCCCACTAAGTACGTTAATATCTTGTGAATTAGAAGTATTCACAAATGTTATTAAATCACCAGGTGAATATGTAATTCCTGGTTGTGAAAAAATTGTTAGAGTATTATCAAAGTGGTATTTACCTGAATTTGAACTTACATTAGGTTCTATATAAATTTTTACCCTGTTTGAACCATTATTAAAGTAATTTTGTTTTAGATTAAATTTATTGATTCTTTCAGATAGTGTTAATTCGTCAGACCAAAATCTTTTACCATCTACTTTATCTCCAATACCAGGCATCCTTGTTCTTTCTTTAGGATATGACAATCCACCCAATATTGACACAATACCAGCTTGGTACAAACCTATTTTAGTTCCATAGTCATTGTCATCTGGGTCGGCAGCCCAATCATTCCCATTGTACGGGAAAGTAATATTTTCTGTTTTATAAATGGAACCACTTGTTTGTACTAAAGATGATGAACCAAAATTTGCGCTACCATTAGATTCACCTTCTGATGTACCACAATCACAAGCCTCACAATCAGGATATGTTATCATTGGTAATCTGATAGGTGGAAATTTGGTCCCATATAGTTTTGTTGCCAAAACCGCAAATCCAATACCAAAAGCAGACCAAGCAGTTGCCTTGGCTGCGAATGGTAATGCCAATAAAAAGTTACCCCAACCTCCTAACGCTGAAGATGCGATAGCCGCAGACGCCGCGGATATCTCACCAGCAACTTGGAATCCGGCAAGAACTAATAGTATAATTGCTGTTGGTATTAGAAATGAATTCCATAGAAATGATATTACGTGATATATGAATATCAAAGGCAACATTACAATTTGTAATATCTGAAATAAAATAGAAACTATAAAAAATTGTAAATTAAAATTCCTAACAGCGTCGTTTGTTGGGAATTCGTTATTAGTACTTTTACAATCCCTACTTGTTATTTCTTTGATTCCAACAAACCTTTCTCGTCTACCAAATATATTTGAAATAAACAAATAAGGATTATCTTCTTCACCACTTAAGTTATCAATGAACTGAGAAACAGTGTATACTTTATTATACTGAAACTTATAGAAGGTATCTTCACAATTTACCGCAGCATCGGGACTAGTATATGCAGACCAATCTAAACTAAAAGCATAAGACTTCTCAATATCTGTTGAGTTAGCAGCACTACCTGTAGAATTCCAACCATATTCTCTAATATTTGGAACTAAAACATATGGTCTTTTTACATCAACATTTAATGTATTTGGTTGTTTCCATTTTAGTTTAAATCTATATTTTGCAGATGTTGGTATTCCAATCTCAGGGTTGTCCGAGAAAATTCTTTCACCAAACTCATTAGTTACCACGTAATCTAAATTCATTGGTAAGTCAAACATAAACACACCATCCTCATCAATTAGATTACCATTGTTTGGCAAATCAGCAACCTCCAATAATGGATACCCATCATCACCCTGAAATATTGTTTGTCTTAGTCCTATTATTTCACCAGGTCCTGTTATAAGTTCACATAAATTACCTAATCTATTTTTTGGATTACAATATGTTGATAATTTTGTATCATCAGGTGATGATATCATAGAACCCATAAAAATTGCTGTTGGTTGTATATCAATATTGGCTTCTTCCCTCAAATCAAAATCAACCCTTGAAATTGCAATTTGACATGTTTCAGGTTGTCCCCACAATGGTGCAACATCCAATGCTTTATTCAAATTAACAATCTGTGGTAATGAATTCAAATTTTCCGATGACTTGAATCTTGTACCCGATACTTGAGATTCTGTTGCAACCCCCATTCGTATCAAGTCTTGAGGACTCAAAGAAAATTCACCAATGTCGGACAAATCTAAATCTAATACAAGTGTATGTGTACCAACAGGTACACCTAAAATCATATAGTCGCCACTTGAATTTGTTTTTACAGTAAACTTGTAATATTTGTCAAAAACTTCAATGACACTCTCATCAAACAATACATCCGTTCTATCGGGGAATGTTCCTGTTGGGTTATGTCCTGAATGTGATTGTACATAAGGTAATAGATTGTATCTATACCCATCTTCATTTAGGTCACTAAAATTTTTATATGGATATAAAGTTGATAGTACTGGATTTAATTGGTCCTCATCAGATAGTGGTATGAAAATAGAAACCCTCGCATTTGGTATACCAAAACCACCATTAGCTAACACCCTACCTGTTACAACCCCATACTGAGAACAGTCTTTAGAATATACATCACTTTGTCTTATCTTAAGTGATAAAATTTCAAGTTCGTCAAACTCTTGGTCTATTTGAACTTGTATGTTTTTATCAACACCGACTTCTGTTTGTATTCTATAAGATTTAGGCATGTAATTTTATTTGATAAATAGTTTATCCTCTATTTTCAAATAATAGTTTTATTAGTCAATAAATAAATTGATTACTGATTTGTTTGTCCCGCAAAGGTAACTGATGACAAATTAAGTACTCTAACAGTTACATCAGTGTTAGGAAATCTTACTTGATACACTTGGTTTGGTTGTGCAAAAATTGTATCGTGAACAGGACCAATTTTTTTAGTAAGTGGGTCAATATATTGCATTGATGTTTCAGATGATGAATATTTACCTCCAACCTTATTGAATACAGAAATGTCTGATACAGATATAACACCATTTTGGTCTTGGATATCTCTTCTCAATTCTGATATATAAACGTTTTGTCCTAACTGTCTATTCAGTGGGTTCAAAGCAGTATTTACAACATCAATAATATCACTAATGATAGCGCCTTGGTTTTGGGTTGCATCTAATACAACAGAAATTTCAAATGACAAATCAATTACTTGTGCAGTTTGAACTGAAATATAATCATTTATCATTCTATAATTTGATAAATAATTGGCAACGTTTTGTTTCAATGTATTAGATACGGTTGAGGTTAGTTTACCTGTGGTATCATAAGATAATAATTGAATATTAATTTTATTATCATTTTCAGTAATCGCCACTTTAGCTGGTGCACCAAATTGGGACGGCATATTTCTCAATAAACTATTATAATCATTAACTGTAACCGCTCTTTTCTGTGATGAGAAATTATATCCAACATAATTTCTTGATTCTTCAACTGTAGGCAAGTTAGCCCCACCTATTGCTGCAACAGGGTTATTACATCTCAATGAATTGATAACCGCATTATTAACATTATCTGAAGGTCCATTTACAAAGAAAGATACTTGTCCAACCTGATTGATTACATTCACACCTAAGTTAGTACCTAATCCACCACCAACTCTATATTGAATGAATATGGTTGTGTTTGGTTTCAACGCATTACCTAATGAAATATTATTAGAATATAATTGTATATTCAAAGGAACACCTAATGTTGTAAATTGGTCTAAGGCATCCTGTGCGGTATTTGTACCACCACCAAAAGTCATTTTGAAATAACCTTCAGGTGTATACTCAGTAATAAATCTATTTGGTGCATCAACATAACGACCTACCTTTATACCTGGTTGGTCACTTGGTTTTGTTGGGTCCTCAACAAATACTTTATCTTCTGCTAAAGCATCAACCTCAAACCATCTATTGTTTAGTGTAACAAATTCTTGAGGTGATGGTGTGTTGGCATAATTAGTACCATCTTTTTGAATTACACTTGTTACCCCCAACACATTTCGTTCAGGTAAAAATAATTCATAGAATGGTTTTACATCTGATGGTGTGATAACTTTCTTGAATACTTTGGTAATACCATTTACAACAATCTCTCGTTTTGTGATTGTGTAATTTATTAGATTACCACCTGAATCAAAGTTAGGTATTTTTAAACGGTTAGGATATCCCTGACTATTATATGGTGACGCAAAGTTGATATCATCAGCCGCTTCAAATACTTGCCCCGCACCATTTACCTGACTTCCTCTACGTAAAACACCCAAATATCTTTCATCTTCTTTGTCACCATTAGCAGGAACTGTAATAGAAAAATCAACCAAAGAAACTGATGGTCTTTGACCTGGCATTTTTAAACCGTAGGTTCTTGCAATATTATAAATCGAACCTCTTTGTTGTGCATATTGTAGAACTGTCTCTTGGATACTTCTATCAATATGGTAATGTAAATTATCGGCTACCGCCGCATTCAAATCCAAAAACACGGAAAATATTGATGCGTCGTTGAAGTTGTCGATTAATTCAGGGTAATAAGTTCTTACGTAGTTTTGTAATTCACTTCTGATTCCCTGAAAATCTCTTGTAGTGTATGAAATACTTTTATTAGCCATTTATATTAAATAGTTGTCATTATAAAACTAATACAACAAAGTCACTTGTTGCGAAAGTATTATTTGTGTTTTGATAGTCGATTCTTATTTTTGCGGTGTATTCAGGAACACCAGGTCCTGGTACTAAGAAGGTATTTGAGTTAGCAACATCACCAGCATTCAAGTCATTATCATCCGCAGTTGTAATCGAAATATTTGTAAGTTTTAAGTTTGGCATATACCTACCAACAGATTCTCTAATCTCAGCCTCAATAGAACTAAATGTTGGACCATCCAATGGTTCAAAAAGATATTCATATAATCTAGTACCAAAATCAGGTAAATAATATCTCGAACCTTTTCTTGTAAGTAATAAATGAATTAAGTCCGTTCTGATTTCAGCATCAGCCGTTTCTGTGATTTGCACATAAGTTCCTTTTGTCGGTAATCCAAAAGGAAACTGAATACCATAAGACTTACCATTTGCCATACTTCCATAAATATACTCAGGTGATTTTTATAAGAAATAAAAAAGAGGACCGAAGTCCTCTTTATTTTCATAAAATGTTATTTTCAACAATTATCCTTCACAGGCAACACACTGAAGGTCGTTTAGATTCAACTTTTTTCTAGCGAATGCCTGTGCTGAGTTCATTGAGTGTTGATAATAAAGTGTTTTTACACCTAATTTCCATGCGTCAATCAAAAGTTTGTTTACATCCTTTGTCGGCATATCAGGAGAAATCATAAGATTTAATGACTGTGCTTGGTCGATAAAATCCTGACGAACCGCAGCCATATTGATAATGGATGCTTGGTTGATTTCAGCAAATGTTCTGAAAACCTCTTTTTGTTCATCGGTCAAGAAATCTAAATGTTGTACTGAACCATCATTTTTCTTAATACTGTCCCAAGTTGTTTTATTATCTTTTTTCAATTCACCCAATAATTTTTTCAATACAGGGTTCTTGATTGTAACTTTTAATTTAGCAACGTCTTTTACATAACAATTAGACCAAATAGGTTCGATTGATTGTGAAACTTGTCCTAAAATAAATGCTGAAGATGTTGTAGGTGCAATAGCGTTCAATGTAACATTTCTTCTACCATACCCAACTAAAGTTTCGGGTTCACCAAACATATCCGCTAACTCAGCCGATGCTTTATATGACTTGTCTTTGATTAGTTTGAAAACTTCAACGTTCAATCTAGCAGTCTCTCTTGTATCAAAAGGTAAACCTTTAGATTGTAACAATGAATGCCACCCTAAGACTCCCAAACCTAAAGCTCGTTGTCTTTTAGCAAAATTGTAAGCCTTTTCTAAATAGAAAAACGCTCTTCGTCCTTCTAAAGTTCCATTATCCCTAATGTCTTCAATTTTTGTTAAAAACTCACTAACAACCGCATCCAAGAAATAAACCATAGTCTCAACAGCATCCGTGTCTTTCCACTCATCATAATACAATAGATTCATTGATGAAAGGACACAAACAAATGATTCTTCTTCAGAGTTATGAAGAGCAATCTCAGAACAAAGATTTGAATTATAAATCTTCATGTCTTTGTCACGATAGACTTCAGGTGCTTTATTATTCATAGTATCACTGAACATAATATACGGATAACCAATCTCACCTCTACGTTGGATTACCTTAGCCCAAGCAGCCCTCTTTTCTTTATCACCAGCAATCATTTCTTCCATAAACTGGTCACTAACTGTGACCGCATGTGTCAAATCTTGAATTGGAAATCCTTCAGTTCCAATTTCCAAGAACTCCATAATATCAGGGTGTTCAATTGGAAGATATGGTGAAAATCTACCTCTACGAGTTGAACCTTGTGAAATATTATCTACAACACTTTGGAACAAGTTCATAAAGTGGACTGAACCCGGTGCGTGTCCATTATCAGTCACTGTAGCACCTCTACCTCTAATGTTACCAAAATAACCTGAAGTACCACCACCCATTTTACTCATCTCACCAACTTCCGCTTGGGTATATAGGATTGACTCGATATTATCACCAATATTTGAACCAAAACAACTTACAGGTAAACCTCTCTTTTTACCAAAGTTTGCCCATACTGGTGATGATAATGAATACCATCCTTTACCCATATATTCGTAGAATTTATCTGCAAATCCATCAATACCTAATAATTTTTCAGCGTGATTTGCGATAGTTTTAATTCTATCTATAGATTCTTCACCTTCGCTCAAGTATCCTCTGCGAAGGAATGTAATTGACTCTTCATTTATCCAGTCAAATGCTTCTCTCTCGTTCATAAAATAAAATATAATAAAAAATGTAAATTAAAACAAATCGTTAAGTGTAATTGATTTTGACTTTTTACTGTAATTGATACTTCTTTTGTTGAAGAAGTCGGTGTGTTTTGTTGTCAAAATTTCATCATCAAACCATTCTGTTGTTTCTAACACTTTTTGGTCAATTTCAAAGATGTTGTCAATACCAATTGAATTCAAAGATAGATTGAATCTGTGTTTAATAAACTCTAAAGTTTGTTCTTTAGACAAGAAATCTAAATCACCATATTCAAATATCCAATCTACAATTTCAGACTCAGCATCATAAGCCTCCATAGTCGCATCAATCAAATCTTCAACTAATTCATCAGTCCACCAATCAGGATTCTCTTTTTTGATTAGATTAACCAAATCAAATCCAAATTCTGCGTGAATATTTTCTTCTTTAGAAGTTGCCTCAACCGCATTACTAATACCCTTCAACATATTCTTATGTTTATTGAATGACATAATAACCAAGAATTGAGAGAATAACGATACGTTTTCAACAAACATTGAGAATAAAACAACAGATTCAAAATAATCTTTATTCTCAACAGCTTTAGAATTTGTAATTGATTTTTCCAAATACTTAATTCTTCTTCTGATTGCCGGAACTTCTAACAAATTTTCAAACTCTTTATTCAACCCCAATACTTGGATAAGATTTGAATATGCATCTGCGTGTCTAACTTCTGATTCTGCGAATGTTGCACCAACATTTCCAATTTCAGGTTTTGGCATTCTTTTATAAATGTCACCCCAAAATGTTTTTACCGCAATCTCAATTTGAGAGATAGCCAACATTGCTCGTTGTACTGCATTCTTTTCTTTTTCGTTCAAATGAACTTTGAAATCCTGAATGTCAGATGTAAAGTTAAACTCAGTATGTACCCAGTATGAGTGTCTAATTGCATCAACATACTCAACCAAATTTGGGTATTCGTAAGGTTTTAGGTTAACTCTTTTTGTAAAGATATTTGGTTGGTGTTTTGAACGATAAATGATATATTCTTTAGCAACATCATTCAAACCATTATCCATAAGTTTATTTTCCACCATGTCATGAATTTCATCAACATGAGGGATACGGTCTTTATTGTTTCTGAATAAACTTTTTTTAGTTAGTCTAGCAATCTTCTCAGCCATTTCTTCATCTTCTTTTTCGATGCTACCCATAGCTTTTAGAATTGCATTTTTTATCTTTTCAGATTCGAATAAAACTCTTTCACCACTTCTTTTTATCACGTAACGTGGTTCGTTTTCTATTAAACTAATTATATTTTCCATTTTTATTTCTTTATAAGTTTTTATACAGTTTTACTTTGTTCTCTTTCTTTTCTTTTATTCAACAATTCTTTCACCCTTTCTCGTTTTCTTTCTTCTTGTTGTTCTTCAAAACCTAAGAAGGTAACAGAACTTTCAGTATCAATTTCCAATAGTTCATTATCAAACTTACAGTTTTCAAATACAACACCATCTTTACCAATACGAGATTTGGTTATTGCAATAGTTGCCAATTTCATTTCTTTTTGTTGGAGTGTTTTAGCCACTGAAATAATTACGTGACCCACTTGAGCTTTCTTAATTGACCCACCCATTTGGTCTGTTGTTACTACCTCAGATGAGATAGACGAACGGTTACCTTGAGTTGCGGTCCAACCAACAATATTCAATTCGTGACACATAGCCTCGAACGCTCTCATAACGGAACCCTCACTTTTCCATTCATCACCTAAGTTACTTTCAGGTACAACACAATCAATATAATCCAAAAGAATCATATCCACCTTTGTACCTTCAGAAATCAACTTTCTAACTTGGTTTTTTATTTGACTCATCGTCATAGTATCTGAGGGTAGTTTTCTCAAAATAAGTCGATTAGTCATTGTGTTTTTAATCTCATCGACTTTTTCCATTACTTCATCTTTGAAATTTGACAATTCATCCGGTGCTATACCAGTCCACAGAGTGAAATGTTTTCTTTGTACAATTTTTGGGTTATCCTCAAAAAATATCTGCAAAACATTATATCCCTGATTGAATGCATTGTTACAAATCTTTGTAAGAATTGTTGTTTTACCAACACCTGTTGGTGCCAAAATAACCCCAATTTCACCTTTAGCTAATCCACCTTTCAATAGGTTGTCAATTCCAGGTATACCCATTGGGATTGGATGTCTAAAGTCGTCATTCAATACATCGTCTAAGTTAGAAAAAACATCACTAAGACCTGTATCACGTTGTCCGACTTGTAGAGCACCTCTTACCAATTCTTCCGCTTTATCGTAGTTTTCAAAATCACCATTATCAATAATCTTTTGTACTTTGTTCATTACTTTTTGAAGTTCTTGTTGTTTACAGAACTTCAATGACTTTTCTTGTACAAAGGCATTTCCTTCAAATGGTGCGTCTTTGATTTCTTTGACTGTATCAAGTACAATCTTACTCAACATGTCTTGAGCAAGTTCAGCCTTAATAAGTTGTTCTAAGGTATCAAATGTTGGTGTGTGGTTGTATTTCTTATAATACTCCCTAACCATGTTTACGATAAGACGAAAGTACTTACTTTCAAAATAATTTGGTTCTAATACTTCAATGATTGAATTAGCAAATTCCGTATCTGTGATGAGTGAGTTTAGTAGTTGTAGTTGAAATTTTTGTCCCAGATATTCGAAATTTTTATTCATAGTACTTACGTTTATTTTATTACTGTTTTGATAAATATTACTTAGCCAACTCGTAGTTCAAGTATGTGGTATTAAATTTTTGCCCTGAAAAAATGTCAGTCAAATCGCGAAGTATACTTTTTACTTGCGGACGGATATCCAGGGTGTATCTTATTTTAGGTGGGTACAATTTTGCGTCAAAAATTCTATGACAAATTGTCTCATCACCGACCTTAATATGCAAATTAAAAGTCTCGGGACCTTCAGTATTGGATGTCTCCAAAATCTGTGGGTCTTCAATAATTTCATCCTGATTTTCTAACATGTAAATCACAGTTCTCATCTCTAAGTCGTTTTCGAAAACTTGACACAATCGTTTTACATACTCGTACAATTCCATCGAGGAACGAGCTACTGAATTGTACCCTTTCACGTTGTAAAAACGTTGTACGACAATGTTCTCATTGAGTGTGATGAGAAACTCCATTTTTGTTACATCTTGTTCTTTCATAATTTTAATTGTTTGTGTTTTTGTATTTTCTTTTTTCTTTTCTTGTAAGTTTCATAAATGGTCTGATGAAGTTTACAAACGCTTCATCATTTTTTGGAAGGTATTTTATAAACCCATCATTCGTCATCATACGAATGAGATTTTTATATCCCCTACCTTCAGGGTCTAAAGATTCTTTGTGATAAAGTTCAACTAATTCTTTTCCTTCTTCTGTGATTAAAGGGTTACTAAGGTCAACAATTTGTTTGTTGATTTGAAAAAATTCCTCACCAAATATACCTCTTTTGGTTTTTCCTGAGAGTATGTTTTGTAAAACGACATTGTTCTTATCTTCTTGTAAAAGTTGTTCTGATTTGGTCAAAATATCATCAACAGATGTTGGTTTGTCAAGTATCTCAGGAAATAGTTTTACCAATGTTTTTTCTCCCAAAAAATAAATTCCAGCAATATTGTCTGACTTATCACCAGTCAAGACTTTTAGAGTGAATATATTATAATGGGGGAACTCAAAATCCGAAATTTTTACTGTATCACCTTTTTTGTACCAAACTTTACTAATAGGCGAATATACAGAAACTTTCTCACCTATTAGTTGTAAATAATCTTTGTCAGAAGAAAAAATGACCTTATCTTCATCATTGGATATTACACAATAATATCCAATAAGGTCATCTGATTCACATTCTTGAATTTGTATTTGTCGTACAAAACATTCTTCCAAATATTCTTTTACCCTATTCTTTTGTGACAAGTATGATTCGAACTTGTGTTCGTTCATATCTTGTCTACGATTCAATTTGTAGTCAGGATATAATTTACGTCTACTGGATGCGTTGTCTGCTCCGTCCCAAAATACGATGACTTTGTCGTAGTTGAATTCGTCCACTTGTTTTCTAATGGCATTGATAAAGTGGTACACTCCTCCGATATGATTTCCATTAACGAATAGTTCTTTGACTCCATGGAATCCGATTTTAAATAAATTATCTCCATCTACTAATAAGGTTTTCACAAAAATATTTTTATAGATTGTCGCTCTCTTTTTCTTCTACTAACATGAAATCACCTTCAGAACCGATGATTTCTTTCCAATACTCCGCATTTTGTTTTTTGTAATCTTCAATAGATTTCTTTTCTTCAGCAGCATCTTTACCCGCTAAAAATCCATGTGGTGTTACAATGATACGTCCGTCTTCATAACCCAAACCATTAATGTGGTTTTTAAGAACGGATACTTTAGTTCTGATAGCAAATTTTACTGTACGCTTATCTTTAGTTGCTGTAATCTTATTTGTACCAGCACCTTTTTGATTTCCAAATAAAAATACTAAAGATGAGTTCAACCAAATTGCTTCACCACCTTTAGCTTTGATTTTTGGTTGACCGAATGGATTGTCAGGTAATTCAACCCAAGGTTGGTTTACAATAACCAATGAATTTTCATACTTGGAATCTGACTTACGAGACCCTGAAATTCTTTGGTTGATACCCATACCTATTTTGTCCGCCAAAACAGCTGCATTGTGTTGTTTACCACCTTTACCTTCATATGTCATCTTACATGGTACTGAACCAACGGAGTCCCACAAAAATAACAAATCATATTCTAATTCACCCTTTTCTTGAGCATCTAAAAGTTGATTGATATAATCAGTAATTTGTTCAATATATGAAAAGTTGTTATTGAAGATGAAAAATCCGTCCCAATCCATTTCACCAGTTTCCTCATCAACAACTTCCTCACATTCAAAACCCATAAGTTTTGCGTGTTCAAAACTCCATTTCTGTTCAGTAATAATGAACACAGGTAGAATGTTTTGTCTTTGTGCTGAAACTGCCGCCTTTACAAGAGCCGTTGTCTTTCCTGTGTCTGAGTGACCCAAGAACATATTTAAATGTCCCATAGCAGGACCAGGTAATCCTACCGCATCTAAAAAATCTTGACCTAAGTCAAAATAACGTTGCGGTTTGTACTTTGCTGAAGTAGAAAATTTCTTCTTCAACGAACTGAAATCATTTTTCTTTATTGCCATATTATTTGAAATAAAAAAATAATGCACGCAGTGCGTGCATTATCTGTTGTTTTGTTTTATTAGAATGGAAGGTCCTCATCGGCATCCATATTTGCCTGTGGGTCTTGGTAGTTACTTGAACTTGATGTTCCTCCCATAACCATGGTCTCACTCATATCATCACCATAGACATACTTTCCTTGGTCTGAATCCCAACGTGGAACTTCACCACGAGCAATTGCTTCCAAATACTCTACAGGTTTCTTAGAATAAACATCATTCCAAGTCAATTCGTCAGCCAACCAAGATTTCATTGTATCAGCATCTTCATGCAACGGACTTGGGTCATCATACATAATAGTTGATACATTAGTATATGACTTACCTGCACCTGTCTTAGATTTAGTCAATTCAATAATAAGGTCACGACCTTTGGTTGCGTCAGTAACATCACCTTTTTGACGCCAAATAGGAATAATCTTATCTAAGATACCCTCATTCTTGTAGTTGTGTTTGAATCGCCAAAACTTAACACCTTCTTCTTCCGCATTACGGTCCACAACTTTTACGATGTAAAACTTACGTGATTTGTATTGTTTAGCTAATTCTTTGTCAGATTCTTTACCCGTTGACATCAATTCTTCATACACCTCATTCAATGGTGAACGTTCGTTGTCGTTTTTTCCTGGGTCATAAAATTTTTGCCATTTACCACCTACTTGAATTTCGTGGTACCACACTTCAACAAATGGACTTGAACCGTCCGCTGTTGGTAGGATACGTACTCTACGTTGTCCTGATGATTCATTGTCTTTCAAGATACAAGCGAAATACTTTTTCATTCGCTCTTCTTGTGTCATTGTTCCTTGGGAATTCCCTCCGCTTTTTGATTTTTCATACTGTGCCAATACGGCGTCCAAAATGTTACTCATAATTGTTTTTTTAAATTGTTTAGTTCAAATTTAGTTATAGTTTTTTAGTTTGTCAAATGACCAAAAATAAAAAAGGTTGATGTTTCCACCAACCTAAATAATAGTAAAAATAACGTGAAAATCAATATCTGAATTCGTTTTCTTCTTCATCACTACTATCAAAAGTTTTTCTGATTTCATCAGGATTGATGTCTTCAACTTCATCAGCAGTTAGAACGTATTCATTCTTACCTGACTTTTCCATCTCGTCTTTTTTGTCAACGAAAAAGTCACTTAGTTTTTGATTATAAGGACCACTATCTAAACTTCTTAGTTCTAACTTTTCCTCAGGTGTTTTTGGTCTCATTTTTTCAATTTTCATTTCTAACGAATTCAATTGTTGGACCAAACTATCCATTTCACCTAGCTTAGCCTCTAAGTTAGATAATTGACCAAATAGTTGTTCAAAATATTGGTCTTGTTTAGATGCAATATCTTTTTGAGATGTAACTAATTCTGTTACATCAACTTCATCACTTTCACCCGTATCTTCAGTCTCAGGTTCAGCATTTCCTGCATCATCTAACTTTTCAACATCAGGGTCTGCATCAACGTCGATTGGTTCGGCGGTTGTTGGTGGGATTGGTGATACCTGGTCTGGTGGGGTGTCAGCATCAGTTGTTGGCTCAGCACCTGGAGGTGGTGGAACATCTTGCTCACTAATATACTTGTTGATACTGTTGTATCTTGTAATTTCTTTTAGTATTTTTTCTTCAACACTCATTAGATTATCCGTTTAATAATTGTTTAACTCCTTGAGGCGTTTCAACTTGGACTCTTCTGTGTGTTTGCATTGTATTGTCAACTCTCTCAATCAGACCATCTCTCATTCTGACAACGTAACAATCACCCGTGTCTAAATCACACACTTGTTTTGTACCATCACCCAAGTCTTTTTCACTTGTTCTGGTTTTTTTTCCAAGATAACTATCTAAAATCATATTTATGTCCATAACATTTTTTATTATAAATATCAAAGTATGTATAAAATATCAAATCTTTGATATTTTTGTTCTCTAGTTGTATCTAATGTACCATCAGCGTTTACTGGTGTAAACCCAATTCTGAAATGGAATAAGTATTCTCCCTTAGATTCTTCAGGAGGATAAGTACTATTAGGTTTTGTTGGGTCTTCACCAAACACCTCATCAATAATTAAATTATCAAACACATCAATTTCAACAGTAGACTGTCCATCACTATTTAGAAAATTAGAAACATTAGCCGCAAATGATGTTACATCACCAGAACCTAACTCAACTACATTTGGGTCATCAGGTACTGTTTTGTAACCCATATCAAACATAAACATCTTCCACAACCCAACATTTGGTTTCATTGTAACAGTAAACTTAGTGGTAAATGTTTTACCTTGATTAATTCCATCTGTTTTTGTAATGTCAGCCAATTCCTGATTTACAGATGAATTAGTATTTGTGGTCGTGTTTCCACCATTTGGTTCCTCACCTTGGGATGACAACCCATTCACAATGTCATTAGCAGCACCAAATTTTGTCACAATTTCAGGTCTTGTTGATTTTACTTGTGTAACTTGAGCCTCACTCAATGAGTTATCTCTTGGCCAATATTTTATATACACATCCGCTTCACTATCCAACGTTGGTATACCAACCGTATTTGTTGTCATGTTCAGTACTCTATCTCTCAACCTAATCATTGTAAAGTATATGTTATCTTCCAAAAACTCAAATGTTGCCATTGGTTTTATATTACCACTTTGGAATGTAGCACAGAAATAACCATCTGTAAAATAGTTTGAAAGATTACCACCCCACAACTTTTCCAAATTAATATTCGCCACGTTATAATTCTTAGATTCAAACGAAGATTGACTACCGTTTTCAACATACAATGTACCAAACGCCAAATAAGTTAGTGTTGTTTTTTGAACTTCACTTAGACTTGAGAATGCACCATCATCCAACGTTGAAACTATTATATCATACACCTCTTGGTACGTATGGGTTCTCGACACAACTTCTGCCTCGATATAATTTTCATACTCAACATTGAGTTTTTCATTACAAGTGTTAGGTGGTGATGTTTGAGAATTGTTCTGTGGTTGAGACGCTTCTTGAGTTTTATTAATATCATTACTCTGTTGTTCTCTACTTTGAACTTGTTGTCCTCTTTTTTGTGTAATCTCACCTACCATCTTAGTTAATAAGTTTTGGTTGAGCTGTTGTATAAAGTTGTCAATTGTTGATAAAGCAATAACAGGCTGTCTCATACCCATAAAGGTAGTTTCAAAGGTACCAGGTGATATAATATGTTCAACATCCATAATCATATACGCACCATTGAACATAGGTACGTGTCTTAGGTTGTAATACATGGTTGGTTGAATCATTGCATTACCCAAACATTGTACAGTTGACTGATAACTTCTTGTTTTGTATATCGAATACAAACTTACGTTTTGGGTTGAGGTGTTTTTTCCGTTCGCCTGAGCAATCATATTATCCAAAGCAATCAAGGATTCTGCGGTTGCTTTACCCGGTTCTTGTGAAACCGTCAAACCATGAAATACGTTTTGGTTTCTTATACCAACGTCAACATTGAATCCAACAACTCTGTTTGACAAAGCCCAGTCTGTCTTATTTGTTTGGTCTTCCAATAGTGGATTATCAGATGCCCTTCTCAAATCAAATCCATCATCTCTAAATCTGAAATCAGAATTTTCATTCATATCCAAAATCTCAGAAGGTCTATCAACATAGAAACAAACCAACTTAGATGTTGTTGCTCTTGTATCAACGTTTAGATATGTACCCCACATTTTGTTTGCAAAATCCAAACTACCCTCAATCTTTGGTGTAACATTTTGACTTACATTTTGTACGTTATAGAAGTTTATATAAGCCGGCATTGGCATTACAACAAAGTGGTTCTTTGTCAGAATACCTGTAATATAATCTTGAACCGTTCCGTTTACGTTCAGTGAATTAAAGTAATTTTTCAAATCGTAGATATCAGCAATGACATCGTCTCCAATGTTCCTGCTCGCTCTATCCAAGAAGAGAATATCTTCAAATAGTGTTTTGTTTGTGTAATCATAACCCGCAATCCATTTATCGTTTAGTGCTTTGAATGTTTCATAAAGTTCACTTGGTAATTGTGTACCAGTCACAACACTTGGTTGAACTCTTGAAGGTTGTACATCTACAGTTGGTAGATTTTTTCTAATCTTAGTAAACATTGAATTGAATGAATTTGATTGGAAGTCAGCTTGTGTGGTTCTCAATCCATCAATCAATGATGTAAATGCCGTTGAGTCTAATGTATTATCCAAATACTTTTGTGTTGCATACATCTTTATCAATGGAGCTGTCTGAGCAACATTACTATCAGTAAAGGCAATATTATTATCAATAAAGAAATCTGTAATAAATGACGCAGAATCTGCAGGTACTGTTGATGTAGAGTACGCAATTCCATCAATGGTACTAAATCCAACATTTAGGTCCAAAGCATTCCAAGCTGCGGGGTTTGCCGCTCTTGACTGAGCAACCGTGATTCCATCACCAGGTACAGTACCTGTTACATAGGGGGTAAATGAAATTTTGTCAACAGGTGGTTGACTTGAGAACGAATTGAATAATCTTCTGTTGAATTGTGATGGGTTACCTAATTTTAGAACCACATCATATTCCATGAAATTACTCAACATGTTCGTCAAATTACTGAATTGTTTTTCAGTCAATTCTTTTACCAAGTCACTAAAGTCCGCAGAACCAACATTCTGAACCAACATAATACTTCTCATCAATAGTTGGAAGTTTTTATATTGTCTGTCTTGGTCACCCTTATCAACATTGAACACCCCAACTCTTGTGGTACCATTATTATTTACCAATGAATACACAGGTTTTGAGAAATTCAAAAACTCTTGTTCCATCAAATCCAACACACCCCTTTCAAATGTACCAAATAAATCCTCTATGGATTTATAGGGAGAATCGGTTTCATAACCATCAATTGCAAATGCGTGTTGTATTGTTTCGGTAAGGTCTTGTGTAAGAACCTTCATATATTCTGTATGGTCAGGTTTGGTCACATTGTTTGTTTCAAAATAACCATATGTGGGTGCACCCCAGAATGTTCTAATCGTTCCATCATAGACGTTGGTATTACCTGAAACTTCAGTAACCATCTCACCATTTAGGAAACACTCGGCTTCAATCTGACTTGTATCATCTCCTGTTGTCGGAATACCACCCATAGATGGGATAATAAAATATTCGTTTTGTGTTCTTCTTCTCTTTACAAATGTAGTCCACGGAGATACCGATACCGTTCTATCAGCATCGTTTGCATCTTCAGCGAATAAGTTTTGGTCCAAAACATTACCAACATAAAGTTCACCCCTATCAATAGCACTTTGAATATCCTCATTCGTATACGTTGAAAACAGATTATACGAATTTAGGAATACATAAAAGTCATTCACCAATCGTGGATAAAATCCTACGTTGACTCTTGTTTCAGAATTTCCATTCACATCTACTTGGGTATCAGATAAAACAATAGAATATGTCTCACCATTAGTTGTGATTTCATAAGTCTTATTAATACTATTAGTTATTGGGTCGTAGTTAGACTCGTAACTTTGACCACTCCAAACCGTATCCAAGATGTCAACACCCGTATTGATATAAGTTTTATATCTGTGCCATATACTACCATACTTCAACACCCAAGCGTATGGTAACTTATGTAACGCACCATATTTTCTAAAACTCGCAAATATGTAATCCAAATCGACATAAGTTTTAGTCGCTTCGTCACTTGTTTTATATCTCTCAGAAACAGTTGCTAAAGGTAAACTATTCAAGAAAAGGTATGAACCCTGAATAAATGGGTACTCATCACCATTCAACCAATTATAGGTTCCTTGTTGGATTGCGTTGATAAAGAATGGGGTATTCATTATGGAAACTGTCTGTGTTGCGGTTGTGTTTCCATCAAAGTTTATATAGTTCAATGAACCCTCTGTTATGAAACAAGAGTATGGTGACCTCGTGTCATAGAAATCTGTAAAGTCGTCAATCTTTGGGTAGACGGGGTCATTGAAACCAAATGATGTTACGGGTCTATTTTGTTGTAAACCTGTATTAGTTGTAAAGTTGGCTATAAGTTTTTTGTCTTCGTTGAAATAGATTGACTTACTTGTGTTATATACATTTTCAACAACACCAGACTGTAACCCATCTTGTAGGTTTTGACCATCCCATTCTTCAATAACAAAAGGATATGTATCTGTAATATCAGTTGAATTTGATTTTGTTGACGCAATATATTGAATTAACTTATCAATTTCTTTTGAGTTTTTGTTTACCTGAGCAACACCTGATAACGCATAATCACCATCAAACAATTCAAATGTGTTATCGGTAATTGCCTGAATATACCCAGTTACATAATAATCTCTGATGAATTGTTGAATCGCAACACCTCTACCCTCATTAGATATTGATGAAAGATAGTTTACATAATTTGTTGAATTGAAATCATATTGTTTCAATTTATTAATCAAATATGGATTTGATACCCCTAAACTTGTGATGATGTTGTCCGCCTCTAAAGATGCCATCACATCATAAATTTCACTTGTCTGTGCAGTTTCTCTTGAAAGACGAGTGTAATGTGATAACATATAAAATCTTTCCCAAATCTCATAGAAGTATTTTATCTCTTCTTTATTTAGATAAGGAGCGTTTGTTTGTGGAAACTCCAATGCATTTAGAGTAATTCTATTTACCGTTGTGGTTTCATTATCCATCGCATCAGACTCGGGTTCTTGTAATGTTTCAGCAGAACCTCTCATAAATTGTTCAACAAACGCCACTTCAGGCCAAGCCTTTGTGTTATAAGATTGTGTCAAATCTCTATATGCAGGGTCTCCAACGTATTTTAGTTGGAACCTTTCTGATTTTCCATTCGTAACCTCAACAAAGAATTGTGGCCAAGGATAAACTTCATCTTCAGCCCTGTCTTGATTTGACGCTGATGCTCGTTGTACTTTGATTGCATTCAATCTGGCGGGGTTTGTTCTATTTTCATAAGCATCTCTGTGTACGTCACTCAATAACCTAACAAACGCCTCGGTATTTGCCATAATAACGGCAATAAAGTTTCTAATAGATGGTTTGAATCCTATACCCGAACTTTTACTTTCAATCATCTTTGAAAGTTTTGTTGATAATGCCAATTCAACATCGTTTTTCTTTGAATTAGCCAACTTAATCATTTGATTTATCTGAGCTAAGAATGTTCCTTCAGCACCTTCAAATACAAAAAACAAATTGTAAGACGTTATATTACCATTAGCATCAGATTCTAATATTTGGTCAAAATATCCTTCTTGAACTAATTGAGTTCTAAATGTTTCAATTTGTTGTGAAGTACCAGCACTACCAAAATATTCAGTATATGTCTTTTCCCAATTCACATTTGACGCTTCTGCATTTACAACAAAGTCAGTGTAATCAATTGAGTTTTGAATTGGGTCGGTACCTTTACTACCAAATGTAAGGTTTTCAGATAATAATCTATTTGAATTTTCAATTATGGCTTTTAGTTCAGATATTGCTTTTTCTCTTGCGGTTGTATCCTCTCTAAATTGTTTTTTTAGTCTATAAACTTTTTGATTGTTTTTAGACAAAACCAAAAAGGATTGTGTATCAATATATTTGTCAAACCAAGATTCTTGTGGGGTTGAATAAACGTCTTTTGCATAATTCTCAACATCAATCAAATAACTTTGAGCATCAGTTAGTGGTCCCAAATCAGCTTGGTCCATTGAATTAGATAGTAATAATTCAAACCTATCCATTCTCTTAATAAGTTGACTCAATGTTAGTTCAGGGAAATCATCAGGAATTAACCCCTTACTTTTATATTCAGAATAAACTTCAACAATTTTTTGATATCCACCTTCTGTTATAACATCTCTAACACCACCACTTGTATTACCCACACTATTTTGTGCAGAACCTTGTCCTTGTGTTTCAGTACCTGGTTGTATCTTATATGTTGTTGAATACATGTGTGGTGTTGCCAACAAATGTCCCAACGCAATTTCATTCAAAATATTATATTTGAAACCTCTAAAGACTAATGTTATTTGGTAGTTACCACTTTGAGTATTGAACCTGGCATTGAATGTTTCCAAAGCAAGTTGATATCTTACCGCTTGACCATAATAACCCTTTATAGTCAAATAGAATTGTGGATATGGTAGATTGAAAAATACAGCATATGGTGATTGTTCACCTTTTTCAAACAATGCGCGCCCTTGTATGTCTTCAAGTTCCATAGTAACTGTTGGAATAAAACTCATACCCGTTTTTATACGGATACTTGTAATACCCAACAATCCTGTATCTATATTATTATTTTTATCAACCAGTTCATTGATGTAATAATAATCATCATTGGAGTTTTGAATAATTCTTTCTTTTCTTTGGTTGATTGCCTCTCCCGCAACAGAATTTTCACCCGTTATTTCATCCAAATAATCATTGGTTAGAAAATCAGGACCATTTGGGTTTTTCTTACCAGGTCTTAGAAAATTGATTGATGCAATTGATACGTTTCTAACAACATCTTCAGGAGAACCTCCAACCGCTAATCTCGTTCTTGGAATTTGTTGTGCTTCCAAGTTAGCATACATAACCAAATTTTCATGGTCTACTAATCTTTCAGCAACATTGTTATTATCATCAATAGTTCTGTTCGGGTCAACAAGAATTATGTTTTGGT